>Ga0315314_1002599_pt1 | contig 14778 bp, 12 predicted proteins | sample TDP9_MG_FD_203631 | JGI IMG/M metagenome (GOLD analysis project Ga0315314, IMG submission 203631) | Freshwater sediment microbial communities from Lake Towuti, South Sulawesi, Indonesia - TDP9 | ecosystem: Environmental > Aquatic > Freshwater > Lake > Sediment | place: Indonesia: South Sulawesi...
ACATGTCTCATGAGAAGGCCTACGAGCTCTCCGGCATTCATGCAACGGCCTATCAGACGGCGATGCCTGTGGCGGTTGCCGTCGAGATGTACGCTCGCGGAGAGATTGATGTAAAGGGAGTGAAGTCCCCGGAGGCAATCGACCCGGCCAAGTTCTGTGCGCACTTGCCCGAGAAGCACATTCCGGTCTACGAGGAGATCATAAAGCGCATGGAAGAGTAGGTGGGTTCCAGCGTCTTCATTGGCTGCTGCCCATCGGGCGTCACGAATAGGTGCACCTTCTTGGCCGGCATCTCAATTTCCTGTGCTTTCGTCCACGTCCTCCATCCCGAATCCACCCTTGATGAAGCTGAGACGTCCACGCTTTCTCCATGATCCTACCTCACGCAGTCGAAACACATGGAGCGGCCATCAGGAGGGCTCCGGAACTCCCTCTGGCAGATGCCCAAACAACGTCGTTGCCGGAGATTGAATCCAGTTGTCGTAACAGGGCCTTAGAAGACAACCTCTTTGCTCATTACGACTTTGCCGCCTTTTGTTGGCACACCCTCCTCTTCAACATGCTGGCGTCTGCTGGCAGCTGCTCCTTCTTCTCCGCCGAAACTCCCGTCCGATCTAACGACACGCCAGCAGGGGACTATCGGATACAGAGGGTTGATATGAAGGGCATTGGCGACGGCCCGACAGGCGCCAGGCCTGCCGGTCATGCTCGCGATTCGTCCATAGGTGCTCACTTTTCCTCCCGGTATCCTGAAGGTGGAGATGTACACCGCCTTCTCGAATTCTGACCTGTCCTTGAGGTAGCTAATTATGTCCCCTTCTGTTTTGATGTCTTCTTTCCTCACTGGATTTCACCCCAGTTCATTGGTACCCCGAGATTGCCCGCGCATAGTATTACCTTGCCTCGGGTAGGCGAAAGTGGTCGCTTGGACATTCTCGCGCTGAACGCCTGATCGATCCAATGACTCGTCCACATATGAGCAATAGCTAAGATGTACACAGGCCATCTGGATCTGGGGGAGCGGGAGTCAAATGAGCGACGCTATTGTAGAAGTGAATGATCTGGTCAAGAGATACCCACCGGACATCAAGGCAGTCGATGGAATCAGCTTCTCCATACAGAAGGGACGGGTGTTCTCGCTCCTCGGGCCGAACGGTGCGGGCAAGACCACGACGGTCGAGATATTGGAGGGCCTGCGTTGTCCGACCTCAGGACGGGTCCGCGTGTTCGGGATGGATGTCATCAAAGACTACTCACCGATAAGAAAGCGCGTTGGCGTTCTTCCGCAGAACTTCGAGCCGTTCGACCTTCTGAGTCCGTACGAAGCTGTGAGGTACTGGGGAGATGAGTTCGGCCTTTCTCTTGGGAAGAAAGAAATCAACGAGATGCTCGAGATGGTCGGCCTCAGCGAGAGGAGAACTTCCATGTCCAAGAAGTTGTCAGGAGGCGAGAAGCGGAAGCTCGGCATTGCGCTGTCAATGGTCAACAATCCGGAGCTACTGTTCTTGGACGAGCCGACAACTGGCCTGGATCCCAAGGCCAGGAGAGACCTGTGGGGCCTGATCGAGAAGACCAGGAAGCGCGGGACGACCGTTGTCCTGACGACCCACTATCTTGACGAGGCCGAGAAGCTCGCAGACCATGTGGCGATCATGCACAGGGGGAAGATCATCGCCACGGGACCTCCGGAGGAGCTCGTGAAAAGGTACGGCAAGAAGACGGCCATCGTTCTCGTCGGTGTGGGCAAGGAGGGCCTGAGGGAGCTGTCTCGGAGGGGCATAGATGGCACGGAGCGAAACGGAGACGTGATGGTGACCGTCAACGATCCCTCAGAGCTTCGAGTGATGTTTGCCAAGCTCTCGTCGATCGAGATCAATCTCAAGGAGATGTACACGAGGCGTGAGACTTTGGAGGACGTCTTCCTCAGCTTGATTGGCGCCAGGATGGAGGAGGGGGTGCTCCAGGCATGAACCGCATACTGTCCGATGCATATAGTTTCGGCATTCAGTACTTGCGCACGAAGGTCGGTGCCTTTTTCTCGTTCATATTTCCGCTGATTCTGATACTGCTCTTCGGGGCAGTGTTCAGCGGAGGCGGCGAAGGAGGGATCTCTCTCCCCGTCCAGAACATGGACCAGGGGCAGTTCTCAGACATTCTCCTCGATGTGCTGAACGGGACGGGCTATTTCGACATCTCCATGATCGATCGCGGAGAGGAGATCACCCAGTACATCAACGACAATTCTCTCACGCTGGCATTGTATGTGCCCTCGAACTTCAGCGCCAACATCGGCGCATCCACGCAGGCCCCTGTCACCCTGTACGGGGACATGTCAAAAGCCTCGTTCCAGGTAGCTCAGGGGGTTCTCAATGCGGCGATCACGCAGCTGAACTACAATCTGTCGGGCGGAATCGGCCTTGTGTCTCTGGATGTGCAGAACGCCGGATCGGAGAAGCTCAGCGCGTACGATTTCTATCTGCCGGGATTCGTTGGCCTGACGGTCATGATAAGCAGCATGTATTTCATGACCTCAATGTGCGCAGAGTACCGAGGCCGGGGCTATTTCAAGCTCCTGGCAACAACCTTGATGAGGAAATCCGACTGGCTCGTCTCCAAGTTCATCTTCAATTCGGTCCTGCTCATTGCGTCTCTGTTGGTCACATTTGGCTTCGCCGCGCTTCTGTTCGACCTGGAGGCCGTCCTCACACCTATGTCATTTGTGCTCGTCGTCGGAGGCGCCTTCCTCTTCACGAGCCTAGGAATGCTGCTGGGCTCGATCGTGAAGGATCCCGAGTCAGGATCAGCCGTGTCGAATGCCATCGGATTCCCGATGATGTTCCTTTCGGGATCGTTCTGGGATCTGAATTTCATGCCACAGTACATGCAGATAATCGCGAAGGTCATGCCATTGACGTATCTCAACGATGGATTGCGAGACACCATGATCTACGGCAATGAGACTAGTGCTCTGATGAACCTCGCTGTAGTGGCGGTGCTGGGGCTCGTGTTCTTCGCGCTTGCCAGCAGGCTCATGTCATGGAAGGAGAAGTAGCCCGACGGAACTCTAGTCCGTGACAGGACTCAACTACTTCTTCCTTGGCTTGCCAGACTCCACAACTCCGGACCGCAGAAGCCTCCTCAGCTCCCGGTAATGTCGAAGGTGCTCGTCAAACTCCTCGTCCGTCATGCCCAACAGATGTGTGTATTCGATGAGGGTCTGCCTTGCGAAGAAATCGATGTCCTCGCATTCGGAGATCTTCTCCGTCCATTCCGGATTGCACCCACACTTTTCCATCTTCTTCGATACGTTCACGATCTTCGAGATCGTGTCCTTGTCGGCACGGAAGTCTATTCCGAACCTTCCCAAGCATTCCAGGGCCTCCTTCGTGTGCTCCAGTTCGGATTTCTGGGCCTTCCCCTCGCCATGGGACAGGTTGAACACCTCCGCGGTTGCGCGGTAGTACGTCTCGATGAAATGGTCCACACGCTCCTCCCGGGCCACCTCGACCATGTCTGCATCCTTTAGTTTCCTGATGTGATGGTATATTGCTTGCGGCGTAAGGTTCAGCTCATCAGCAATCTGGCTGACAGTTCTTTCCTTCGCCCTCAGCAAGTACACAATACGCCTTCTCGTCTCGTCTGCCAGAAGCTGGAAAGCCTCCGGATCGCGTATTACCTTGACCGCCTTCATCCAAGGACCTAGAAAACGAATGATTTAGCAGGAATATAAGCGTTTCCTCGATTAAAACGAAGGTTTTATTAACTAATACCCCCATTAACCAAATGCACATTGGGGTTGGCAAAACATGCGATATACTGGTCTTGATAGGAAAACAACTTGCCACGAATCCTTCAGCGCAGCCAGCAACAGACAGGAAGGCGTTTTGAGAGCACGTGAGCTGGTCCTGTCCAGAATCGACAGATACTCTGCAGAGCCATCATCATGGAGGCGAGGGAATTGGTAGTGCCGCTGTTTGAAGCTCCCATTCAATCGCGTGGGGAACAGGTCAAACAGAGCGAGATCGCCAGGTTCGTCAGATTCGAATACGGAGACAGAAACCCGCGCTGGATTGCGTATGGGACGAAGCGATCGCACAATGCGGGCAAAGCCAGCTCCAGAAAGCTACTAGCGGCGCCTGTCACCGCGGTCGCGCGTGCTGCGAAGGCAATAGCCTCTATACTGTTCTGATTCTCTCCTTCTTTTGCTTCCAGGCCAAAGCTGTGGCCATGAGCGCGATCGTGCCCGCCATCAACAGTGGAGAGAAGGCAATCAGAGCCACGGCCAACAAGAACGTCCCGACATTTCATGTCCCCACAATCCAGCAACTGCGCAGTATCCTTCGAAAAGACAATTCGCCTATGCGCAGAACGCTCGATTGATCTGACATATCCGACCGCCTTCGTGCTAGATGTTAACAAGATTCCCGCGCTCAAGCTGTACTCTCGAACCATTAATGTACGATTGTGCACGTTTGTGGGCCCATGTTCCCTGCACGAGTGGCATCGCTCAAAATGTCCGGCATAAGGAAGCTGTTCGAGGCCGCTCCACCGGGTTCCATAAACCTCGGCCTCGGCGAGCCTGACGTGCAACCTCCGGGCGAGGTGATCGCTGCTTTCAGGAAGGCGCTGGAAAGAGGTGAGAACAAGTACGGCCCGAGCGCGGGAATCAGGGAGCTGAGGGAGGCCATCGCAGCATATCTGCGGAGGTACCGCAGGGACGTTTCCTTCGAGAACATCATCGTCACCGCTGGCGCGACTGAGGGCATGAGGATCGCATGTGAGACGATTATTGGCGAGGGAGACGAGGCCCTCGTCCCGAACCCAGGGTTCATCGTCTACGGTCCAGATGTGGCCCTTGCCGGTGGAGAGCCCGTCGAGTACTCTTTGAGGCCAGAGAACAACTACTTGCCCGACATCGAAGAGGTGAAGTCGCTCATCACTTCGCGCACAAAGGCAATCGTTGTAAACAGTCCGTCGAACCCCACGGGCACTGTCTTTCCGAAGGAGACTGTGAAGGCGGTGAGCGAGGTCGCAAAGGATCACAAGCTCTACATCCTCTCGGACGAGGTCTATGACAGCTATGTCTACGAGGGAGAGCATTGGTCCTTCGCCAGATTCCACGATGACACGGTCATTGTGCAGTCCTTCTCCAAGTCGTTGGGTGCCACCGGATGGAGGATAGGGTATGTCGCGACCTCCAAGGAGATAGTACAGCAGCTTGCTAAGGTGCAGTACTACACGCTTGCGTGTCCTCCGACAGCCACGCAATATGCCGTCCTGGAGGGACTGAAGGTCATGGACGATTTCCAGGCGGGAGTCCTGAAGGAGTTCAGAAAGAGGAGGGACCTGATGATGAAGAAGCTCTCCGAGATCCCGAGCTTCTCGGTCTCGCCCGTGAGCGGCGCTTTCTACGTCTTTCCGAAGTACTCGCAGAAGATACCTTCTGAGAAGCTCGCCCTGAAGATACTCGACAGGGGCGTGATCTGCGCTCCTGGGATAGCCTTTGGTTCGCTCGGTGAGGGCCATCTGAGATTCTCCTACGCGAACTCGCAGGAGAACATTTCGAAAGGCATGGAGATGGTGAAAGAACTCATGGCCAGGCTTTGAGCCAACATGCACCAGCAGATTCATATTGCGCGCCATGTCTTAAGGGAACATGCCCGAGAAGGGCTCTCGGGGCGAGAGCGGCGGCAGAAGGCTCATGAGTCCGAAGGCTGCCATCTCAGTCATCAACAACGTCCTCGGGGCGATACTTGGCACGGCCGCCCTGGTCTTCATCGCGCAGAATATGGGGCCAAGTGTTCTCGGAGTTGTGGGCTTCGCGATTGCCTCGATCGGCATCCTGAGCTTCCTGTCAGATTTTGGCGTTGGTTCCGTCCATGCAATGCACATCAAGACCTGCCCAGATGTGGGGAGGTGTGTTGGCGCATATGCAACGATCAGAATTGTGCTGCTGGCTATCTTCTCCATCGTGACGTTCCTGTTGATCGAGCTGTGGAAGAAAGACTACTTGGGCGATTCGATGTCACATACCCCTGCGGCAGTCGACTCCCTCTACGTATTCCTCATCTACTACATCCTGCTCGGAATCAACCAAATAGCGACACACACCTTTGATGCCCTAGGGGCAGTCGCAAAGGTCCACGTGCCAGCAATCCTCGACCTGATCGTTCGAGTCTCGTTCATCATATATGTGGCGACAACTGCATTCGGATCACGTCCTGAAGGCCCTGCTCTTCTGGCCTCCGCATATGCGGCGGGAATGATCGCTTCGACTCTGCTGGTCGCATTCCTCATGAGCACGTGCAAGGTATCCAGGCCCGACAAGGACACCCTTGTGAAGTACATCCGGTCTCTTGCGCCCGTGTTTGTGGTGTCCATGATCATAATCGTTGACCTCTACCTGGACAAGGCTGTGATCGGATACTTCTGGGGCGAGCATGAGCTCGGGCTGTACTTTGGCGTGCAGAAGATGGCCATCTTCGTGAGCGTCTTCTCGCTGGCAGTCGCTACCCTCATCCTTCCTTCTGTGACCACCTACTTCACTCGAAAGGATGTCGCTGCGAGCTGGGACGTGGTCAATCAGGCGGAGAGATATGTCTCGCTCATAGTGATTCCCACTGCGGCGTTCTACCTGATGTATGGAACGGACATCCTGAGGGTCTTCCTCTCAGGTGAGTTCCCCGGCTCTGTTAGAACTATGGATCTCCTGGTCGTTGGCAGCACTGTTCTGGCTCTCGTCCTGCCCATGCGATCAGCCATTGCCGGCGTGGGAAGCCACAGGACTCTGTTCTGGGTTGGCGTCGGGGGGCTTGCCCTCCAACTGGTACTCATGCTCTTCCTGGTCCCTGATGGGGTCGCGGGCTTCGACATGCTTGGGATGAAGGGTCTCGGAGCTGCCTTTGCCTTGCTGATCACTTCTGTCTACTACTTCTTCACCCTTCGCTACATGGCCTGGAGAACCGCCAAGATACTCCCCAATTCGCGGTCCTTCAAGCACATCGTTGGCGCCATCACGATGATCGGTGCAATGTACGTGGTAGATTGGCTGATCATCGGGCCAATCGATTGGATTGCATTGGTCGTTCTCGCTGTTGTGGGCCTCGTCTCATACTCCCTCGCCTCCTACTTCATGGGTGAGCTCGAGGCTTCGGACTACAGGTATTTCAGATCCATGCTGAACCAGCACGACACATTCGAGTACGTCGTCAACGAGTTGCTGGGCAAGAGGGCTCAGTGAGCCTGCTCGATTCGTTTATAGACACATAGGAAGATTACATCGCGGCGCTGCTGAATGCCAGATGACGTCATTGTTATCAACGCGGCGGAGCTCGTCACCCTGAAGGGGCCGAGGAGGGCAAGGGCAAAGGCTGAGATGTCAGAGCTATCCATCATCCACGATGGCGCTGTCGCGATAGCAGGAGGCATCATTCAGGATGTCGGAAAAACCGAGACCATCCTCAGGGAGCACGATGCAATAGGTGTGGACAAGATGGACGCGACTGACAGGATCGTGATGCCAGGGCTTGTGGACGCACACACCCATGTAGTGTATGCCGGATCCCGCGAGCACGAGCTCGAGCTCAAGGCCAAGGGAAAGAGCTACCTGGAAATCCTCCAAGAAGGAGGGGGCATCTACAGGACTGTAAGGGATACTCGCGAGGTTTCTCCTCACGAGCTCTTCAAGCAGTCCGCGAAGAGGCTCGAGTCTATGATCGCCCACGGCTCGACGACTATCGAGGCGAAGTCCGGGTATGGCCTCGACAGGGCAGTGGAGATTCGCATCCTTGAGACGGTGAGAAAGCTGGCTGAGGACTACCCAGCAACGCTCGTTCCCACGTATCTCGGTGCCCATGCTGTTCCGCCTGAGTTCCAGGCCAAAGCGGACGAATACGTTGACTTCATGATCCGTGATGTGATGCCAGAAATCGCCAAGAGGCGGCTCGCAGAGTTCTGCGACGTCTTCTGCGAGAGAGGAGCGTTCGAGGTGGCTCAATCGAGAAGAGTCTTGCTGGCCGCGAAGGAGCTTGGGATGAAACTGAAGGTACACGCAGACGAGATCCGCACCACTGGAGGAGCCGAACTGGCTGCCGAGGTAGGTGCCGTCTCCGCAGATCACCTTGTGAAACCCTCGGATGACGGCATTATGGCGATGGCGAGAAAGGACATCATTGGTGTGCTCCTTCCTGGCACGCCCTATTCGTCGATGTCAAAGGAGTATGCGGACGCCCGGAGGCTCATAGACCTTGGCGTGCCCATCGCGTTGGGCACCGACCTGAACCCGAACTGCTGGAACGAGTCAATGCAGTTCACGATCAGCCTCGCGTGCCACAAGATGAGGATGACTCCCGCGGAGGCGATCACCGCGGCCACGATGAATGCGGCGGCCGCGCTCGGTCTTGAGAAGAAGGTCGGATCCATCGAGCGGGGGAAAAGGGCTGACCTCGTTGTTCTGGATGTTCCAAATCACATGCACCTCGCCTATCGTTTCGGGACCAACCTCTGCACGGCAGTGCTGAGAGAGGGAAAGCCTGTTTGGGAGAAAGAACCGTTCAGCTGAGGTTCCAGCGCGAGGCTATGCTACCAGGTCAAGGCTCTGCAGCGCTCGTCCGGTCGGCATTCCGTCCCTGCTCCAGCTCCTCATGACGCCGTATTCCTCAAGCTCTCTCGCCCGCGAGGTCAGCTCTGAGCAATCTCAATGGTCCTGTCCGCACGGTCATCTGCCAGCGAGCGCGGGAGTGTGCAGGCCCGCCCTCAGTATCGAGTGCCTCACGGAGAGATCGCCAGCTAGCTCCAGGACTGCAGCTGTGACCAGAAGCCCCGAGGCCACGCTTCCGGAAACCTCATGGTAGTATGTGAGCGAAAGGGGTGCGAGCAGCCCTGCGACTATTGCGACTCCGATGAACGCGATGGCGACATTCGTCCTCGTGAGCTTCCTCAGCGAATCCCTGGCCGTTTCTGTGGACGCTGCGAGATTCACTATGTATATCACTACGAGCGCGAACATCGTGGACAAGAGGATTGCATCAAGCGTCACGAAGGTCTCGGGGTCGAGCAGCGTGCCCTGGTCAGCAATCATGGTCAGCGACGTCAAGGCGACTCCGCCCGCAAGCGCGTATGTGAAGAACAGCGGCGGCATGAGGGCAGTGTGCCAGGACGAGATAGATTTGCAGGACGCCAACACGAATCCGTCATAGACCATCACTAGGAATGCAGACATCATCGAGACGATCCATATCGCATATCCGCCTGAGGAATCCGCAGTCCACGGGAGCCAGTCGAAACCGTATTCAGGGGCGAGGTATGCGGCCGCGGCGAGCAGGAAGACCACCATGAATATCAGGCCTCTGCTTATCCATGAGGACCATGGCCTGAGGAACAGTCTGTAGAACCGCAAGGGCCTGCCGAGGTACAAAAGGTGGGCGATGGTCTTGCCCGCTCCGACAATGATCACGCCAACGACCGCGCTCAGCGTAGATTCGATGAGCCACGTGGATATCACGTATTGTCCAGCGCCGATCCCGCCCAGGAAGAGCGCCATGAGCAGCGCTCCGTCCTTCCACTTCCTCCTGCCGCCGAATCCCCACTCCATCTGAGTTCGTCCACTCGGCTTGAAGTCCTCGTACTGCAGGATGCTCATGTCAGAACCTCCCTTGTCCGCCTCTGGAACTGCATTCTGGACATCGCCATCACCTCGGCGGCAGGTAGTACACTGCCGGGTCCGTGCCGTACTCTTTGTGTAGCTGGGTGCCCCTTCGAGTCTTGATCAGGAGGGAGACCTCGGACTCAGGGTCGTCCAAATCTCCAAAGGTTCTCGCCTCGCACGGGCAAGAGTCGACGCATGCTGGCTTCTTTCCTTCCGCCAACCTGTCCTCGCAGAAATTGCACTTGCTCGTGACGCCTCTCTCGCTGTACTCATACCATCTCTTCTTCGCGTATTCCGAGTACGGTGACGAAGGCACTGCGCTACCTGTGAAGTAGTCCTTCCAGTCCTCCTTGAAGCACCTCGCGCCATAGGGACACGCGACCGCGCAATACCTGCAGCCAACGCACTTCTCGGAGTCTATCACCACGATTCCGTCCTCTCTCTTCCTGGTCGCGCCCGTTGGACAGACTTTCTCGCATTCAGGCTCCTTGCAGTGCATGCACAGGAGCGGGAGGGCCTGCCTCGTGACCGTCGGGTACTTGCCGTTCTCCACTCTGACGACCTTCGCCCAGAAGACGCCCGGGGGTGTGCAGTGCTCCGCCTTGCAGGCCGCGACGCATGAGTAGCAGCTGGTGCACCTCTTCAGGTCTATCACCATGCCGTATCTAACCATGCATCGCGCCTCCGTCCTTGTAGAGCTTCACGCGTACGCAGATGTCCTGGCCCAGAGACACGGGACACGAGTGCTCCTTGTCCACCTCGATAAGCTCGTTGAAGAAGACGCCCTTCCCCTTTGCCAGAGGCTGTCCACTGCCCCAGTGGCCAGCGTTCGCAGCAATCGCGACGTGGTCGGGGCGAATGCCCTCAGTGAGGTGCACGAGACCCTTGGTCTTCGAGCCCTTGGAGTTCTCGAGCCAAACCATGTCGCCCTCCTTGACGCCCTTCTTGGCAGCTGTATCCGGGTTCAGCTGGATTGTGTAGGTGTAGGGGTCGTTCTGGGAAATCTCGTTGAGCCATGCGTTCTGCATGGTCATCGAGTAGGTGTGCAACGCGCTCCTCCAGTAGAATGCCTCAAGGTCGTACTCGGGGTTCTTCTCGGTGTGCGTCGGGCAGGGCCTCCAGTTGGGAAGCGCCTCATGAGCGCTCCAGTCGACCAGGTCTGGCACGCCGTACTTCTCCGCGATGGCCCTGGACTTCCGTCCCGCCCTCACGATCCATTCGAGGTACACGGGCACCCTGACATCGAAGAACGCTCTCCAGTAGACCTCTTCTACCTTCTTGTTCCATTTGAGATAGCCGTGCTCTTTGAAGTAGTCCAGGCCTTTGTCCTGGCCGAACCTGTCCTTCATGATGGCGTCGATGATGGCCTCGAAGCTCAGCTTCTGATCCTTCGGAAGCATCCTCTTCAGGTCGATGTCTCCTCCGTAGGCCCTGTTGACCCATTCCCTGACGGCATCGATGTACCTGTCCCTGAGCCCGAGCCTTTCGGCCAGCTCCAGGATGACATCGATCATCGGGCGCCTCTCGTACATGGGCTTCACCACAGGCTGCCTTATCGCCCAGATCCACTCGCCTGCCCCGGTCGCATGGCAGGAGACGCCGACCGTTGGGAAGGTCGTGGCGCAAGCATACCTCTCAAGATAGCACGTGTCTGGCAGAACGAGGTCCGCAGCTGCCTCCTCGAACTCGGTGGAGTAGATGTTGAACGAGGCGATGAACCGGAACTTGCTGAGGAAGTTCTTCATCAGCGTCTTGGGATTCCCAACGGACATTATCTGGTTCGTGGCGAAGCTGATCATCACGTCGGGCCTGTAGGGGATCTTGAACTTGGTCCAGAGCTCCTCGTTGTTGTCCCATGCCATTATCGTCGTGTATGTCGGGATGTAGAACATGTCCTGCAGGTCGAGCCTCTCTGGCGGGTCCTTCGGCTCCGGCGGCGGGTAGGGAAGGTGCGCATATGGCCAGTTCCTGGCAACCAGGAGCCCGTCCTTGTCCGGCTCGACGGTGTACCTCAGCTTCCCAGTGCCTGAGTACCCAAGGTGTACCGGCGGACCGAACGCGAGCGCCCCGCCAGGAACATCGGCCGCACCAACTATGTGGTTCAGCAGCACGAGCGACATGCAGTCCCAGGCCTGGTTGTAGTGGCCCTGCGAGCCCCGGAAGTATATCGATGCGACTGGCCTGTACGGCAGCGTCTTTCCATCGACCTCTATTGTGCTGCCGATCCTTGCCTCCTCGCCGAAGGCCTTGGCAATTCGCCTCAGGGTGGATGCGGGCACGCCGCAGATCTCCGAGGCGTGTTCGGGAGAGTACTTCTTCAGGTGATCCTTCAGTATGTTGAATGACGGCCTGCACTTCACTCCATTGACATCGAACTCACCCAGCAACGCGCAGTCCTTCAGGGTCTTGTTGGAGAAGACATCAGCCCTGTTGTCTACCTTGTTCCAGATGAGCGGAAGCCCGGTCTTCTCGTCCCTGACGTAAAGGCCGTCGGGGCCAACGAGGTATGGGCCGTTGGTCTTCCACTTCAAGTACCAAGGATCGTACGTGCCGTACTCGTTCACAAGTAGGTTGGCCATCGCGAGCGCGGCCGCAGCATCGGTGCCAGCCTTGATCGGCACCCACTCCTCAGCTGTCGAGGCCTGTGTGCTGAGGAACGGGTCAAACACGATGAGACGCATCCCCCGAACCTTGGCATCGGCAGCCTGCTTCGCCGCGACGTTGGCAGCGTGGCCAGCCCCGTGGCCTTTCGAGCAGCCCCAGTAGACTGCGAGGTTGCAGTACTTGAAATCGGGTATCACGGACCATGAGGCGTGGTAGATCCCGCCTATCATGTGCGCCCCATTGCCGCAGTGCAGTCCCCCGCCACCTGTGTAGTAGTTCGGCGTTCCGAAAGCTTTCCTGAAGGATAGAATGTTGAATGCCCGCTCAGCAGGGAAGGTCGGGCTCCCAACGGTGTACAGCCCTCGCGGGTCTCTGTGCATGCAATCCCTCAGCTTTGCGGTCAGCAGGTCAAGGGCCTCATCCCAGCCAATCCTCTTCCACTTGGGGTCGGCCCCGATTCCCTTCTCAGGGTTCGTCCTAAGCAACGGGTAATTGAGCCTGTTGGGATCGTACAGCATCATTATGCTCGAAATCCCCTTGGCACAGACGTTTCCGTAGCCCTGCGGCGAGTCGGGAACGCCCTCGATCCCGACCACGACTCCGTTCTCGACCTTTGCGTCGATTGTGCAAGTTCCGTAGCACATCCCGCAGCTTGTCGTTACCATAATCAACCAGCTTCTTTGCGCGGGAGTGACAAGTTACTACTTAACTCTGATGCTTTAACAATGTTGAGGCCAGCAAGTGGCTGTTCCTCGTGGGTGTGAACGAGGTGTCAAGAAAAGCAATGCTTCGCTTGTCGTTGCCAAGGCAAAATCCCGAGGCATCTGCAAATCCCATGTTTTTTCGTCTGAGAGCCGTCGTTCCAGAGTGCCTCAGGCCTTCCGTTCCGTCACAAAATCCAGTTATGTATATATCTCACGAGGCAATTGCTCGCACAACGCTCGGCTCTCTATTGCAGCCCTCGCGTATTGCGCAATCCTGGTGGTCGCTTGGTTTCCGTCTGCATGCTCACGGAGCTCGAGAAGTACCGGAGCATCATACCTTTCAAAAACCCCGGCGGCATGGGCACGAATGTGCCTATGGTCGCAAGAGAGCTCGAGCGCATCGGCTGTGAAGTCTTCCTGAACGAGCCAAAGCGTGAATGCGATGTTCTGCACATCCACAGCCCATTGCCCGACTCGTTCATGTGGGCTCTCAGGAGGAGGAAGGCTGGGAGGCCGTTGGTCGTGCATGGCCGTCACCTTCCCGAGCTCATCAAAGGAGGCTTCATAGGTGGCTCGCTGGCCTATCCGTTCGTGCGCGCATATTCCGTGAAGTTCTACAATCTTGGCGATGTGGTCGTCGGGGCGACGCCATACGTCGCGAAGTCGCTCTCGAAGGATGGCGTTCATCGCCCATTCAGGATCATCCCAAATGGCATCAACAGGACCGTGTTCGAGAGGAACGAGAACGCCGGATCGAGTTTCAGGAAACGCATGGGCATTTCCCCGTCGGAAAAGCTCGTGCTGTCTGTTGGCCTGAGAATCCCGAGAAAAGGGGTCGACACTTTCGTCAACATGGCGTCGAAGTTCCGGGATATGCCAGATGTCAAGTTTGTCTGGGTTGGTGCCTCGGAGGCCCTTCTCGAAGACGCCCTTTTCCAGATAGCTCCAGGGAACGTTATTTTCCCCGGACATGTCCCTTTCGAGGAGATCGTGGGCGTCTACTCTGCCTCAGACGTCTTCGTGTTTCCAACAAGGGCCGAGAGCTACGGGAACGTCATGCTCGAGGCGGCCAGCTGCGGCTGTCCCCTTCTGATCCGCGACATCCCAGTCTACGAGGAATGGGTTCAGGATGGCAGGCATTGCCTAAAGGCCCGCAGCGATGACGACTTTGCTGAGAAGTTGAAGATGATCCTCGAGGACAGAACCGTGCGTGCCAAGCTCGTCCAAGGCGCGAGGTCACTGGCGGCCGACCACGACATCAAAAGGACAGCCATGATGCTGAAAGAGCTCTATGAATCGTTGGTTTCGGGAGGCGTTGCGAGATGATAGGAGAGGACATCATCAACACATTCGCCTCCCTCGGCGATATGGGCATGCTCATCGCCATCACGGTGATCATCTGGATTGATGGCACAGCATTCCCGACGCTGCCCGAGATATGGATGATATGGATTTTCGGGGCGCACCCTTCCTCATTCTCCTGGGGACTCGCGCTAGTAGTTGTCGCCAGCTGCGCGAGCTTGCTGGGGAATTTCACACTGTACTCGTTGGTGAAGCTCGCAAGGCTGCCACGCTGGGTCCAGAGACGCATGAAGCAGTATACCAACTTCCTCATCGTGAAGGATGAGAGGCTTCTGCTGCTCAACAGGCTCGCACCGATTGTGCCATACACGGGAGCTTTCATCGCTGCATGCAGGTGGAATGTCAGGAAATCTGCTGTGTACATCTTCCTCAGCGCGTTGGCGAAGTTCTCGGCGATTGTGATGATATCCTGGCTCAGTTTCGACAATCTGAAAGAAGAGATTGCTCCGTGGGTCTCTCTCG
>Ga0315314_1002600_pt1 | contig 14777 bp, 18 predicted proteins | sample TDP9_MG_FD_203631 | JGI IMG/M metagenome (GOLD analysis project Ga0315314, IMG submission 203631) | Freshwater sediment microbial communities from Lake Towuti, South Sulawesi, Indonesia - TDP9 | ecosystem: Environmental > Aquatic > Freshwater > Lake > Sediment | place: Indonesia: South Sulawesi...
ATATCTTCCTTTTCCTCCAGAAGTTGTATTCAGCCGATGTCCAGACTGGGGAGAGTCGTCCTTCTAGACGTTCGCCTCGGAATACCGCTTTCCATGCTAGTTACAGAGTCAGATTCTGAACCTTGTATAGGTGGCTGTGTTCGACGCGTATGATCTTGTACACTTCTTCCCTGTCTTCCTTCCCAAGTCCCATAGCCAAGTCATAATAGAAGAGCACCGTATCCTTCTCTAGTTGGACGGCAGCTTCAACGGCCGACTTGAGTTCTGAAACTTCCCTTGCCCTTTCAGCTCCTCTTCTGAGGTCCCTAACCACTCCTGAATCCTCCAAGACCTTGATGTTGTGGTCTGCCAGCATCCGCTCCTCTTCTGTTGACGAGATTTCTGCGGCTTTTCCGCGGCTTAGAAGCTGGGTATATCTCTTCGAGTGGCTTTCCTCGTCTCTGGCAAGTTGCCGGAACAGAGTCTCATGTTTAGGGAACTTTCCAGCCAAAGCTGTGTAGAAGTCCTGTGCGGATTCCTCTATGGCTATAGCCATCTCAAATAGTATGGGTATAGTATAGCGGGGTTTCGACAATCTACAACACCTCTGACAAAGAATCTCAAAATTCCATATTTAAGGCTAGTGGCAAGTCTAAAGGACTCGCGTTGATCTATCACTCTTGCCGGTATGGTTGACTTGCACGGATCACCGGAATCTGTCTTGGTAGATTAGGTCTGACAGTCCCTTTCGACCCGACTCGCGAACCAGTCTAGGCACCCCGATGGGCAGAAGGGCGATCACCCTGAAGGTCTTCGGCATTTGCAGGATTTCCTTGATCTTTGTCTCCGACGAGTCTCTATCGCCCTTCAAGTCGAAAACCCCTATCCAACAGGACCCCAACCCTACGCTATGAGCGGCTAAAGCCATGTTCTGTGTGGCAGCTGCTCCGTCTTCGATGTAGTGGAAGGGATCTTCGCTCGAGTCAACACATACCGCGATGCAGACTGGCGCTTCCTTGACTCCGAGGTTGAAGATTGTCGGCACGTATTGGCTGATGCTTGTTTTGATTTCGCGGTCTCTGACCAGAAGGAATATCCAAGGTTGCTTGTTGAGCCACGACGGTGCCCACCTTCCAGCGTCCAAAACCGCCTGAATCTTCTCTTCTTCTATCGGAACAGCCTCGAATCTTATCGCGCTTCGTCTTTTTCTGATAGCTTCCAGAACAGGATTGGCAAGTTGACCCATCGTCCAACTGCCTCCAAAGCATATGAACATACTGTTATCATCGTGGCATAAAAACTATATACAGCGAGCAAGGTTCAGTCACCGTCAGGCCGGGCAAGCGTGTCCGTTTCTGCCGTACCGGTCAAAGTCATGTCCAACATGAGAATACGAAAGGGTTCTCTGCCTACCTTTTGTTCTGGAAACAGCATTAGGTGGAAAACCCTTACTGGTTTGGCAATATCTGCTATATGGTACAATACGTCTAGGCGCATCTCCAGTCTAGCCATAGGAAGGTTTATGTGAGTGCAATAACACTGTTATAACTGGATTCTGACAAATAAAGTTTCCGAATCCAGAGCCCAATTCCAGTTCTCTTCAAGAAAGAAGGAGGTGACAATGGATGATGAAGAATAGAGCATTGATAAGCATTCTATTGGCTGTCGCGGCCATCGCTGTACTCGGCTACCAATACTGGTCTGGCTACTTCTCACCAGCCTCGGAAACAGTGCCTCCAACAGGAGAGGTTAGAGAATTCGAGGTAACAGCCAAAACTTGGGAATTCAACCTAAGGACGATAGAGGTCGACGCAGGCGATACTGTTGTGCTGAGGGTCACAGGCTTAGATGATGGTGTCGGCAGCGGGCATGGTTTCGCACTTCCAGATTTCAGGGTCAACGAGATGATCAGAGAAGGTCAAACATTAACAATAGAGTTCGTTGCCGACAAAATCGGAACTTTCACCTTCAGTTCTCGGTCCCCTGTGGAGCAGGACACAGCACCATGACAGGAACTCTGATTGTGAGGTAGAAAAGGCTTCTGCCTCCAACGCCTAAGAGAATGCGGTTCCACATTTAGCTCAAGACCTAGCCGAGCGGTTCATGGAAATCGGGGAGATGAACGCCTATTTTTGGGCAATAACCTGCCACGAAGTCCGAATGCAACAATCACTCGCCTATGGAGAATCCTTGTCATGGAGTCTCAATGGTGGTGTTCATGCTTCACAGATTCTTTTCCGATTTTTCTGAACTTGTGTTCGCAACTGCTTGAACAGAAGTAGAGAGCGAGCTCCTCATGTTTAACCTTGCTGTACGCTTTTCGAGGTTTTATCTCTATTCCGCAGACTGGGTTGGTGGTTGCGCATCTTTCCTCGACGAACTCTGGCAGCTTTGGTTCACATTTCCTCAGAGTGTTCCGGTAATGGCTGCCCTGACAGTGCACCTTGGTGTGCCAATCCGTTGCCATCCCTCATTGCTTTAGGCTGTGTATTGGACCTGCATCCAGATCGGAGTTCCGTTTCTTGCGTCACCGTACGTTCTGTCGTTCACTGTCATCTCAAACGGGATGAAGCCTTCGTGCCAACCCTCCCCTGGTTCCATCATGGTGACGAAGACTCCTTTGGCAGTCACTGTGTCGCCTTCACTTATGCCGATGTTTTCCCAGAACCAGTATGGACCATGTATATCGACCTTTTTCTGATCGGCCTTCAGGTCTACTTCCATCCAGCCTATGCTCTGCACGGTGCCAGCTATCTCTTTCAACTCGTCATAGCTCCATCTCCCAATCATGCCCCTCCACATCATCGGACCCATTTGCCACATGGGGGAGCTCCACATGCTGAGAAAGGCTGAGGAGACCACAAGGCCCAGAATTCCCACAGATAGCAATATCGCTCCTAGAACCTTCCTGTTTCGACTCATAGTCCCAATTCCTCTTTCAACTTCAAGTACTGGTCCCCTGTGATCTCGCCTTTCGCATATCGTTCCTTGAGTGTATCGAGGATTCTGCGGTCACTGCTGGGTGTCGATCTACCTCCTCGAGCAAACTCGGTAATGAGGTAGTAGGCTCCTAGCGCTACCAACACCAGAAACGCTAAGGGTATTAGAAACATGAATCCCCATCCGTATCCCATCATACCCATCATGCCCATCATCCCAGGCGCTGACCAGCTCCAAGCCCCCAACAAGAGCAGAGGGACGGCCACTATGAGGACGAGGAGGACCAATGCCAAGGCTGTCGATTCCCTGTTTTTCTCAGACATTCGCCTCACCACCTTCCAGAAACTGTCTCTATATGAATACTTGGGTGCTGATTGATATAAGTATTTCTTTTCTAGATATATCTGAGTTAGATTAATGGCAAAACCGACGACCCATCCAGGCCGTTGCCCCGGTCTGCTCTTTCCCCGAAAAAAGGAGTGGGAAGGCAAGTGTATCAGGATATAGCTAAAAGAAAGTCTTTGTATAGAGTGAGAAATAGGCTTGGGAACAGAACGTGGGAGTTCTCTAATGGGGTATAGGGAATGAGTTGAAAACTCATTAATCCCCGCTCTGCTCCCGCAATTCCTTAGAGAATCCCAGAATATGGAGATTTCGAGGAAAGCAATGAAACGCCCGAGGCATCTGGCATTAGTTTCTTGGTGCCGCGGGAGAGATTTGAACTCTCGACAACCCGGTTTCAAACCTTAGTTCCATTGGGCTTCAGCTTCACCCTTACCTTTCTGGGCTTTCAGTGGCTGTAAGTCGGGTGCTCTCCCAAACTGAGCTACCGCGGCTCGGAAAGATAGAAGGGCTTCTTCTTTATATAAGATTTTAGGCTTGCCACCTTTGGATGGCTGTTTTTTCCTCTATCACGACGTTTCTTAGGGTTCCGATCTTCTCGATCTCAACTTCGACGGTATCGCCCGGCTTCAGGAACCTTGGCTTCGGTTTCATGAAGGCTGCAACTCCGGCTGGCGTGCCGGTTGCGATGATGTCGCACGGTTCCAAGGTCATCACCCGGCTAATGTGGTGGACTATCTCGTACACGTTGAATACCATTAGCCTCGTTGACGAGTTCTGCCTGGTCTCACCGTTCACCCTGGTCCATAGACGGAGATTGTTCGGATCGCCAATCTGCCCGGCCATTGTTATGCAGGGACCTATGGGGGCGAAGGTGTCGAAGCTCTTCCCCCTCGTCCATTGGCCATCCTTGAACTGGATGTCACGGGCGGATACGTCGTTGAAAACCGTGTAGCCGAAGATATGATCCTTTACATCAGGAACCGCGATGTTCTTGCCTCTTTTCCCTATGATTATAGCCAGTTCAACTTCATAGTCTAGATGCTTCACAAAGCCAGGCTTGACTATTGGCTCTTCAGGACCGACAATGGCTGTTCGAGGTTTCATAAAGATTATCGGTTCGTCCGGCACGATCGCCCCGCCCTCCCCAGCGTGATCCCTATAGTTCAGGCCTAGGCAGATGATCTTGGGCGGAGCAATCACTGGCGCCTTCAAGACAACATCACCTTTCTTGAGAACGGCTGTCTCTTTCTGCCTAGCTGACGATCCATCCATCAGATCGTTGAGGAAGAGTTCAGCATTCAAGCCCAGAGAGATCAACCCGCCGATGCCGTGGGGAGCCAATCTTCTCTTGAGGCTCGGAATCCCGCTCAGATCGAGAATCTCGTTGCCTTCCTTCAAGATGCCGTAGGACTCATTTCCCCTGTAAATGTAACGAGCGATCCTCAAGGCCGGTTCACCGCCAGAAACATTTACTTTGGGAATTCGAATATAAATATCCCCGGTCATAGAGATTTAGAGATCTGAAAAGAAGGGCTTCAAACAGTCTAGACCTGCGCCGGTGACGGTAAGCTCATGGAGACAATCGAAAAGGCTCAAAGGATGCTGGAGAAATATCCCCTCTGCGACCATTGCCTAGGTAGACAGTTTGCCTTCCTAGGCCTCGGCATTGACAACAAGGAACGCGGAAGAACCATAGAGACCATTTTGACAATGAAAGGGCATGAGCTAGCCCTCGCCAAGGACAGAAAGGGAGTATACTTGTTGAAGATGCTCGCCGAGAAAGGCTCTTTCACCATGGCGCGGGAGATAATTCGCAAACTGAAGCGGAGAGCCAAAGAGGGAGAGAAGTGCTTCCTCTGCCAAGGTCGGTTCGCTTCGCTACCTTCGCTCGTAGAGAAGGCTACTCCGATGCTTCAAGAGTATGAGTATGAGACGTTCCTTGTCGGCGTCAAACTTCCCGCCGAGGTCGAGGAACGCGAAGACGAATTCAAAGCCGAATTTGGAGTTCAGCACGGCGAAAGCATGAGGAACGAGTTCAGCCGAATCGTTGGGAAGATCATCTCTGAGACCGTTCGTAAGTCCGTGGATTTCATGAAGCCCGACATAGTCGTTCTCATCGACCCATTCGCAGAGGAGACTCGGCTCCAAGTAAACTCGCTTTTCATAATGGGCAGGTACCGGAAACTTGTTCGTGGCATACCTCAATCTAGGTGGCCTTGCCCGGAGTGCGGAGGAAGGGGTTGCCCAGCGTGCGACAGGACGGGAAAAGCGTATCCAGAGTCCGTTGAAGAGTTGATCGGAGGTCCGGTTCTGGAGATGACTAGGGGGAAGGAGGTTTCCTTCCACGGGGCTGGACGGGAGGATGTTGACGCCCGTATGCTTGGTCGGGGAAGACCTTTCATCGTGCAGGTTAAGAAGCCTTATAAACGGAAGATAGAACTCTCCGAGCTTGAGCAAACCATCAACAGAAATGCAGGAGGAAAGATCGAGATTAGAGGGCTCAGATTTGTTGATAGGGCGATGGTTAGGGAACTAAAGCGTATTGAGTCTTCTCAGAAGACTTACAGGATTGCTGTAGTGTTTGACAGAGAGGTGTCAGACGAAGGGGTCCAGGAACTGGAACGTTCTCTGACAGGTGCCACCGTTCTTCAGCAGACTCCAACGCGTGTAATGCGCCGTAGAGCTGATCGTACGCGGGAAAAACACATATATGAGACCAAAGTAAAGAGGTTGTCGCCGAACAAGGTGGAAATGAGGATTCGGTGTCAGGGAGGACTGTACGTAAAGGAGCTAGTAACGGGAGATAATGGGCGGACTGACCCAAGCGTGTCGAAGATCGTCAACGCGAAGGCTGAGCCGGTGGAACTCGACGTGCTGGACATCTCAATCAAAGGCGGTAGACCTTAAATGCCGAAATCCAGAGGGTATCGGAGGAAAACCCGTTCGCTCTTAACCCAGAAGCCTCGAGAACGCGGAAAGCTCGGGCTTGGCAGACTACTTCATGGCTACGAACCGGGCGACAAAGTCGTCATCGAGATAGATCCAAGCGTACATAGAGGTATGCCGCACCGGAGGTATCACGGCAAGATCGGTATCATAGTCTCTAAGAGGGGAAGATCCTACGAAGTTAACGTTACTCAAGGAGATGCTACTAAACAGATCATCGTCCGACCTGAACACTTGAGACTCCACAAAGAGGAATAGGCTGTGGCTAGGAAAAGAGTGTTGAAGGTTCAACCGGTAACCATTCCACAAGTTAAGGCGGTTCTCCAATCTCTGGGCGAGGAGAACCTTGATCAGTTCCAGCGTAGGTCTCTAGACTACGCGGCAAAATTCTCGAAAACCGACCCGGAATCGGCTGAAAAACTCTTGACCGAGCTGAAGGCGGAGGCGATGTTGGAGGAAGAAGAAGCGGTTCAGATAGTCAATTCCATGCCTAAGAGTATTGAAGAACTTAGGGTCTTTCTGGCTGGGGGCCGCAAGATCATAGAGACATCCAAACTGGAGTCTATTCTAAGCCTTTTGAACAAATACGGAAAGAAAGAAGAGACCTGAAGGCAGAAGAAAAGGTTATTAGCGGTTCAGCCGTAAATCTTATAGTCGTTTGGTGAATGCGGGGAATGAAGATGAAATATGTTCTCAACCGCGTTTCCTTTCAGAGGTTATTCACTGGAAAGTCTCCCTTCTTACTCAGTGCGGCAGGTTTGCCCAGGCACCAGATAAGCAAGACGAGGATGATGTGACCTAGTTCTCATTCTTTCAAGTTTTCGTCAGACGACACTAGAAACGAAAGGGGAAAAGGGAAGATTTGACTGAACGGAAAGACAAAGAATCTCGGCAGCTCTACGAAGAAAATGCCTACATTCTGGACTATCTGCCTTTTGGCAAGCCTGGAACGAGGTCGAAGTTCCGAGCCGAAGCAGTGGTCCAACTGGTCGGAGAAAGCTACTTCACCTTGCTCGAGGCGAATGTGAAAGCAGGAGTTGTGCTGAAACCTCTAGACAGAGTTCACGTGGGGAAAGATTCGCGCGACGAGATCACCTACATACTAGGAAGAATCGGCTACGACGAGTTGACGGCGAACGCGAGGATCGAGCTTGAAAGCGCTATCGAAAACATCGTGTTGAACAGGGAGAAAATGTTTGTGGACTTCTTCAATGCTGCTCAGCCGATAACCCCGAGAATGCACGCCTTGGAGCTGATCCCCGGAATCGGGAAGAAATACATGTGGAGCATTATTGATGCACGGGAGAGGAAACCTTTCGAGAGCTTCGAAGAACTGCAAAGCCGAGTTAACATACCAAGCCCGGCGAAGCTGATCACGAAGAGAGTCATTGAAGAGCTTTCTAGCGAAAGCAAGTATCGACTATTCACCCGAGCCTCATAGAGGAACAACATAGCCCTTCACGCTCCCTTTATCCCACGGCCGCATGGTTCAAACAGAAAATATCGCCTCAAGGCTTACAGGAGTCGTCCTTCAGCCGGGACAAACATGGACCTTTCAGGGGAAACGAAGCGGATTCTACGGGCCTACGGGATTGTTCCTAGGAAACGTCTAGGGCAGTATTTTCTCGTAGACGATGAGACTTTGGATAAGATGGTTTCCTACGCCCTTCTCGGCAGGGAAGACGTAGTATTAGAGGTGGGTGCTGGCCTAGGTTTCCTTACAGAACGGCTTGCGGGAAAGGCTAGCCAGGTGATAGCTGTGGAGATCGACCCTGAGCTAGTGGGAATCCTGAAGGACCGGCTGAGCAGCTACCGAAACATAACCATTCTGCAGGGCGACATCATGTCTCTGGCAGTCCCGCCTTTCAACAAGGTTGTCTCGACTCCCCCTTACTCAATTTCTTCTCCTCTCCAGTTCTGGCTTCTTGAGAAGAGCTTTGAGCAGGCAGTCCTTGCCTTCCAAGAGGAGTTTGCCGAACGTTTGGCGGCACCCGTCGGCTCAGAGAATTATGGAAGACTGACTGTCACTACCTATTTTCGGGCCGATGTGGAACTCTTGGGTCCTATCCCTCGAGAATTATTCCAACCGCCGCCAAGGGTGGATTCCATAATAGTACGTTTGAAACCGCGGCAGCCTCCTTTCTTTGTAGAAGACGAGGAAATGTTCTTCGACTTCATCAGAGCGATATTCACTCAAAAAAACAGGAAGCTGAGAAACGCGGCTATGCCCTTCCTTCGAAAGCTCAATATCACAAAGAGAGACGCCGATCAACTGGCGGTTTCCCTGCCCTTTCATTATAGAAGACCACGGGAACTAGCGCCGGAAGAGATCGGTTTCGTAGTCAACGAGATTGCCAAGGCACTGGGCAGCCACGGTCTTATCTGAATGCCTTTTCTGTGGTCATCCACGAAGCTTGGAAGATGGGAAGCTATCAGAGATGTCGAGTTATCCTTTCCTCTAGGGGTCTCCTAGGCATGGCGCCTACGATCCGGTCCACGAGCTTCCCGTTTTTAAAGACTAGAATCGTCGGGATGCTCATTATTTGGTGTTCGAACGGAACCGTTCGATTCTCGTCGACGTTCAGTTTCCCGAAGAGGACCTTGCCTGCATAATCCTCTGCAAGTTCTTCTATGATAGGTGCTACCATGCGGCACGGCGCACACCACGCGGCCCAACAGTCGACCACGACCAAGCCGCCTTTCTTGATCGCCTCGTTGAAGTTCGAGTCGGTTACTTCAACGGGAGTGGCTGCAAGCGTAGAATCCGCCTGTCTTTCCTTTTTCCTCATAGCGTCCTCCAACTTTCTCCTCCTCAGCTTTTCAAGCTCTTCGTCTTCTTGCATAAACAGCCTCCTGAAGGCTTCGATACGACTATGCTGAACCGCTAGAGGCACTTTAAGTTTCTGCAAGAGATATAAACTTACCCATCGCGATAGCCGACAGGATTCCAAGTCAACCCTCGACCTCTTTCACAAGGTTTATATGTTTTCCCTCTTCCAATAGAGACAACCCTGAGGTGCTGACCAAGAGGCTCTTTCATGGCGCGTAGGTTCAAGATTCTGCTCAAGGAAGAGTTGGCGCCGGGAGTAAAACGCTTCGTGGTCTCAGCGCCTCTCATCGCGAGGAAGGCTCAGCCGGGTCAATTCGTCATACTCAAGATTGATGAGCGTGGAGAAAGGATTCCCTTAACACTTGTCGACTGGAATGCAAGTGAAGGCACGGTTAGCCTAATCTTCCAGGAAGTGGGCTTTTCAACGGGGAAGCTCGGGACACTTGAAGTCAGCGATTACATCGAAGACATTGTCGGCCCCCTCGGCAACCCTACGGAGATACAAGAATACGGCGAAGTAGCAGTGATCGGCGGTGGCGTCGGAACCGCGCTCATATACGCCTGGGTCCGAGCCTTAAATGAGGCTGGAAACCGCGTCATTTCGATCCTTGGCGCCAGAACCACAGATCTTCTTCTTCTGGAAGAGGGATTGCGCAGCCTAAGCGACGAAGTCCACATCTCGACTGATGACGGGTCGAAGGGGGTTAAAGGGTTCACCTCGGATGTTCTGCGCAGCCTCCTCGAACAGGGCAGAAGATTCGATCTTGTGATGGCTGCCGGCCCAGTTCCCATGATGAGGGCGGTGGCTGAAGTAACTCGCCCGTACGGGATTAAGACTGTTGTCAGTCTTAATCCTATAATGGTGGACGGGACGGGCATGTGCGGGGGCTGTAGGGTTACAATCGGTGGAGCGACGAAGTTTGCCTGTGTCGACGGCCCCGAATTCGATGCTCATCAGGTTGATTTCCGCGAGCTGATGAACCGCCTTCGGACCTACCAAGAAGAAGAGACGATAATCTCTGAGAGTTCCAAGCAGTAGGATAAGTGAAAAGGTCACAGCTTGTCGGTCTCTCCTATACCGATGCAAGACAGCAGCATCTTCTTGAAGCGACAACCCGAATCGTCTGTGAGCTCCTTTCCTCTCAGACCCGGTGTTGGAAGATTGCTGATATGAGGCGTCTTGTTCACAAGGAATTAATAGTCAAACAAGGTTTAGCTATCGGCGAGGACGGGTTTGAACCTAGGGCTCAACGGACGCGTCGCAATAGTAACTGGTTCTAGCCAGGGGATAGGGAAAGCTATCGCCTCCGGTTTGGCTAGAGAAGGCGCTAGGGTAACCATCTGCGCTAGGAACGAAGAAGGGCTAACAGTCGCTGCAAAGGAGATTGCCTCTCAGGCAGGAACCGATGTGCTTCCTGTAAGAGCAGACCTCAGGAAAGCCGAGGACATCAGATCTTTGGTAAGAAGAACCGTCGAGAAGTTTGGCAAAATCGATATACTGGTCAACAACACCGGTGGTCCTCCGGCTACGTTTTTCTCGGAGACCTCTGAGGAAGATTGGCGCGAAGCTGTTGGCTCCCTCTTAATGAGCGTCGTAGTCTGTTGCAGAGAAGTTGCGCCATATATGATAGAGCACAGATGGGGAAGAATCATCAACATGACATCTTTCGCAGCAAAGCAGCCAGCCGAAAGACTGGTACTCTCCAACACCTTAAGGGCGGGGATTTTAGGGCTCACTAAGACCTTGTCCAACGAGTTAGCGGAGCATGGGATTCTCGTCAACGCTGTGTGTCCCGGATGGACGTTGACTGGAAGGCTTGAGCAGCTGGCAAGGTCGACGGCAGAAACGAGCAGAAAAGCTTATCAAGCAGTGATTGAAGAATGGGCGGACAGCGTGCCCCTGAAACGTCTCGCTCAACCGGAAGAGATCGCGAACCTGGTGGTATTCCTAGCATCCGAGAAAGCGAGCTACATAACTGGAGCAGTGGTCCAGGTTGACGGAGGCTTCATAAAGTCTCTACTGTAGACTGGGAGTCTGTCCATATGATTGTGAAAGACCCTGCATGTGGCGTACCCGTAGACCCTGAGAAGACCGAGTTTAAGGCCGAGGTCAGGGGCAGATTATACTATTTCTGCAGCGAACACTGCATGCAGAGCTTTCTCGAACGCGCAAACATAGCATACTTCTCTATGGAAGTGGGCATCAGAAGTGAGATTCCGACCTATAGCGGCGGCTTGGGAGTCCTAGCTGGAGACACCATCCGGTCCAGCGCCGACCTGAAAATCCCGTTGGTCGCCGTCACCCTTGTGAGCAGAAAGGGGTATCTGAGGCAGAGGATAACTGAGGATGGGGAACAGGTAGAGTATCCCGACGAATGGGACCCCTCGAAGTTCATGGATCTAATGCCAACAGTAGTAAAGGTCCGCATAGGCGGCAGGGACGTCAAGGTCCGGGCTTGGCATTATGAACACCAGAGTCTCACTGGCGGAGTAGTTTCCATAATCTTTCTTGATACTGACATTGAGGGAAACGTACCCGAGGACAGAGAGATCACCGACTTCCTCTACGGAGGGGACGAACGGTACAGGTTGAAGCAAGAGATCGTCCTTGGCATTGGCGGCGTAAGGATGCTTGAAGCGTTGAGGTTTAGCCTTCGAAGATACCACATGAACGAAGGCCATTCCAGCCTCCTCACTCTTGAACTGCTGAACAAGAACGGTATGAACTCTGAAAAGGTGAGAAACCTCTGCATCTTCACCACTCACACGCCAGTTGAGGCAGCATTCGACAAGTTCTCATATGATCTGGTTGAAGAACTGCTTGGGGACGAGTTTCCTCTAGATGTCTTGAAGGAACAGGGCGGAAAGGACGAACTAAACATGACGCTGTTGGCTTTGAACCTCAGCAAATACATCAATGGGGTAACCAAGGCTCATATGGAGTTTTCGAGGAAGCTTTTCCCGCGGCACCATATCTGGGCTATAACCAACGGTGTCCACTCCTACACCTGGACCTGCCGGTATTTCAGAGAGCTTTTCGACGAGTACATTCCCGGATGGGCGAACGAGCCAGAGCTCCTCGTAAGAGCTGAGGAGATCCCTGATGACGAGATTTGGGGTGCTCACCTAAAGGCCAAGAAAGATTTGATCGACTTCGTCAACGAGAAGACAGGGGCGGAGATGGACGTATCCACGCTGACGATAGGTCTCGCAAGGAGAGCGACAGCCTACAAAAGGGTCGCCTTGATTCTCACAGACACCCAAAGGCTGACAGACATAAACAAGAAGGGAAGGCTACAGCTGATACTAGCAGGCAAAGCACATCCACGGGACGAGTCTGGCAAAGCATTGATAAGAGAGATCTACAGGAAGAAAGCGCAGCTAGCGGATGAGATCAAATTTGTCTTTCTAGAAAACTACAACATTGACATGGCAGCCAAGATGACCTCAGGGGTTGACGTTTGGCTCAACACACCCTTGCCGCCGCTGGAAGCTTCTGGGACAAGCGGAATGAAGGCGGCGCACAATGGCGTCGTGAACTTCAGCGTCTTAGACGGCTGGTGGATCGAGGGCTGCATCGACGGCGTAACCGGCTGGTCGATAGGCCCCTCGCCGGATCAACCCATAGATGAAAGTGAAAAAAGGACCCAAGAGCTGCAAGACCTGTACAGCAAACTGGAATATCTGGTCGTCCCCACGTTTTACAGGATGCGAGACGCTTGGATAGCCATGATGGAGAACTCGATAGGGAGAGTTGCTTACTACTTCAACAGCCACAGAATGATGCGAAGATACGTAACAGAGGCATACCTGCTGTGACAGAAGCCACACCATTCGATTGAGCTATGCTATCGTGAACGCCCCTCATCCTCACCACGCAAAAAAAAGAATGATCAGCAGGACTCTCGGGATGAAACCCCAAGACAGTGGTTAGGTTGAATCTGCAAAGATTCTAAGGGTCAAAAGTGAAGGCTGAGAGGCAGATCTTGTTCAAGATGCATTGGCCGCATTTCGGCTTCTTCGCTGTGCAGATTCTTCTTCCATGAAATATGAGGAGATCGGTGAACCTTGCCCATTTCTCTCTTGGAACAATCTCCATGAGGTCCTTCTCTATCTTGGCTGGATTCTTGTTCTTTGTGAGTCCCAGTCTATAGGCCACTCTTCTAACGTGGGTGTCAACAGCTATGCCTTCGACTACGCCATAGGCGTTCGAGAGAACGATGTTAGCAGTTTTTCGAGCGACTCCCGGAAGCCTCGTGAGCTCCTCCATCGTCTTAGGGACTTCTGAGCCAAATTCGTCAACGAGCATCTGGCAAGCCTTCTTCAGGTTCCTAGCCTTGTTCCGGTAGAAGCCTGTAGGCTTTATATCCCTCTCAAGCGTCTTCAAGTCGGCCCTGGCATAATCCTCCGGAGTACGGTACTTCTGGAAAAGGCTCAAAGTCACCTGGTTGACCTTTTCATCCGTGCACTGCGCCGAGAGCATTGTCGCTACGAGCAGTTCTAAGGGGTTGCTGTGTCTCAGAGCTATCTTCGCGTCGGGATGCACCCTCTCTAGAAGGTCGATTACCTTAAGTACCCTATCCTTCAGATCTGGCTCTCCCGTAGCCAACTGAGGGCTCACCCATACTAAAGAATTGCCCATGCCTTCTCTTATTAACTGTTTGTATGAGTCTCTGGCGTACTGCCCAGAGGCCATGTGACACGCGACGGTCTGATGGGCTATGGTGATTACTATTCTGGCTTTCGATTGTTCTCTGCCTCAAGTTTAGCTGGAAGTTCCTTGACCTTTCTCCTTATGGTGTCGCGGACTTCTCGGAACTTCTCTATCCCCTTTCCAACCGGGTCTTCAATCTGCCAGTCCACAACCTCTCTAGGGACAATTGGACATGCATCCCTTCCGCAGCCCATGAGGACGACCTTGTCTGCTTCGAGAACCATCTCCCCAGTGATCATCTTGGGCTTCTGTTCCGAAACGTCTATCCCAACTTCCTTCATTACTTTGACGGCGGAAGGGTTGACTCTCTGGGCGGGCTTATTGCCCGCGCTTTTTGCAGCGGCCTTTCCCCGGGCTAGGGCGTTGAAGAAACCTTCAGCCATCTGGCTCCTACATGCATTCTCAACACATACAAAAAGAACCCTCTTCACTCCTCTGTTCGCCTCCACCATAGTTGGAGCCGGAGGGGCATTAAAACCTTTTGAACCTTCCAGCGAAAGCAAGTCTGAGTTCAGTAGTATTCTAGGCGCCATACTGGGCAGACGATTAGGAGGTCGTTCCGCTTCAGTTCCTTGGTGATGAACCGCTTTATATCCTCGTCCTTGACGTGCTCTTCACCCTTCTCAGGTTTTGTAACGGGGATCTTTGTCTGTCTCAAAGCTTGGCTGGTAGCGAAGTCTATGAAAACGTATTGGTTCTGTCCTGAGGTAAACATGAGCCTTAGACATATCGGGGGTTTGGAGAGCGGAGCCCTCTGCAAGTTATAGACTACGCTCTCTGGATGCAATGATATGGCTAGTTTCTTAAACTCCTGCCAAGTCTTTATGCGAAGGATTCTCCCCATACCCTGGACACCTTCTAACCTGATCAAGGGTTATGGGTTATCAGTCTAGCCATGTCTTGCGACAGTTTCGAGTCTGCGATGCTGTAGAAGATCCACTTGCCTTCGCGCCTCTCCTTCACCAGCCCGATGCTTTCAAGTATGTTCAGATGATGAGAGGTTGTGGGCTGCGTCGCTTCCAA
>Ga0315314_1002601_pt1 | contig 14772 bp, 8 predicted proteins | sample TDP9_MG_FD_203631 | JGI IMG/M metagenome (GOLD analysis project Ga0315314, IMG submission 203631) | Freshwater sediment microbial communities from Lake Towuti, South Sulawesi, Indonesia - TDP9 | ecosystem: Environmental > Aquatic > Freshwater > Lake > Sediment | place: Indonesia: South Sulawesi...
TCTTATAGCGTAAATGGACGGCCTCAAGATATTCTCTCTTGGATCGTGGACTCATGAAAACCCTCCTGTCGGGAGTCGGTGTTCGGTAACACCAAATTATGAGTCAACGATCTCTTCTCAATCACCTCAAGCTCTTCCAAGTCACTCATTATCTTCGCCGCCCTTTGTGAGGATGGAGAGTAGCGAGTAAATCGGGAAGGAGCCCCTATTATTTCTTGACAAAATCCCCGCTATTAACTATTTTATTATATTAAAGGAGGGTATCGACATATGAAAAGGATGAATCTCTTCTCTCTAAATCTCGTTCTCTTCTTAACTGTTCTGCTTCTCTTCGGGTGCGGGAATGAGAAATCGAGGGGGACAAAGATGGGCGAAGGGATCTCAGTCGAGGGGACATCAAAGAAAGTGAACTTCGCTAAGGGCGCCGAGGAGCATTTCAAGAAAGGGCACGCCTTTCTTAGAGAAAGGAAACTGGATGAGGCGATCAAGGAATTTGAGGAGACGGTGAAACTCTCTCCCCAAACGGCTGTTGCCCGATACTGGCTCGGAAACGCTTACTTTTACAATAAGCAGCTCGATAAGGCCTCTGCCGAGTTTAAGAAGATGACGGAACTGGAACCGGGTAATTTTCGCGGATATGCCATGCTGGGGAAGATATATTCCTTTGATAAAGGAAACATGGATTTGGCAATCGAAGAACTTAGAAAGGCGCTCGAGATCAATCCGGATCACATCGATTCCCACTTCGACATGGGCCGTATCTATGCTATGAAAGGAGACATGGGCCGGGCCCTTGCCGAGTTTGGTTTTATCTTCAGGAGCGAGCCGAATTACGCCGTCTATCACTTCGAGATGGGAAGGATTTTCGAGAGCATGAAGGCCTTTGATAAGGCGGAGAAGGAATATGAGCGTGCTCTGGTTCTCAACCCAAGATTCGAAAAGGCCAAGGAAGCCCTTATCAAATTAAGAGAGAAGGGGAAGGGTTAGCCAACGACAGTGATGATTAGAATAAGCATCGATCATGGAAGGGAGAAAACAAAATGGTGAAAATTACAAGTGTTAACGTGATTCTGAGGGGACGGAATGAAGAAAAGCCAGTGTTGGGATTTGCTGATGTGGTCCTTAATGACTCTTTTGTGGTGAGAAACATCAAGATCCTCAAGGCAAAAAGTAAGAATGGCTATCTCCTCTCTTTCCCTTCCCAGCAGACAAAAGAGTCCAAAAGGTGGTACGATGTTTGTTTTCCGATCAACAATGAGGTGAGAAAGTATTTCGAAGAGGTGATCTTCAACACTTACGAGAAGTTGTTAGAAGCCCAGCCAAGGTGAGGGAGCTGGTTTCCTACCTTCGAATTTCTTCGAGAAGGCTGTAAGCTACAGGAACAATAAAAAGTGTTAGGACGGTCGAAATCGAAAGCCCTGAGATGATGGTGAGGGCCAGGGGTGACCAGAGTGCGGCTTCCTCGCTCCTGTCCAAAGCCATGGGAAGAAGACCCAAAACGGTGGTGGCGGAGGTCATTAAGATGGGCCGCAGACGCATCTCCCCTGCCTTCAAGATAGCTTTCCATCTCCCCATTCCCCTTCTCATGAACAGTTTCATGAAATCGACAAGGACAATGGAGTTGTTGACGACAATTCCCGCTAAGGCGATCGCCCCCACATAGACACCAACATTCATGGGCTTTCCTGTTATGAAAAACATCCACAGGACTCCGATGGCAGCAAGGGGGACAGAAAGCATGATGGTAAAGGGGTGGATGAGGGATTCAAACAGGGAGGCTAAGATCATGTAAACAAGGATGACGGCGAGGATCACCGCAAGAAGCATCTCTTTTTGTGAAGCCTTCATCTCCTTGTAGTCCTCACCAAAACTATACTGATAGCCTTCCTCAAATTGGAGGGAGGAAAGCTCCTGCTCGATGAGGGAGGCAGCTCTTTGGAGGTCAACCCCTCCTGAGATTTCCGCTTGAATCTCGATCATCCTTTGTTGATCCTTCCGATGAATTTCGCCAGGACCAAGACCCTCCCCGAATCGACAAACCTCGCTCAATGGAATAGGTGAATGGTTTTTCGAGTTGATGACAAATAGATGTTGCAAAGAAGAGGCATCTGGTCTATCTTCTGGCCTCAATTTGACCCTTAAATCAATCTCCTTCCCTTTGTCCCGATATTTTGTGGAGATGGGACCAGTAAAAGCGGAACGCACCGTATGAGCAATCGAGGTAGCGCTTAGCCCCATCGATCCTGCCCTGTCATGAAGGACCTTCACATTCAGTTCCGGCTTCTCGTTTGCCTGCCGGATCACCACATCGCTTACTGGTTTAAGGACCTGGAGCTTCCTTCTAATCTGGAACGCATAGGAGAGAAGCCTCTTCGGATCGAAGCCATTGACCTGAATGATGATGGAGTGACCCCGTCCTACCACCCTGTCGATGCTAAAAGTGATCTGGGCCCTCGGGATGGCATTAACCTTTGGCCTGATCATTTCGACGACTTCACGCGTCGACATCCTCGCTCCTTCCTTCTTAAGCCTGACAAATAGCCTTGCCCAATCTCCTCTCACTTCTGTCGAGACATCTGAGACGGCAGGGATCTTGGAGAGAATGGCCTCAATCTCTTCCGTCACCCCCTGGACAACCGATGGCCTTGTGCCAGGAGGGGTCTGAATGCTGATCCTGAACTCTCCTTTTTCCATAGCACCCAGGGGCTCAAAGCCAATAAATTTTATCAGGAAGAGCGAAGCGCCGAAGAGGGCAAGGGCGGCGAGGGCCACAATCCTTCGATACCGTAGAGCTTTCAGGAGCCCTTTTCGATAAAGCTGAATATAGCGCCTTTTTAGGATCTCCTCTTTTTTCGGCATGGAGCGGGTCCATGAAGAGAACATCGGGATGATAGTGATGGCGACAAGGAGGGAGATCACCAGAGAGAAAGAGACGGTGTAGAAAAGGCCGCTGTAAAGTATCTGAACTTTCTTCTGGACAAAAACGACAGGGAAAAAGACCGCGATGTGCGCAAACGTGGAAGCGGCAACGGCCGTGACCACTTCCCGCGTTCCTGTGGAAGGAGCCTCTGCAGTCGCAGACCCCTTAAGTTTATGCCTGAAGATGTTTTCAAGAACGACAATGGAGTTGTCCACCAACATCCCAATCCCCAGAGCCAACCCTGACATAGAGATGACATTCATGGTGATCCCCATGAAATACATCAGACTAAAAGTGGCGATCAGAGAGAGTGGGATGGAGACACCAATGATTAAAGTGCTTGGAATATGCCGGAGAAAGAGATAGAGGACAGCCATCGCAAGGGCCCCTCCTAAAAAGATGGCCTCTTGGAGACGCTTGAGGGAACTCCGAATGTAGTCTGCTTGGCTGTAAAAGATCTCCAGTTTAACGCCGGCAGGGAGTATGGGGCTGAGAACCTTCATCTCTTTTTCAACAGCGGTGGCCACCTGAAGCGTGTTTGCATTGCTCTCCTTTTGGATGGTGAGGGAGACCCTGGGTTCCCCCTTAAAAAGGGTAATGACTTCAGATTCCTTGAAGGTATCTTTCACCTCTCCAATATCCTTCACGAGAATGAGAGAACCTCCTGGGGTTTTTGATAACGGGATTCCCTCAATCTCCTGTAACGAACGAACCTCACCCGTGGTTCGAGCGGTGAGTTCAGAATCCCCACTCACGAGGTTGCCTGTTGGAAGGCTCAAGTTGCTTTCTTCGATATGATGGGCAATCTCCAAGATGGAGAGCCTCAGAGCCTTGAGTTGTCCCTCTTCCACATCCACCACAATCTCCCGCTCTTTGCCTCCGTTGACCTCGACATTGGCCACTCCCGGGATTCTCTCTAACCAATTCTTGATGAGATCGTCAGAGACCTCCCTCAATTTTGCAGGTCCTGCATCTCCAAAGGCAGTCAAGACCATAATGGGATTGCTGGCAGGATTTCGCTTACTGATAATCGGGTATTTGGTATCTTTGGGAAAATCTCCTTTGATTAAATCGATCTTCTCTCTGATTTGGAGAGAGGCGAAATCCATATTGGTTCCAATCTTAAATTCTATGCGAACTTCGGACTCCCCTTCCTTGCTAAGGGATTTCACGGCCTTCACATTGTTGATAGTACTCGCTGCTTCCTCAATGGGTTTAGTAATGAGTGTCTCAATGTGGGCGGGCGAGTAGCCAGGCAATTTGGTGTTGACGGTGAGAACAGGGAAGTCTATATCTGGATACAGATCGAGGGGAAGATTCCGCAACGACAAGAGCCCCAGAATCAATGCCCCCACCGAAATCATCACGATGCTGATAGGTCTTTTGACTGCGAAAGAAGCGAGGTCCATCAAGTCTGACCCTTCATACTCTTTTTCAGAAACTCCTTCACCCTCTCAATCATCATATAAATCACAGGGACGATAACGAGAGTAAGTAAGGTTGAAGTCGACATTCCTCCAACCACAGCAATGGCCATGGGAGCTCGTATCTCAGACCCCTCTCCCCACGTCAGACCTATTGGAAGGGTTCCCAAAACAGTAGTTGCAGCAGTCATCAGAATTGGACGGAGCCTCATCTTCCCAGCTTCCACAAGTGCCTCCTTCAAAGGACGTCCTTCCCTGCGGAGTTCAATGACACAATCGATGAGAATAATGGCATTGTTCACCACAATCCCGGCCAATAAGATCGCTCCGATATAGACGCCGAGGCTCAAAGTATTTTGTGTAATCAGCAGAGCCAGAACAACTCCTACTCCAGAAAGGGGTATGGAGAAAAGGATGATGAAAGGGTAAAGAAGGGATTGGAACTGGGAGGCCAAAATCATGTAAACGATGAGGACGGCAAAGGCCAGGGCAAAGATGAGGCTCCGGGAGGATTCTCTCATCTCCTCAACATCTCCAGTAAATCGATAAGAGTATCCTTCGGGCAACTGAATCGATCTTAGCATGGCCTCAATCTCCCCCATGGATTGACTCAACTTCCTGCCTGAGATATTGGCAGAGATCACGATCACTCGACTCTGGTCCCTTCGCTGAATTTCCCTTGGGGTCCGGCCTTCCACCACTTTTGCGACAGCACTGAGGGGAACACTCTCCTGAGTAGGTGTGTAGAGAAGAATGTGTTCGAGATCCGGGATATCCTTTCTATCCTCCTCTTGAAGCCTGACGCGGATGTCGATCTCTTTGTCCTCCTCTCGAAAACGGGAGGGCACCGATCCTTCCATGGCTGTTCGCAATGTATCCGCAATATCCTTTATCGTGAGCCCAAGTGAAGCAGCCCTTGCTCGATCCACATCGATCCTCAATTCGGGTCCTTCCTTACCCAGACTCCATTCTATATCGTTGAGACCTCTCACCCTCTTCACCTTTTCTATCGTCCTCTGGGCAATCTCCCGAAGGACCCCCATATCGTTACCTTTCACCTCCAAGATCTCAGGTGCCTTTCCCATCTGTCTGGAGATCTGGAGGATATCCTGCTGGAGGATATACTCCACCTCTACCTTTTTGAAACTCGCCACCCTCGGTCGGAGATCGTTCACGATATGCTCTACAGAGCGTTCCCTCTGGGATCGATCTTTGAGTGTTACCATCACTTGAGCCGTGTTCAAACCTGTCGATTCTATCCGGAATCCAATCCCTTCCTCGATGCTCGATCCAACCCTGGAGACGACGCGCTCTACTTCTGGAATGGCCAGAATCATCGTTTCGATCTGCGAAACGATTTGGTCCGTGGCCGCGAGACTGGTGGAAGGAGGGGCCATGATCTTCATGACGAACTGCCCTTGATCCGTTTTAGGAACAAACTCCCTTCCGATCTGCGTCAAAAGGACCATGCTGATGGCAAAGATAGCTAAAGCCGAGAGGAGAACTTTTCCGGGTCGATGGAGGGCCCAGAAAAGGATCTTCTCGTAAAAAACTCTCAGAGAGGAGATCCCCCTTGCGGTTCCCTTAAAAAGGGGAGAAAGCATGGAAGAGACCAATCCAGAGAACCTATTCCAATAAGTTCTTTCTCTCCCTGGGTCATCACCCTCCATTTTCGAACCATGCGCATACAGACTCGGAATGAGGGTGAAGGCTACAAAAAGAGAGACGATTAGGGAAAAAGAGATAGTGAGGGCCAATTGGCCAAAGAATTGGCTGGAGATCCCTTTGATGAAAAGGATGGGCAGGAAGATGACGATATGGGAAAAGATCGAAGCCATCACAGGCCTTCGCATCTCATCAGCACCTTGGAGGATAGGGGACCGCCTCTTTGATCCCTGACTTCGAAGTCTTGTGATGTTTTCTAAGACCACGATGCCGCTATCCATGATATCTCCAATCCCGAGCGCTAATCCCCCCAGAGACATCATATTCACGGTAATCCCCCTCATGTACATAAGAGAAAAGGTGGTTAAAATAGAAATCGGAAGGGCGGTGGCAATAATGAGGGCGCTTCGGAGGCTTTCCAAAGAGAAGAGGATGACGAAGAAAGCCAGGATTCCCCCAAGGATGCTATCATCTCTGAGGTCCTCAATCGATGCCTTGATAAATCTTGATTGATCATAGGCCACTGTGATCTCAACCTTGGGATGGAGTTGTTTATTGATTCGACTGACCTCTCTATAGATATTCTCCGCGACCTGAACCGTATTGGCATCAGCTGCTTTTAATACGGAAACGACGACACTTCTCTTCCCGTTTACGCGGGAGATATTTTTAGGTTCCTTGTGGGTGTCCTTGATCGTGGCGACATCCTTGAGGTAGACAGGGGAGCTCCCCTTTCCCCAGCCGACCACGACCTTTTCCATTTCCCCTATCTCCTCGAACTCCCCCATTGTCCGGATTCGAAGATCGATGTATCGCGTCTCGATCTTTCCCCCAGGAAAATTGAAATTGGCATTCTTGAGCGCATCCAGCAAAGAATTGAGCGGAATGCGATGGGCCATCAGTCGACCCTGATCCACAGAGATGAGGATCTCCCTTTCCAAACCGCCGGTGATGGTGGCAGAAGCAACCCCCTCAATCCTCTCAAGGTCCCTTTTAATCTGATCTTGAGCGATCTTCCTTAACTCAAGGGGATTGACCCCTCCACTGATGTTGAGTACGATCACGGGCAAAGTCGATGGGTCATATTTCATCACCACAGGAGACTTGGCATCCCTCGGCAGGGTATCCCTGATCAGGTCCAGTTTCTCCCTCACATCCATGGCAGCAAAATTCATCTCAGTGCCCCAGTTGAAGTCAAGGGTAACAATAGAGATCCCTTCGCGAGAGAGGGAGTCAATCCGCTTGATATTGGAAACGCCTGCCAGAGCGCCCTCGATCGGTTTGGTGACCAGTGACTCCATCTCCTCAGGAGGGGTATTTTCATAGGAGGTGACGACGGCAACCTGGGGAAAATTGAGGCTGGGAAGGAGTTCCAACCGGAGCCTTTGCCAGGAAACGAGCCCAATTAAGGTGATCCCGATAAAGGCCATAGCAATGGTAATAGGACGCTGAAGGGCAAATTTCGTCATCCTTAACGCCGACCTTCCGGTAAGAACGTGGATTCAACAGCCGCTAGATCAAAAAGGCGCTCTTGTCCTTCAATGACCACCCGATTGCCATCTCTTAACCCTTTGATAATCTCTACCAGGTCCCCCCTTTCAGAACCTGCCTGCACTTGTCGAAGAAGGGCAATTTCATCGACGACCACGAAGACCCGCGTCTTCCCATCTTTGCCTTTGAGGAGGCATTCCTTTGGAATCATCAGACTTCCCTTTCTCTGATTCGAAAGGATTTCTGCCCTGAGAAACATTCCAGGCCTCAATTGATGACGAGGATTTTTCAACCGGATTTTTACCAGGAATGTGCGATTATCCTTGTCCACCGTCGAGTCTATCCTAGAAACGGTACCATTGAACTTCTTTTCGGGAAAAGCATCGACGGCGACCCGAGTGGGCTGTCCTACCTGAATTTTGGGGAAATCTTTCTCATTCACCTCAACCTCGGCATACACCTCGTCTAAATCGGTCAATGTGACAATCAAGGAATACCCGCCACGGGCTAATTCAAAGCTGGACAGATGCTTTTTTGTAACCACCGCAGAGATCGGAGCTCTGATCGTGGATTTTTCGATCTTGATTTTGGTGGCCTCCAAATCAGCCTCGGCTTTATGGATTTTGACTTCACCATCCCTCTTCCCACTCTCCGAAGAGGCCTCCAATATATTCAGTTCCTCTTTTGCCGTTTCGTAATCACCAAGGGCCCGTTTATATTTGAGTTCGGCTTCACCGAGGCCAGGAGAGCTTCGGGGAATTATTCCAAGGTCGAAGAGTTTCTTTTGATCATTGAAGAATTCCTCCGTTTTTTCCACGGTGGTCTTTTCTTTTTCGACCTTCGCCTTGGCCTTAGCAATCTCGTGATCCAACTGTTTGAGCTGAACCTTTGCTAACTCAAGTGCCAACTCATTTTGTTTGAATTCGGCCTCGAGAAGAGACTGATCCAAAACAGCGATGATCTGGCCTTGTTTGACATACTCTCCCTCCTCAACCGAAACGGATTTTAAAACTCCTGTGATCTCACTACCTATATCAACTTTTGTAATGTAATTGATCGTACCCATAGCAGCCAGTAGCGGGAAAGGATCTCCTTTTTTAGCGGTGATAATTTTCACTGGAATCCGTTGTCCGAGGGGTCGATCTTGGGCGAGTGCTAAATCTTGGGCAAGATAAAGATAGATCATGAGCAGGAAAATAAGGGAAATTGTGCTTTTTTGTCCTTTCTCGATCTTTAGACTCATCTCATCTCCATTGGATATCCATTCCGATGCCTTCATAAACACCTGCTAAAGCTATAGACCCATCAAAGATCGCCCGCGCCTGATTCACTTCGGCCTCTGTTAGATCGACCTGGTCTCTGATGAGGTCTTTATAGGTTACCTCTCCTAAGCCACATCCTAAAGCTAATGACAAAAAAAATTCTCTTCCGCAGTTTCCAAAGCCTTTTGTGATGTTTCAGCAGGGGATTCTATTCTAATGCAATGTTGAGCAACATGGCGTGGATATTTAAAGGTAGAAGCTATTGATAAAGATGAAGAATAGGTTATTCTTCTCTCATTGCCCCCAGCTTGGACCTTGGATGAGCAACGCTGCTTGGTCAGTGTCTGTGGAAAAACTCAAACATACGGTCAATTCTATGCCATCATTTCTTCGCTTTCGCAGGAATAGTTTTGAGCATCTCGTAGAATTACCACTGATGCTCCTGTTTGGTGAACCTCAGATCATGCTCCACCATTACCTCGACAAGTTCCTTAAAGGTTGTCCCTGGTGACCATCCCAACTTTTCTTTGGCCTTTGAGTAATCACCTATTAGGGAATCAACCTCAGCTGGTCTAAAGAACTGGGGGTCTACTCTCACAAGGGTTTTACCGCTTGCTTTATCTATTCCTTCTTCATCTGCTCCTTTGCCAGACCATTCGATCTGAATCTCCACTTTGTTAAAGGCCGCTTCTACAAACTCTCTAATGCTATGGGTCTCACCTGTGGCAATTACATAGTCATCCGGCTCAGGCTGTTGCAACATCAGCCACATCGCCTCTACATATTGGGGTGCATATCCCCAGTCCCTACAGGCATCGAGGTTCCCGAGCAAAAGCTCCTTTTGGAGACCGAGCTTTATCTTTGCAACAGACTGAGTTATCTTTTTTGTGACAAACTCTACGCCTCTCAATGGGGATTCATGGTTGAAGAGAATTCCGGAGCATGCAAATATGCCGTAAGACTCCCTATAGTTTATCGTTATCCAGTGAGCGAAGAGCTTTGCTGCCGCATAAGGGCTCCTTGGATAAAATGGGGTTTTCTCGTTTTGGGGTGATCCCTGAACCTTCCCAAACATCTCGCTTGAGGATGCCTGATAAAACTTAATTCTTGGGCTTATAGCCCTGATGCACTCAAGGATTCTTAGAGCTCCTACAGCAGTGACATCGACAGTAAATATGGGTTCCTCGAAGGATAAGGAAACGAAGCTCTGTGCACCAAGGTTGTATATTTCATCCGGTTGGATCTTCTCAACTGCCCTATAAATATTTGTGAACTCAAGAAGCTCCAGGGGAACAAATTTAATCTTTTCTTCCACCCCCAAGAATCTAAGCCTACTCAAATGTAGGTCTGAGGTCCTCCTGAAAGCACCATAAACCTCATACCCTTTCTCAATGAGAAATTTCGAAAGATAGGCCCCATCCTGTCCCGTAATGCCTGTAATCAAAGCTCTTTTCATCTTCGCGTTCCTCTCACTCAAGAACTAAGAATTTTTTCAAACACTTTGAGATGCTCTTTGGCTGATTTCTCCCAGCTAAACTGTTTCACTCTCTGGAATCCTTTCTCAATCATCCCTTCTCTCAGCCCCTGATCCGTAGCGACACGATACATTCCTTCCGCAATACTCTCCACGTTGTAAGGGTTAACATAATAGGCAGCATCTCCGCAAACTTCAGGAAGGCTCGCTACCTTGGAAACCACAACCGGACATCCGCATGCCATCGCTTCCAAAGGCGGGAGTCCAAACCCTTCGTAAAATGATGGGAAGACAAACAAAGAGGCTCTTCTGTACAAATCAACCAGGTCTCGGCTTGAAACATATCCCTTAAACAGGACCCTCTCCATTGAGGGGAAGGAGTCCTTACCCTTTCCGTTCCCCGCAATCACCAGGGAATGGCTTATTCTCTCTTTGACCAATTCAAAGGCCCTCAAGAGCCCTTGGACATTCTTGGTCGCTGTTAATCTGCCGGCGTATAGAATAAAATTTTCTCTGTGGGGGCTGCAGGTCTCTCCCTGTCTCAGGTAAATATCCTGGATCCCGTCGTAAATAACATGGATTTTATCTCCGGGCAATTCATAAAGACCTTCGATGAGACGTTTTGTATGGTTTGAGCCCGTAATAACAGCTTTCGCTCTTTTGAGTACGTACTTCAGAAAATATTTGTAATAATAGTACTGCTTCCTGTGATCCTGTCCAAATAAAAGAGGAATCACATCGTGAACAGTGATGACCTGATTGGATTGAAAGAATATGGCTTCGAGCGGACTGGTATTGAACACCAAAGATTTCTTCGTTCTCAAGCCCATGAGATTCGAATGAAGCAGCCGAAGGAAATGTCCTTGAAACTGATAATCTGGAGAGATCCAAGAGGTGACCCATTGGATCTTGAAATTCTCAGCAAACCGGACGTCTTTTAGATGCTCCACACCGTTCCTATTGAGAAATACCAAGAAATGGATGTCTGTCTCTATGTTCACGAATTCCCTCAGCAGGTTTAAACTATAGACAGAGATACCGCTCAGCTGATGACCTATGTTTGTCGCATTAACGATGACATCCACGATTTCAGTCTACCTTCACCTTGGCGGGTTTTTTCGCAAGAATGACATAGAGGAAGGAATACTCCGCACCGGCACGCTCACCGAGATCCCTAAGCATCTCTACCATCCGGGGATCATTGTCGGTCAAATGACGCACGTGCTTGTCGATCCCAGGGATGCCCCAATAGGGTAATAAGAAAACCCCCCTGGTCTCTTTGATCGTGAACCCCTCTATCGTCAGGATCTCTACAGCCTCCCTGAAGGCAAATTCCCGAATATGGTCGAAGCAACACTTAAAATCCTCGTGGCCTAGCATCCGATTCACTCTCAGGTGAAGGCTATCCCGGTTAGGCGACGTCATGACAAAGGTGCCACCTGATTTCAGAACCCGGAACGCTTCCCGGACCGCCCGATGAGGTTCGCCAAGATGCTCTACCACCTCCCGAGCGATCACAATGTCGAAAGAGAGATCTTCAAAGTTCAAATTCATAGCGTCCATGCAAACAAACCTAAAATTTGGCCGATGGAGGAAGGCTGCTGCGGCCTGAGAGATCGCTTCGTCGGAAAGGTCTGTACCGATATATTCCTGACATTCGGAAATACAGGGGGCCATCCCCCCAATACCACAACCGATCTCTAAAATCCTTTTGTCAGTGGTCGGCGATATCAATTGAACGATTTGCTTGGTAACCTCTTCCGCAACCACTTTATCCTGCAGACAGGCAAAACCATAGGCCTCCTTTTTCCAGTATCTCTCATCCATCCGTCTCCTGATCTCGTCTACTGACAAAGATCCATAGTCCACCTTGTCTATGCGTTGCTTATTCAACTTTTTGGAGAGGGACTTCATCCGGCCACGAGCTTTCAGAATCCGATGGAGCAGAGGGAGTTTCGTTATTTTATTTTGATAATAAAGCCCCGAGGTGAATGGGTCCTTCTTCTCGTCCCTCGCTCTTAGTTCTTTCTCTAACCCTCTGGACCTCATTTTCTCCCAGAACGATTGCAGATGAGGCGAAGAATCCCGAACTCTAGGGATATCATTCCGACTCGAAAACACCACGAATACCTCATTGGCAAAGACAGGAGCAAAGGCTTTGATGATACGGGTGAGGAAGCCCTGGTCCAGTTGGTCGATCATCCCTTTGTGAATGACGGCCCATTGAACCGGAATCTCTGTGTCACGGATCGAATAATACGCAACCATTCTGCCCGGGAACCTCGGCCCAAATTCTCTCGGCGCCACTAATGCTTCCTTATCCAGAAGATGGGCTTCCACAAATTCCGTAGTATCTACCCAGTATTTGTCATGAGAGGGGAATGCCATGGAGTTGTCTTCTCAGTTTCTTTCCAGATAAACCTCACTCAAGGGGGATTCAGGAGGCGGTCGATACTGATCTCCTCGAGTTCCGAGTTTAGGTTGATAGATTTCAGTTTAAAGCCGTAACCCAGGATTTCATCCAGGAATGCCCGAGGATCCTGACCTATTTGTTTTTTCCAAGGTGTCTCAACTCTATTCCCTTTATTATAAGTAGTCCGCCAAGTGGTTTTTCTCCAATAAATACCCTTAGCTCAAGAGGGCAAGTCGGCTTTGAGTTATAAAAGTCCACTGATAACCTATTTTCTCCCTGCTTTAAAGACCTTACGTCGATGCGTCTGGATTCATATATCTCTTTGCACACTCCAGATGCAGCCTCAATAATTATCTTTTCATACTTGTCATCACTGTTGATCGGCTGATAATCCAGAAGAAAAATGGCCCTGTACCTGCCTTTAAGAAAGAGTTTATAAGGACCATAAGCCATAGCGCAATTCCTGGCATCTGACAGACTTTCAATTGTATTGTTCAAGACATCCCTTCTCCCGCACTGGGTCTGGAATTCTAGGGCATTTGCCGGTATGAAATATGACGTCTGTTCTCTGTTAGAAATCAAATTATGCGCGGCCAATGTTGCATAGACAGCCAAGGGCGATAAGACAAAACATAATATGTATTTTTTTCTGTTAGCAGCCAGGAAACTTACACATATTATCCCAGCAAGGGCTGAAGAGGCTAAAATAATATTCAAGAGTTCATGTTCCACAGACAGTAGATTGGGCATAATTTTTCTTATATCAAAATCATGTGTAGCAAACTCGAAAAGAAAGGGGTTTCCCTCCAAAGTTGCTCCCACACAGGATATCATATGCGGATACTTAATTAAAACAAAAAGTCCATAGAGTACAGAGAGGGTTGAAATAGGGATCAAACCTCTGCCATTTGTATGCTTCAGAAATGTGGCTATCAACATGATGAACATAGGCAATACCGGGAGTGTAAACCGACCTATAATGCCGCCCGTCCACGATGGCCAAGCATGCCCGCCATGCATTGCACAGAGTACAAGGAATGCAAAACCTGTGCACACAAGCAAGAAATGTGCAAAAAAATCGCTGTCCCTTCGTTTAACAAAGAGCACTAATCCTGGTACGACAAGGATATAGATCGGAGAGTTCGCAAAGAGTCCGAAACGCTGATCCACAAGCAGGCCCAAAATTCCGTTAACGATATACCTCAAAGAGAGGCCTCCCCGGTACTGGGCGGAAAAGCTGAACGCACCGTAAAGTGCTTTAAAGAAAATTAGGACCGACAAAATTAGCATAGTAGATGTGAAAGCGACCAATACCTTGTATTTGTTTTCGATTTTCTTAATCAGGAATGCAAGCAGAAAACCACCACTTATGATCATATATTTCACATGTAACCACGGTAACGACCCTATCAATAGACCTATGATTGTTGCATGCAAGGTTGAGTTCATCTTCTCTTTCTCAGCGGGAAGCAGGTACCACAACAGGATTGAGACTACCAGAAATGCGGGAACTTCCGTATAAATAAACTTCGAGAAAGGCAGTAGCGGAAGCGAAAGAAAAACACCAGATATTATTAGTGCAGCCTTTAGTGTGGATAATCCAGAGTACTCTCTAACAAGAAAGTAAATAAAAAGAGAAGACAGACTCAATAGGAAAGACATAAAGAAATAGGCAGGCAGCGCATAGTTACCCAAGGCTTTTCCAACAATTACGGCAGGAATCAATAAGATAGGAAAGCCGTATTGATGGACGGAATACCACTTGTGGGGTTTCGAATAGGGTAACGCATGCGGGGAAAGTTCGCCCTTGCAGAATACTTCATAGAAATGTTTATCTTCGTAACTCTGTTTAAGATCTACCGTGTGTTTTTCCCAGATGGTCTTGGCCATCAGAAGGTAGTGTGGCTCGTCTCCTGTAATTGCCACCTTTTTGTGGAAAGGCATGTTGGTAACTGAATAGACTACGAAAAGAAGAAAACTAAACAATATCCCTTTCTTATTGACTGTTGCATAAGTAATGCAACGATGGTAATCTCTCATGCATGAGGCCACATGGGAGTCCAGCCGAGTTGGAAGCGCGTCGCCAACGGGCGGTGGCTCTGTTGGAAAAGGGCCACGGGGTC
>Ga0315314_1002602_pt1 | contig 14767 bp, 17 predicted proteins | sample TDP9_MG_FD_203631 | JGI IMG/M metagenome (GOLD analysis project Ga0315314, IMG submission 203631) | Freshwater sediment microbial communities from Lake Towuti, South Sulawesi, Indonesia - TDP9 | ecosystem: Environmental > Aquatic > Freshwater > Lake > Sediment | place: Indonesia: South Sulawesi...
AGAAACTGATCCTTCATTACTGGGTAGGTAGCGAGTTGGATCGCCTTCCGACAGATGTTCACGCTTGCGACACGGTCCGCGTTGGCTTCGAAGCCGCATTGTCGGCAGCGGAAGTATCGCCAGTTCCTCCGATTCCGGCGAGAGAGGCGTCCGCATCTGGGGCACGTTTGGCTTGTGTGCCGTGGGGGCACTTCGACGATGGGTATTCCGAGTTGGGCGGACTTGTGGATGAATGCGTGGCGGAAGAAGCCGTAGGGTATGCGATTGGTCTTTCTTCGGCTCTTGCGGTTCATCTCTCCTTTCTGTCGGCGGAGCTTGTGGAGTCGCTCGATGGCGATGGTTGCGTTATGATGTGTGGCAAGGTCTGTCAACCGTTTTGTGAGGAGCCAAGTGTTCGTGCCAACATAGTCGCGCTGTCGTCCGCTAAGTTCTCGGAGTTTGAGTCCTGCTTTTCCACGATGGCCCTCCTTGTCTCTGTACTCTTGCAGTTTGGCTCGGCGGTTCTCGTATCGGATTTGTCGCAGCGAGAGGTTGCGTCCAAGGTAGAGTTGCTTCAGAATCCGCCCGTCCGCCTTGCGCATCACGGTGACTCCAATGCCATTGGAGTTCTGGTCTACGCCGACCACATTCTCCGTGGTATGCAGGGACGACGGATTCTTGTTGAGCAACACGAGGAAACGGTAGCGACAGGTCATCAGGACGCTTGTGGCAGCCCAACCATCACCCATGTGCTCCAAGAGTCGCCTGCCCGGTGTTCTCTATGAATGCGACAACGTCTGCGACGGACGCTAGAGCAGCACCGTAGAGCCGCCTACTTTGGGCCCGAAGATGCTTGGTACGAACTCGTTGAAGCAAGAACACTGCTGCGTCGATTCCGAAGCCATTCCAAGGCAAGTGACGCGAATATGTGGAAGGATAGGTATCCGGCTAGATGTAGGGAGTCAGCGCGTGGCGATACTTTCTCGCTAGGAGTTTCTCAAGTTGACGCCGAAGCGTTCGGTCCAACTCTTTCTGCGCCTCCGAGATGGGGTGCAGCTCCCCAGAAGATTGCATTATAGGACCTTGCAGGATCGCTTGGCTCCTCATCGCCTCAGCTGTAGAGACCGGCTTCGTTCTGAGAAGCTTCGACATGATATCCACCACAGTCTCAGGATCATCTATCGAGCCGGCCAGTTCTCTCATCCGAGCCTCGGTCAACGGCCTGAGCCCAAACTGGTGGGCTGACCTGTCAGGCAGGAGACATCGACTGGTGAGTGTACTCGCTCCGTAGCCGACCACCTTGTAAGGGTTCACCTGGAACTCCTTCACCAGCCACGAGTCGTTGCCATGCGAGATCAAGAGGTCGAGGAAGCCCTTTCTATCCTTGCCGACGGATACCTGCCAGCCCTCAGGATTCTCATCGTATCGTTGCATGACCTCCCTTTTCACTCGGCCCGAACTTCTTATCGAGGGCACGGAGCAGTCCCTTGAGTGAACGAACCGGCGCGAGACTGATTAAAGTTATCGTTGAGGGGAAGGCTCTGTCAAGTTAAGGTCTCTTGAGTTTCTCTTCGATGAGGTCTGTGAGGTTTCGTATTCTGTGGCTCTGGGGTGGGCTACGGGTTTCGCTGAGGTTTCGTGGCGTTGAATGAAGTTGTAGTAGAACGCGTCGAGGCTCAGCCATGCTTTCACGTGGTTCATTGGGCATCGGAGCCTACGGCATGGGAAGTAATCGTCGAAGCTCTCTATGCGATCCTTGAAGCATTGGATCGTTCGCTCCACGTAGCCTCTCAGGTCGTCACCGTAGACCTGATGCCTCAACCCCAGCGAGCGGCATGCGTCAGGATACCAGACCGCCCCGTCAGAGTAGATGGGCTTCACCCCGTACTTGGCTTTCAGCTTGGATAGGATGAGCTCGGCCACGAGGATATTCCTATGCCTCGACACATAGACGCCGAGAACCTTCCCTCATACGGTTCAACGGCTATCCACAGCCACGCCTCCTGTCCGCCTACTTGGAACCAAGACTCATCGATAGCTATGCGATCCACACGGCCAACCTGGAAGTATTCTGTGAGCTGGCTGAAGCGCTGTATCCAAAGCCATACGGCGTTGTGGCTCCGCTTTAGTACATGCTCTAGAGCCTTCGAGACGCAGCGGAGGCTCAGCCCCGAATAGTATAGGTAGAGCGCATACAGGATGAATGGTAGAGGAGTCCTCTCACGTTGGATTAGACCTTTCACCAACATAATCCAATGTGAGCGCACTTCCTCATCTTAACTTGAGAGAGCCCAGGAGCTGACGGAGCAAGGCCTCAACAGACGATTCGTCCTCGCCCACCGCCTCTCAACGTCAGAAGCTGCAGTCGCGGGCGGGACGAACCCACTCTCTTCAACAAGCAGTTTAGCAACCAGGCCATTCAAAGCCGCTCGAATCTGTGTCGGGGAGAATTTTCTTAAGAGCATAAGCATCGAAGTTGCATAACAAAGGGTAAGCTATCCGACTCGTGCAATGCGTTGAGATTCGAACTCAACTGTCCGCTGAAAGAGAGAAGACCTGCCTTTCTACCAGACCTTGGCAAAGCGCGCGGGCATTCAAAGTAGGCATTTCGAACGATACTCCACAGGGCGCCAGCTAGGCTCACGATACTAATCGGCATTAGGAGCGAGCGTACCCACTCGTGGGTCGAACGACTCGTCCGTTCTTAGTGCGTGCGTGATACTGGGCAACTCATAGAATTCCCAGACCACGGTTTCCACTGAAGGGATAAATAGAACCGGAAACAATCCTATGATGCCCAGCCGAGGGAGGGTCGATCTGCCGGATAGGCTTGCGAGCCGGGGTGAGCCTCGACTCGTCACGTGTGCCGGTGGTCGTCCAGTCGCCTTGGCGTGAGGCTAGCGGGCAACCGCAGAGTCTTCATCGCGACTGGATGAGGGCAAACCAGCGCAGCGCGTGAGGCAAAAGGTCACGTACTCGCTGCGAAGGGAAAGCCACATCCGCTCGAAAGCTGGGCAACTCCTCCTCACACTCACTCGGCTTGCGCCCAGTCTTTCACAGAGGACGCAAGATACGTTTCCACATCAACTTCCCTTACGTATGCTCTGTCTACATCTATCAGGAAGATCGAGTGAAGTCGTGCTCTCCGAATCTCTTCCAGCTCCAAAGGCGGATTCCTATAGTAGCGGTCGCAGAGCGCCTTCGCGTCGCGAATCTCGTTGGTTTCCCTGTACCGTGGGGGCTTCTCGAAGAAGGCGGGTATCGGTAAGATGCTGAGCGGAGGAACTCCCAAACTGAACTTGTCGCAGAAGGCGCTGTAGCGAGCTACCTTGCTAATCACTCTGGCTCTGCTGTAGGTTGTCGGGTCCAGCGCGTGCTCGGGAGGCACGAACCCAGTCTCAACCTCAACGATCATCCTGCCATCCGCCTTGGTTCCGAGAAGGTCCCCTACGAGCAGATCTGTTATCGCCTGCTCCACCTCTACATCGTAGCCCTTCAGAATGAGTGGCTTGGCACAAAGCAACTCCATGACGGAGTGATTGATCTTCACTAGGTTCCGTCGGTTTAGCTCCACAAGCCTAGCCTTCAGTCTAGCCAATCTGTCCGCCAAAGAGGTGTCTTGGCTAGAGCATATTCTCTGCAGCAGTGCGTCCAGGTCATCAGCGAACTCCTCGTTCGACATCGATAGCGTCACATAGGACGGGATGAAGGACTTCAATATGAAACATGTGAAACGATAGCCTCTGACTCATCGATGCGCGTCTGCATGAGCGTCTCCTCTCAATCCGCAGCCAGCTCTGTTGTCCGCCGCGTGAGCTCAGAGGCCATTGGTGATGGTCCGCCAACACGCCGGCATGTTCGATTCTCCCTTCATATACGACTATCCAAAAGGATCCTGACGGTTCTACGATCGCAAGGATCCCAAGCGTCCTGGCATCCTAGGGGATTTCGACATGATCTAGCCTGAGGGATTCGGTGAGGCAGCATCTGGAGCCGAGAGGGAGACCGACTATGAGACCGTCACAAGTAAGATGAAGCCCAGCGGCGAGAACCAGGAATCCTACGAATGGTACATGGAGATCCTGAAGATCGGCATACCAGAGACCGCGGGCTTTGGAATAGGCGTTGAAAGATTCACCAGATGCATATGCGGGCTGAGATCGATCTGGCCGGCAAGGCCATTTGCAAAAGTCGAAGGAATCTGGTCGCCGTAACGAGCTGGTTTGCCCGACCCTTCGACCACAGCGAACTCTTCGGAGGGCTCAAAATCTGGTGGCAAGATGGTTCATTGCAGCTCGTTCTTAAATAGAAGGAGTTGCTGTGGGCTGGCGAGGAACTAGGGGAGCTGGGGGAACCCGGCTGAGAGGACGGCTAAGCTGCCGTCGACCCTTGGAACCTGATCCGGACAATTCCGGCGGAGGGAATACAGTCGAGATCTCATGCGCATTCTCGGGACGGACATACGCTCTCCAACTTCTGTGGTTGTTTCATTGAACTAACAAGGCATGTACTAGAAAGAGGTCAGAGAGAAAGCCACCACATTTCTGCGCTACGAGGGAAGGAGGCAAGACCTATTTCAGGCAAACGCCGTGTCACAGCGATCGCGCAGTCAGCAGTTATGTCAGCTCTCATAGCCGTTTTGACTCTTACAGCGTTCCCGCTGCCGCCGCCCTTGTCTGGCATTACCTTGGCCCCTCTTGCAATATTTGTCAGCTCGATCTTTCTTGGACCACGAGTTGGCTTCACGTCGGGTCTTCTAGGTTCTGGGATAGGTTTTACACTTGCCGCAACAGTTGGCACGATAGCGGGTGCGCCGCCGGGCTCTGCATTATTTCCAGTCTTCCTCGTCGGAATAATGGTTGCTAGGGGACCTGAAGGATATATCATCGGGATGCTACGAAAGAAGAATGAGACCTTTGCGATGATTGTGGGGACAGTCTATGAGACGCTTGCTTTCTTCCTAATCGATTTCCTGTATACCTATCCAATACTACTCGGACTACCAAGCACTGTAGCGTACTTGGACTTCGGAACCCTCATAGACCTAGTCTACGTCGTCCCAAGCCTTGCTGCGCTACGCTACGTACGTTCACACATAGGCGTCAGATACTACGACGAGGTCGCACCCCAAGCCCAGACATAGGAAGTTACCGATATGATGCAGCCAGAGTTGCCCTGGTACCTACAAGAGGACATTGTGAAGTCGTACGAGTCATGGTACGAAGGAAAAGGGAAGCGAGCTGACATCTTAGAGAAGCATCTTCTCAAGCAATTATTGAATCACATCGGCAACGTTAGCAGTCTACTTGAAGTTGGAGCTGGAACAGCTCATTTCACACGATGGTTTGAGTCGCTTGGAGTCCGATGCATAGGATTGGATTTTTCTCCCCTCATGCTAAGAGAGGCAAGGAAAATTTGGAAAGGACAGCTGGTAAGAGGGGATGCTCACAACCTACCATTTCGTGACAAGACCTTCGATCTAGTTGCGCTCATCACATGTGTGGAGTACATGCCTAAGCCCACATACGTATTGAAGGAAGCGGGAAGGGTTGCGAGGCGGGGTATTCTATGGGGCATATTGAACAAGTGGAGCCTCCCGACGATCCGTCGGAGACTACAGGTGATGCTTGGGAGAAACCTGTTCTACCGAAACGCACGCTTCTATTCGATACTTGACGCCAAGAAGCTTCTGCGTGAGGCATTCGATAGAACAAGTTACGGGATGACGTGGTCGACGACCGTCTATCCTAGAATAATGTTGGTTCGACGGTCCAAGTTACCGTTCGGAGCTTTCCTCGGAGTAGCTCTGAGATTCAATTCGTTAGTCGGGAGATAAGCGGTGCCGGAGCTAGGTAAGTTATCTCCGAAGTTTCTGCAAGAGGTTATTCTTGGCAGGCTTGGTGCCCCTCGCGCCGAGTTGCTTCAGGGACCGATGTTCGGTGTTGACAATGCTGTGGTTCGAGTTGCGGAAGGGACTGTTGCAATTTGTACCACGGATCCAATTTCAATCATTCCTGCTTTGGGAGTGGATGCATCAGCGTGGCTTTCCGTTCACTTGCTGGCTTCTGACGTGACCACCAGTGGCTTTCCGCCGGCCTTTGCAGTTTTCGACCTGAACCTACCGCCAAAGATGGAAGACACCGAGCTGGAAGCCTATTGGACCAGTATTCATCGAGCATGCGAAGAATTGAGCGTGGCGATAATCGGCGGGCACACTGGCAGATTCGTCGGATGCGACTACACCATAATGGGCGGAGGAGTGATGATTGCTGTCGGACCTGAGGAAAAGTATCTCACCTCTAGCACGGCACAAGCCGGCGATGTCTTACTCCTAACAAAGGGGTGCGCGATTTCGACCACGGGGATCCTGGCCTATGCCTTTTCTAACACGATCGAAAGGGAGCTTGGGAGCAAATTCCTAAAGCGCGCACAGGCTTTCCTTCGCAAATCATCTACCGCAAAGGACGCATTAACAGCAGCCTCGGTCGGGGTTAGGGATCAAGGTGTCACAGCAATGCATGACGTAACCGAGGGAGGAGTTCTGGGCGGCATCTTTGAATTGATTTCTGCATCCGGAAAGGGCGCCAGAATAGACCAAAAATCGATTCAGGTATCAGAAGAAGCACGCGAGGTTTGTCGACTCTTCGAAATCGATCCTTTCACGTCGCTCAGTGAAGGTTCCCTAGCGATTTCTGTGCGACCAGAGAAATCTGAGAGGGTTCGAGCCGCTCTAGATGAGGCAGGGATACAATCTTCCGTTGTTGGCGAGGTATTGGCGCCCGAGAGCGGCAGTGTCCTAGTAGAGGATTCTGGCGAGAGGACGCTTGAATATCCTGAAAAGGATCCATACTGGGATGCCTACTGGCATGCGGTCAAGAAGGGATGGACCTGATTTGCCAACTCCAGACAACCAGAAACTAGGCGGCCTCTACCTGATAGCTGACCTTTCATTGCCCGAAGAGAAACTGGTCAAGAGTGTTGCGAGCGCTATTGGAGGCGGTGTTCAACTCGTGCAAATCTGGAATGCCGCAAAGATCGATGAGGAGAGCATCTTGCGGATGTGTAGCAAGATTCACTCGATAGCGGCACGGGCTGGAATTCCGTTGATAGTCAACAACGAATTGGACTTGGCGCAAAGGATAGACGCCAGAGGAGTTCACTTCGACGACTTCCGAACCGCGGCTGATGATGCAAGGAGGTTACTCGGTTCGAACGCGATCATAGGGTACACATGTGGAAGCGACGAAGCCTTAGTCCGCAAGGCAGAGAACGTCGGCGCGGACTACATCTCTTTCTGCGCCGTATTTGCCTCGCCCTCAGTTCAGGCATGTGAGATTGTGCCGCTCGAAGCACTACGCAAAGCCAAACGAACAGTTTCCATACCGATATTTGCCTCTGGCGGGATAACGCTTGAAAATGCCCATTTAGTGATGGAAGCAGGCGCAGACGGTCTCGCTGTCGCATCCTCGATACTTGGCGCACACGACCCTGAAGCTACAGCCAAAGCCTTCAGACGAACAATTGACAACTATCGGCGGCGGGTCTAATTAGCTAGCGGCGCTATCGTCGGTCGCCCCTTTGCGAGCAAAGCCGAAATCTGCTTAGTTTCGAAACGCCGGCAGACCCTCGACGTTCTCGCTCCGAGTCGTGTCTCTTCGGTTGAAGATACCGACTCTCGGAATGACGCAGGCGATTTCGATGCTACAGGAACGTACGTCAGCCTGCGGATACATATTTGAACCAAAGAACGACGAAGAGATGGATGATTCCGAAGACGAAGAGCAGACAGGTTAGCAGAATGTGAGTCTTCAGCCAACTCCTAAAGAGGTAGCTCCCGAAGGCACTTGTTCGTAGTTGTTCGCCCACGAGCCCGCTTATCATCGTGACCAGGACCAGCCAGGCAGCGAAGCCCTGTATACCCACGAGTCCGATAAGCCCCCAGCTTGGTCTAAGGTAAGGGAACGGGTTAGCGTATCTGAAGGTTAGCGGAAAACCTGAGTGTGTCAACAACAGGAGAGCACCCGCCATGTCCAAGTAACAATGTGCGCGCAGCCAACTCCTTCTGCTGCCAACGCGACTGCGTTGGATCGGCGTCATGCCCTTTCTCAAGGTGTAGAGCTGGCCTGTAACCAACAGGATGGTTCCCAGGTAGGCGAGTTTGTAACCGATAGGCGAACCACCTTTCAGGATCTTGGCGGAGAAGTTCTCAATTATGTACGATGGTATCTCCCGGAAGAGTTGCCAAAATCCAAGCACCAGGAAAAAAGCAACAAGCAGAGTTCCGGCAGCCCAAACCAAGATGCGGATCGGCCGCCGATTGAGTCTCGTTCTGCGTGGCCCCGGCGCAGGGCTGAAAATCAAGGCGTGTTCAGAACCCCAACGGGGATCACGTAGGCGGGCTTCTCTAAGTCGGACAGTTCAAGGATCCTCTGAACCTCAGCGTCGTGGAATGCGCCGACGACCACGTTCCCTAATCCGAGAGCGACGGCTTGGAGGTATATGTTCTGAGCGGCATGCCCTGTCTCCTGCCACACATATCTCACGCCTCTCTCACCGTACTTGCCCGTGGTCCGGTCAAAGACGGCCGTGATCACAAAGTTCACAGGTGCAGAGCCAACCCACTCCTGATCGAGAGCGGCGGCCATCAGTTGCCCGCTGAAATCCCCCGCGATTCTCTCAACCAACCTATGGTCTCTTGGCTCGTAGTGGTAGATTCCCGCCTCAAGCCCTTCCACTCCCGAACGCTTCGTGACAAGGTAGATCTCGAGAGGATAGGTCGCCCCTGCCGAAGGCGCGGTTCGAAAACCATACGGTCTAAGAGTGATGCCCTGTGCCGCCCAGAGTAGCTGCATCAGCTGCTCGATAGTCAACGACTTGTCGGCATACTCCCTGATCGACCTGCGTTTTGCCAGTGCCTCCTCAACTGAGATCGACCCACAAGTCTTCGGGTGCGGACCAGTTTGGACTACCTGCGGCATCTCGGCGGCAGTTGGTTTCAGTTGCTTGGACTTCCATGAGCTGAACATCACTAGGCCAACACCGGCCGTGAGAGCGCCAGCGAGCAGACCTAGGAAAGACCTGCGTCTCAACCTTAGCAGAGACACCGAGGACACCTTACTTGTCGTGCGGCTTCGCACTACATATCCTGCTCGTCTCTCAGTGTACGAATACGACACCAAGCACGTGCGATCCAGCATACTCGCTGACAGCCTTGACTGGGATTGCGGGCGCATTTCCCAAAAAAGCAAGAGAAACTTTTCAGACTGTTCGTCAGATTTCCAGTTTCAGAAGCTCACAAACGTCAATGTCAACTTAGGTGGATCTTTCGGCTCCGCCTACAAATCAACGAATCGTTGGTCAGGGCCTAGTTGAGGAAAGGCTAGCGATCGATTCCGGGAAGCACTACTTCAGGGGAGTACGCGCACTTGATCTTGTACTTGAGGACGCAATCGCGGCACCTGTCCTCGTCGCAAAGCTGGGTGCTGAGGTACTTCTCTCCACCGTCCGGAGCCATCACAACCATCACCCCTTTGGGGATCATCTTCGCCTTCTCGAGCGCTACATTCAATATGGCTCCGGTGCTTGGCCCGCAGAGTACGGCCTCTTGGAGTGTAAGAAAACGCGCAGTCTCCTCGGCTGTCTGCAGGTTCACGTAGTGTCGCTCGTTGATCTCTCTGCTGTCGAATATTGAGGGAACATATTGGACTTCCAGATTCTTCAGCCCCGGAATAGGTGTTTTGCTGTCGGGTTCGACGGCGATGACTTTGAGGTCTGGCTTGTACTCTCGAAGCTTCCTCGCGACGCCCATCAGTGTCCCCGAGGTGCCGATCCCGCCCACGAAATGCGTAATTCTTCCTTGCGTGTCTCTCCAGATCTCCTCAGCGGTCGTCTCGTAATGTGCGAGGGTATTGTAGCGGTTTGCGAACTGGTTGGGCATGAAGTACTTGCCAGGATTCTCCTCCACGATCTTCCGCGCCAAGTCTTCAGCGCCGTTCATTCCCCTGGCGCCGGGGGATAGCACGATGCGAGCCCCGTGGATCATGAGCATCTTTCTTCGCTCCATAGTCATAGTCTCAGGCATCACAAGCACTAGGTTGTAGCCCTTCACCGCACACACGATCGCCAAACCTATGCCCGTGTTCCCGCTGGTCGGCTCGATCACGATCTTATCTTTGGTAAGAACCCCCTCCGCCTCGGCATGCTCGATCATGTACTTTGCGATGCGATCCTTGACCGAACCGCCCGGGTTGAACTTCTCAAGCTTCAGATACATCTCAACGTCAGGGTTCGGAGAGATCCGCGCGAGCTTGAGCATCGGCGTATTCCCTATCAGATCTAGGATGCTCTCAACTATCATGAAGAACAAGGATCCCCCGGAATCGCCATTCTCGAATATGACCTAAGTAATAAGCATCACCACAGTCCGCAGGAAACGAGATCGCTATCCATCATGATGATGTCGGCGCATTTCTCATGTTCCCAGGGATCATTCCCAAGTCTTGAGAAGCAGGCAAAGAACAAGGACGCAGTAGACCAGGCTAAAGAGACAGGGGAGGGTTGGCCGAGAACCGAAGCGCGCGAACCTGTCTCTGACGGAGAACTCTCGTTCGTGAGTTGAGCCTCGGCGAGAGATCCCCTGCGTTGTGGTTCGGGGAGCCCTTTTGGCAAAGATATCATAAATGACATCTCCCCTAGACGGTGGTGAAAGAGTTGCTTCCAGAGGAAGATCTCAGAACCGCGTCTACGATCTTCAATGCGCTAGGCAGCGTTGTGAGGCTGAGGATATTGGAAATGCTCATCGAGACTAAGAAGCCGCTTCACATAAAGGCTGTAGCCCGGAACCTGAACATGGACTATGCCGCAGTCTACAGGCACGTCCACGTCCTGCAAACAGCCAGACTACTAGAAGTCTTCGAGGTTGGCAGGTCAAGGGTTCTCACACCGCGAAGACCTGATCTCGTCAGTGATTTGCTCCAAAGGACGAAAGAGATCGGAGTATAGCTAGTCAGTCTGCAATCTTTGAAATGTAGTTGTCTGGACATAGCGACCTAGAAAAGCTCTGAAACCACTATGGCCCGCTATCGCGCTAGTGAACACGCTCATCACCGCGATTTCGAACCAAGCTTTCGTGAGAATAGGGACAACAAACGCCGAAAGGAAGGCTTGATTGGGGATAAGGACTGGGATGAATGCTGTGAAGAGTACGTAAATCCATACGGCCTCGGGGACGAAAGCTAGCAACACAATCGGAATCAGGAATGCCGTTCGGCTCCGTGAGGACTTCACCACTCGGGCCAGAAGGCCGACGGAGAATCCGCTGATGGCTTTTCCGATGCTAGTGCCGAATCCCAATATGCCCAGTTGACCTCCTATGAATCCGAAGAAGGCGGATGGCAGGATACCAGCGAGGATGCCCGTCAAAGCTCCAACAAGGGGGCCCCCGAAAACTCCGGCGATGAAGACTGGCAGAGAGGAGAAGTCTAAGGCAACTTGGCGAACCATGGTTGGAGCGATAGTGATCGCCGCCAAAACATTGCCCAGCGCGCCCATTGACAATGCGAGGGAAAGGTCCTTTGTCGATTGACCCAAGTACGGAACCTCGCACGCTGTAGAGGCATGTGGTGGTATAATAGTTGCTCTCCATGTTATCAATAAATGGCACTTAGGACATAATAATTCCGCGTCCGTCTCATCCATTGAAGACTTGAGAGTTACATTATAGAGAGCGAGCTCTAGCCAACACGTTGTGGTGGACTGGAATTGCAGATAGTCGTCCTTGCCGGCGGCGTGGGAGCAGCCAAGTTTCTGCAAGGACTCGCGAACATAGTCTCCCCCGAAGATTTGTCATGCGTAGTGAACACAGGCGACGACATGGTTCTGCACGGCCTGCACATCTCACCTGACTTGGACATAATCATGTACACCCTTGCTGGTATAGTCAACAATGAAAAGGGGTGGGGCGTCAGCCAAGACACGTTCAACTGTTTCGAGGCGCTCAGAAACCTCGGGCTCGACGAATGGTTTAGGCTCGGCGACAGGGATCTGGCAACACACCTGTACAGATCAGAACTGCTGAGGCGTGGGCTTTCACTTTCAGAAGTCACAGCTGCTCTCTGCAAACGCCTCGGAGTCAAGTCACGAGTTCTTCCAATGACGAATGACAAGTTCGAAACTTGGGTTCAAACCGATGCTGGATGGATGCACTTCGAAGAGTACTACGTGCGGCGGGGTTTCAGAGACGAGGTGAGAGATGTCCAGTTCCGCGGAGCCGACACTGCGCGACCCGCTCCTGAAGTCTTGGAAGCGTTAGCCGATGCGGAGCTGGCTATCATCGCTCCCAGCAATCCGGTTGTGAGTATTGGAACTATCCTCGCAGTACAAGCAATACGAGAAACCCTACAGCGCAGGGAAGAGCCCGTTGTTGCAATCAGCCCGATTATAGCCGGCTCGCCTCTGAAAGGTCCGGCTGACAAGTTCATGCTGCATCGTGGCGTCGAAGTTTCGCCGAAAGGTATTGCCCGACTCTACGGAGATTTTCTCGATCTAATCATCCTAGACCATGCGGACAAAGAAATGATCGACGAGATTCGCGCCATGGGAATCGACGCAGTTGCAGCGAACACGGTCATGAAAACGATGGGCGACAGGGTTCGTCTCGCTGAAGTTGTGCTTGAAAACGTGAAACCACTGATGACCTGATCCTGGTTCAGGACAGAATATCAGAAGGCTGGTGTTAAGCGTCGGCCTACGCAATAGTTCCATTTCGCGAGTCTTCGGCTGCGAAGACACGTCTGGCCGGAGTGCTGAGCAAGGAACAACGCAGTAGGCTGACCCTCACCATGTTGTCTGACGTCTTGGATGCCCTCTCCAGGACCAACGGGATCGACCAGATTGTGCTAGTCACCCGTGATACTAGGGCAGCTCGATTGGGAAAAAAGAAACGCGCACATGTTGTCTGGGAGGGTCAATCTCGTGGTTTGAACGCTGCAGTGAGGAGGGGCATCCGGTTCGCCGAACATGAGGGGGCCCATCAGGTGCTCATAGTTCCCTCCGATGTTCCTTTGGCGATGCCTGCGGATTTCAGAAAAATACTGAAAGCGGCACGCAAGAACAAAGTTCTCATCGTTCCTTCCCATGACGAGGGAGGGACCAATGCTTTGCTTCTACGTCCACCCAGCATAATGCCAGTGTCCTACGGCAGAAATAGTTTCAAACGACATCGTAGGTTGGCTCTAAATAGAAGCCTAAATGTTCGGGTCTTGAAACCACGATCGCTGCGGGTCGATGTGGACAACCCCTCCGACTTGAGGCGAGTTCGACTGGCGTCTGGGAACACCAGATCCCAAGAGCTACTCAGAAGAGGCTTCGAATACTGAAATCCGAATCGCAGTACTTGGCCTAAGTCCATGAAGAATCTCCCAATGACAGCACCAGCCACGCCAGCGGATAGAGTGGAGAACAAGATCAACAAGCTTCTATCTCTAGCAGATGTACTTTCAGACTCCATTCTTCTGGGGAAGGATGAAGCACGTTCGCGTATAGGAGATGGTGGCTTTGACCAGTTTTATGGAGACCGTTAGGAGTAGAAGGAGTGTAAAGCAGAGGTTCAGCGAGAGACCTGTAGGAGACGATGTTCTGAAGCAAGTTCTTGAAGCTGCTACCTGGGCTCCTTCAGCCCACAATTCACAGCCTTGGAGTTTCGTCGTGATCCGAGACAATGCCGTAAAGAGAGAATTGGCTGAAAGTATGGCGCTCGCATGGAGGAGAGACCTCGAGCAGGACTCCACTCCACGCGACGAACGTGAAAGGAGGATCGCAGACTCTATCGACCGGATATCTAACGCTCCAGTTCTCCTAGTCGTCTGCTTGACGAAGGAACATATGCAAAAATACCGTGACGAACGAAGACAGAAGTGCGAGTATATGATGGCAGTTCAGAGTGTTGCAGCCGCCATACAGAACCTTCTGTTAGCCGCGCATGAACTGAGGCTCGGCTCATGTTGGATGTGCGCGCCTCTCTTCAGTCAAGAATCTGTAAGAGAGATTCTCGGAATTCCCAGGCATGTCGAACCACAGGCACTGGTTACTCTCGGATACTTTGAAGGTTCAATCGAAGCGCCGCCGAGAAAGTCGATGGCGGAGACCGCCCACACAGACCGTTGGTGAACACTTGATCACAGACCTTGCCGCTACCGTACTCCCGCAACGTGAAGAACCTCACGAATGTTGCAGACCCCTCAGACTCTATCGTAGCCTTGCAGGAACCGAACGGCTCTGACGACTTCTGACTGTCAGAAACCCCAACTTCCGTCCGGCCTTCAAGCGAGTGAGATATTCATCGTAGGGGACTATCCTTACTCTGTCGGGCTTGTATGAGAGACTCCTCCGGCATTTCGGGCAGGTCCCTTTGTATCGTAGAATTGTCTCCGAGGGCGATTCGAGTTCGGGTCCGTCGTAGAGGGTAGCACCGCATGCGTCACAGAAGGCACGTTGAGGCACTCTAGGAGCCTCAGTAGAGGATTGGGAAGTCGTATTCATACCTTGTATACTTTCAGAGGCTCAGGAACTATCACGCGGACATCAGGCGATTCCTTTTGAAGCCTTTCTCGGAAGCATGATGCTTCGTCTTCAGACCCGTGTATCGGCACAGCGGTGGTGCATCTTAGAGTTCTAACCATCTCAACGGCGTCTGCAACGGAGGCGGTTGGGGAGGGCTTTCCCACAGGGACGAACGCAACCTTCGCTCTACTGCCGTACCTCTCTATGGCGCTTGTGTAGCCTGAGTCCG
>Ga0315314_1002603_pt1 | contig 14765 bp, 18 predicted proteins | sample TDP9_MG_FD_203631 | JGI IMG/M metagenome (GOLD analysis project Ga0315314, IMG submission 203631) | Freshwater sediment microbial communities from Lake Towuti, South Sulawesi, Indonesia - TDP9 | ecosystem: Environmental > Aquatic > Freshwater > Lake > Sediment | place: Indonesia: South Sulawesi...
ACGGACCTCTCGGCTGATCATTCCCCCAACTGTACACCCTTTTTTCTTCAGAGTCTCAATAGCATTGAGTAATACTGTTGTTTTTCCGATGCCGGGTTGCCCAGTTATGAATATAATGCGGGTCAAGTACGATCCCGAGTCTTACAACTATTAAAATAGTATCTAATGCTAGTTTCGTTGGTATAAAGTTGTGTGCACTGGGTTGGGATGGCTGATATTTGAGCGGTAGAGTATTCGCTAATCTCTTTTTATGTTCTCTACATATTTGAAAGAGAAAGGCTTTGGCATTCTACCTTTTGTTGAGATTAGGAAGGTGTCGACATCCATGAGACTGGTAGCCCATCTCGATCTGAAATCTGATATGAACTCGGAATAGTCGGTGAAGTCTTTGTGTGTTGTTATCATTACACGGTTTTTCCCGTTTAACCCGTTTCCAACTGCTAGAAATATTATATTAGGGTTTGTCTCTAGCCACTTCTCCAAGTCCTCGTAATCTTTTGTGGCGCTGGATGGGCTTTTCTCTGTTTTTGCGTGGTGTTTAACTATGTTTAGGAAGGTGAATGCTATAATTTCTAGTCCAAGCTTTGTCATGTCCGGTATCACCGTGTACTCTTTTATGTATCCCATTTTCTCTAACTTCTTTCTGGTTCTGGTGATGGTTGGTTGTGACACGCCGATAACTTTTGCTAGGTCTCTATCGCTTCTTTTGGAATGTTTCATCAGCTCGTATAGGAGTTTGATCAAGGTTTGCTTTGCCATGGTTGCGAATTAATGATTCAAAAATATATAAAGCTTTTGTTTCTCTCGCCTTCCGTGAAAATTGATTGATACGAAACTTGTCGATTTATTTGCGCTTACATATAAGCGTAGTTGAGAAGTAGTTTATCCTAAGTTGGTTGCTCAGCGCGACTGTTGAGTGAATTGTTTTAGTCTCAGCAGCGACTTTAACTTGTCTTTGTTGCCTATTCTTGCGTTTTCAATTGCACATTTTAGGATTTGAATGGATTCGTCCATCGCTTCCCTATTGACTGGATACGGTACGCCGTCTTTTCCTCCATACGCAAAAGAGTATTTCACAGGGTCTTTCCAACTCGGAGGGTTTCCATAGATGAGCTCTGAGATTAGGGCGAGACCGCGAACAGTGGCAGGTCCTATTCCACGAATGCCAAGAAGTTGCTCGTAATTTTTGGGTTGAGAATCATAGGCTCTTTTCATCAACTTTGGCGCTCATTCGACTTGCATATCTTAAGCGATCAATGTCTTCTATTGAGAAACCGAGGTTTTCTCCGACTTGACTGATCTCTTGAGGCGTTTGCTTTGAAACTCTGCCCTTCCCTCCGCACACCGCTAATCCATGCTCTTCTGGCTTTATCGCGCTTTTTAAAACACCCGTGACAACAGTTGTAACGCCTGATGAGTGCCAGTCATAACCCAAAACACATCCCAGTGCTTGAAACCAAAAGGGATCAGAAATTCTCTGTAAAAACTTATCATGGCCATATTCATCAACGATGACGGTAACAATGTGTCCTGCCAGTTTTATCATCCGAGAAACTAACCAACTAGGAGCTCTTCCGTAATGAAGCGGAAGTTTTGCGACCCCAGTTTTCTTCAAAGCACTTCAACCATGCGAATCAAAGCTTTATGAGGTGCCCTTCGTGGTTTATTTCGCCCCGTCTAATTCTGGTTGTGGAAATGGGAACATCGTCCTCTGCATCCACCATATCAATGACAACGACGTTCAAAGGTGGTAATCCCATCTCCTCTCGCTTCGCATTTATCTCATAAGCACGGGACTCAGTTTCTCGGCTTACGACAACTGCTCCCACACAACCCCTTGACAATAGAACGCCATAAGGATCATTGAGAGGGACGATTTCAGCCCTATCTAAAACACCCAATTTTCTCAGAAAATGCTCCAAATTCCCTAAACGCTCTTCGTAATCTGCGATTCTGTGCGATTTTCTTAGTCTTCTCGCAAAATCGTCAGAACACAAACCTACCAAAACGTGTTCTCCGACTTCGAAGGCTTTCTTAATTAAGGCGCGGTGTCCTTTGTGAAACTCGTCGAAGGTTCCGCCAACAGCTACAGTCCTAAATTTTCTCATGGTTTCATCATCTAGGCTTGATTCTCTGTTTGATTACATCAAAGAGTCGTTTTGCGACTTCGCGCTTTGTAGTAAGCGGCACATGGACGACTGTTTTGTTCCTATCAACAATATAAATCTCGTTTGTGTCAACCTCAAAACCAGCTCCCATCCTTCCAACATCGTTCACCACCGCCAAATCAGCTCCCACTTCCTCTATTAACTCAAAGGCTTTCTCAACCAGTTCTTCGTCTGATAAATTATGTTCTGCCTTAAACGGAACCAAAAAAGTTTTTGGGCTGATTTTCTTCACTATTTTAATTATCTTTTTAGTGGGCTTCAGTTTAAGAATGAGTTTCGGTGTCGTTCGTGTGGGAACTTTGTGTTGAAAGGGTTTTTCCGGTGCCCAGTCAGCTGCAGCTGCGGTTGCGATAACTATGTTATATTTTTTTGATTTTAGTTCGGAAACGACTGCCTTGTGCATTTCCTCTGTTGTTTCGACCGAGATTAGTTTAGCACTCTTTGGTGGAACAGCCATTCCGGGACCGTAAATTAGGGTCACTAGAGCACCTCTCGCTAAGGCTTCCTCTGCGATTGCTACTCCCATTTTTCCGGAACTCCTGTTCGTGATCACTCGAATGGGGTCGATGTACTCTACAGTCGGACCAGCAGTAACGAGAACATTAACTCCAGCGAGTTCCTTTTTTACTTCTAACTTACGAAAAACTGCCTCCAAAATTTCTTCAGTTTCGGCTATCTTCGCCTTGCCCTCCTCTACACGAGGTCCAACAAAATCAACACCCAACGATTCAAGCTTTTTAATGTTCTCCATTAGGACTGGATGGCGATACATAGACTCGTGCATGGCTGGCACGACAACTATCGGTATCCCTGACCCGAAAGCAGTAGAAACCACAGACGTGACGGGTGTGTCATCGATTCCGCACGCAATCTTGCTTATGGTGTTGGCGGTGGCTGGAGCGACCAGAACTAAATCTGCTTTTTCTTTGCATTCGCCGGTCAGTGCTACGTGTTCAATTTTTCCCGTTAGTTCAGTCACCACTGAGTTTCCAGTTGCCCACTCCATGAGATAGGGATGAATGATTTTTTGTGCCATCTGCGACATGACTGCGAAAACTTCTGCTCCATGTCTCATCAATTCTCGCGCAATTTCCGAAGACCGAACGGCTGCAACGCTTCCAGTTACACACAAAACTATCTTTTTTCCTCTTAATTCGCTTCCTTTTGTTCCAATGATGTCTTTTGAAGGATGATTGGTCAAGTGGTAGCCTCCTTCATCCACTCAGTTTCTCCATAATTATTTCTGAGTCCTTAAGAAATTTCAATGACATCACTTTTATCCTTTTAGTGGTAGGTGTGCTCTTTGTCGGGATATCTGTCCTCCAATACTTCTTCTTTGAACCTTGTGACTGCCTCTCTTATCACTTGGCTCAAATGCGCATATCGTTTCAGGTATTTCGGAGTGAAACTTTCGTCAAGTCCCAGCATATCATTTATCACCAACACTTGTCCATCGCAGTATTTTCCTGCTCCAATTCCAATCGTTGGAGCCTCAACGGCTTCGGTGATTTTCTTTGCGAGGCTTTCTGGAATGCACTCCAGTACTATTGTGAAAACGCCTAGTTTGTCTATTTCCAACGCTTCTAAAAAGATTTTTTCTGCTTCTGCTTCCTCTTTTCCTCTGACCCGATAACTTTCTGATGTTTGTGGTAGCAGTCCCACATGACCCATTACTGGAATGCCTTCGTTTAGCAATGCGTTGATTATTTTGGGTTTGTTTCCTTCAATTTTCACTCCGTGCGCCCCAGCCTCTAAGAAATCTTTAGCGTTTTTCAATGCGTCTGCTACCGTATTGTAAGTGTTGATTGGCATGTCACCGATTATTGGGGTGTTTTTGGCTCCTCTTGCCACAGCCCTCGTATGATGCAGCATTTCTTGCATGGTAACAGCCTTTGTGTCCTTGTATCCGAGCACCACCATGCCTAAACTGTCGCCTACCAAGATTATGTCGATTCCCACATTGTCTAGTATTTTGGCGATCTGAAAGTCGTATGCGGTGAGCACCACAATTTTCCGTCTATTTTTCAGCGTCTTCACTTCTTCAAGTTTCACTTTGTAGCCTCCAGAGATTTGACTAAAGAAACCAAGGTTTCGTTTATGGGTGTCGGAATGCGATGTTTTCTTCCGAGTTCCACGATTTTTCCGTTCAAAAAATCGATTTCAGTCTTCTTTCCCTTCATCAAGTCTTGGCACATGGATGAAAAATTTGTGTATCGCAAAATCTTTTTGTCAATTGATTCTTTCAGGTTTGGTTCAAAAACTATCCCTTCAGCAGTTCCAACCCTAACACATTCGTCGATGATTCCGTGCCTAACCTCCTTTAGGGCATCTACCACAATCTCGTTATCTCTCACTTTCAGAATCGCAGTTAGAGGATTTACCACACAATTAACAACCAACTTATCCCATAGTTCCCTTTCAAAATCGTTGGAAACTTTGGTTTTCAACTCACTTTGGTTAAGCAACTCTGCGATTCTTTTGCTAGCTTCAGTTTGTTCCAGAATGGTTTCTTCTTTCCAGAGAGTTATTTTTCCTGGTTCAGGAAACTCTGCTCCCAGAGTCACCAGCCCACGTAACACTTGCATTTTTTCTCCTACGATTCTTTTGACTAACCTTTCGTTTCCCAAGCCGTTCTGCAAAATCAGAATGACCGTGTCGTTTTTCAGTAGATTCCTTATTCCCGTAAGGGCTTTCGCCGAATCATAAGCCTTTGTAGTTAAGAGTATGAGCGTATCAGAAGGAACCTCTTTAATCCTTGTCTCAGCTCTGACGAAGAATCTTTCTTGAGTGTCGCCTGAGATTTCTAAGCCCTTTGCGTTGATGGCTTCCACATGAGTTTTTCTTCCGATTAGAGTTACGTCGTTCTTTCTTGAGAGCAGTGCTCCATAGGAACTTCCAATCGCTCCCGCACCCAATACAAATATCTTCTGGAAGCTCATGGTTCCTCCACTTCCAAATCTGGTAGGTATACTACTTTTTTGGCGAGTTTTGAGAGGCGTCTGTGGATCAAGTCTATGGCTTCACCTAAGACTTTCTTGTTGTCGAAGGTCGATGCGAGGTGTTCAAGTTTCTCTTTGTTTTTCGTTTTTAGTTTGTTAATCGTTTTTGTGAGGGTTGGTACGGCTCTTACAATGTTGTCGACGACTGTGATTGTGGCAAACTGGGCAGTTCGAGATAGGGGATTGAGATCAATGGCTATTACCTTCTTGCCCATCCGAACAAGGGCTTCGGTCCTGTCTCCATCCTCTAATGGAACCAAAACCACATCAGCGATCAGTATGCCTTTAGGGTCGACTCTTCTGCGTTCACTACCGACTTCAGGTATTCTCGCGGATGCTGCTCCACCAACGCCCAAAACTTCTGTTGCGCCATCCTCTTCAAGAAGTTTCTTGATAGCCATCTCTCTTTGTGAAGAGCGGTAAAAGAGATTTACCTCGATTTTGGCTTTCGTGATCTCGGATAGTTTCACAATGTCTTTGGATGTGAGGGCGGCGGTGTTTCCGTTTACTGAGATGACTGGGTGCTGAGCGGTGAGGAGCGTTGCCGCCGCTGCCTCTATGGCTTTTAGGGCTGGTTGGGTTGTTTTTTCGCCGAGTATGTAGTCGAAGGCTTCTCCTCTCCCGTGTGCTATGAGACCTGCTGAGGTTACAACTCCAGATTTAAGATATTTGATTAGCGTTTCTCGAATTCTCAGAGACTCGGCTCTTGGGTGTCCTTGTGGAATTTCGATTTCTTCAGTCAATGAGTCTTGCTCCTTTGTAATCGATTTCGGTGATGAAGGCGCTCTTCTTGGATGGAGCGTGTTTACGGAAGATTTCAAGGATTTCTTCGGTCTCGTTTCGTTTGATTAGAGAGAAGATTGTTTCTCCGAATATCGCCATACTACAAGTTATACCCAGTTTATCTGTTTCTTCAAGGACCTTTCTCATGCGTGGGGAAAGCAGTCCTACGTCCTCTGCGAAGTTGCGGGAAAAAGCCATGAAATCGGAGAGATTTGGATTTGTAATCAGTTTGTCTACTAATTTCTTTCCAGACTCGTTTATTCGGCGTCGAATCTCTGGGTCGCTTAGATTCTTTTTGGTTGACAACTTACCAAAGTTTAAGCAAGCTACAGTGTAATCGTCATTAACTGGAATAGATTTTATCTTTCCAATTCCAGGTGCGCCTGGCTTTACTCTTATTTCTACTCCTCCGAAGGTTTCTGCAATGACTGTGCCCAACCCAGTTTTACACTTTACTTCAGCGATGTGGGCGATTTGGGACGTCTTTATGCGGGATAAACCTAAATTTAATGCCTTATTGAGGGCTAAGGCTAAACTTAGCGCTCCAGCTCCGCTTGAGCCAAAACCTGAACCAATTGGAATCTGGACTTCGTGATCTACATAGATTTCATAGTTTTCTCCAACATGGGAGAGAAAGGAGTTTATGACTTGTTCTGAGACCTCGGCTGATTTTGTGGGCGTCCCGTTTATTTTGATTTTGAAGGATGGCACTGATGATGTTTTGAGGCTCATTTTGGTTGTGACTCCATGGGTTATGGAGACGCCTGCACCCCGAGAACCCTTCTGTAGTAGGTCTGGTGTTTGGTCGCATATCTGGAAGAGTCCTGTAATGTGACCAGGCGAGAACGCTGTGACTTCGTCCAAGCTGAAGCACCGAATGTCTTGGTGGTTTTTGTGGTGTATGATTTTGCATGCTTAAATAAGAATTTTGTATGAATTGTCTAAGCATCTTTAAACAACATTAATTTTACAGAACTACGCAAGAGTTGGTTACTTCTCCTTCACCCACTCTATGTAAGTGGACTCACGCACACAAGACAGCCCTGAAAAATGGGTTTTCAACTTTTATTATAGAATGAAAACTTAAAGGAGCCAGAGGCAACCAGCATTTCAAGGTTAGACCTCCAGAACCAAAGCGTTCGAAAGCTGATGATGAAAAACAAGAAATTTCTCGGAGTTATCAAACAGAGAGAAGATGATGAAGATAATGATGAAAAAATAATTTTAATTAATCCGAGTGAAGAAGAAAACTATTTTTCCATGGTCGCACTCCAGAGAGAATAACCCTTGTGAAGACACCATAAAGTTTAAGCGTGATGTAGTTGATTTGCACTTACTCGCCTGAAAATCGAGGTTTCCTGTTTGAGCGCTGGATTGACCTTAGAAGAGAAAAAAGCTCGGGTTCTCATAGACCTCCGCGGTTACAAACTATCTAAACGACAAGAAAGGAAAGAAGCCCTCAGCTTTCTCGTCACGGAACCAAAAGAAAAGAAAAAAATTCTCTTATGGTGTATACTGACAGAAGGAACAGTAGGAGTTCAACACATCAACCAACTGAGCAAGACTATGAAAGAAGAAGAAGTCGAGAGGGGAATAGTCGTCACCAGTGGGCGATATACCCAAGCAGCCAAAGTCAGCGCAGCAAAAAAGAGAATCGAACTAATCCCAAGAATCTTCCCCTCCTTCAACTTATTCAACCACAGACTAGTCCCAAAACACGAAATCCTTTCATCAGAAGAACGAGAAAAATTACTGTCCCAATATCGGGTGCAACCCTACCAGTTACCTCGAATCCATGCGTCAGACCCCGCAGTAAAGGCGATTGGAGCCAAACCCGGCGACATACTAAGAATCATCAGGGATAGCCAAACCGCAGGAAAATACACTGCATACCGATACGTTGTCGAAGGCTAAAGGCTAACTCTCTCTTTCTTTCGCAATCATAACTTCAGTCGCTTTGATGACAGCCTCAACGTTGTCGCCTTCTTTTATGTCGAGTTCTTCAACGGCTTCCTTAGAAATGATGGCAGTCACGGTCACAGGAGTTTTCACCTCAATCTTAACCTTGGCAGTGATATCGCCTTTCTCAACGGTTTTGACAACTCCTTTAAATCGGTTTCTTGCACTGATTTTCAATCCAACCGCCTCCCAATACTCTTCATCACCCAAAACGTCGCCCACATAATTTTCAACTAACATATACTCTTTCAACAATTTCTCGCCCAACTCAGTCAGTTTTGCTCCTCCACCACCTGTTTTTCCACCTTTATAAGTGTCCACAATAGGTTTCTGCAGAATCCTCTCAGTCTTGGCTAAGTAGTTCCACACGTAACGATAGGACATGCCAACTTTTTTGGCAGCTTTCGAAATTGACTCTTCTTCCTTAATAGCCTGTAGGATTTCTGCTCCACCTTTTCCGAGAATTGGTTTGCCTTTATGTTCAAGCCAAACTTTGCATGAGGGCGTGTGATTTTCCTTAGTTAGCATGTGGGCTTCAGAAAGTATTAAAGGCGTTATGTTTATAAGGTTATTTCGCCGATATATTCGGTCAAACATAACGGTGAATGATTATGAAAACATGGATGAAGATGATTGTGGTTGCATCTGCTGTTACCGTTGTAATAATTGCAGGAACTTTAATCTACTTTCAATTCTTTGCTAGGAGAAGACTCATGATTTCCACAACAACCAGCCTCGATGACACTGGTCTTTTAGGTGAAATAGAAAGAGTCTACGAAGCCAAGTATTTCATAGACCTCAACTTTATCCCAGTTGGCACAGGCATAGCGATACAACAAGCACAAAACGGTGACGTAGACCTCACACTTGTCCATTCACCTTCTCTGGAAAAGGATTTTCTCACACAAGGCTACGGCGTCTGCAGAAAAATAATAGCATACAACTTCTTCACCGTAGTGGGTCCAGCAACAGACCCTGCAAATATCAGAGGGTTAAATGTGACCGCTGCCTTTAAGAAGATAACTGCCTACGGAAGAAATCAAACAGGCACATGGGTGTGGGTTTCAAGAGGCGACGGCTCAGGCACACATACAAAGGAACAGAGCCTCTGGAAATCTGCTGGGTTCAATTATACCTTGGTATCTGCAGAGTCATGGTACGCAAGTGGAGGAGGCAAAATGGGAGAAACACTTCTCAAAGCCGAGCAGTTTTCAGCGTATACTCTTTCAGACACTGGCACTTACTTGAAATATTCGAAAGATGGTCGAATAACTTTGGAAGCTTTCATAACCGAAGAAAAAGACCTGCTAAATGTGTACAGCGCAATAGCAGTGAACCAAACACTTCATCCGCAAGTAAAGTTTGGCGATGCCATCAATTTCATTAAATATCTAATTTCAGATGAAGGACAACAACTGATAGAGAATTATGGCAAGAATGATTATGGAAAAAGTCTCTTCTACGGTGCAGTTCAACCTTTGAAACAGAATCCTCCGTCGCAGATAGTTCAATGGATAAAGGATTATGCGTTCATCAACGGGACAGAATGCCCACCACAATTTATAGATGGGCACCCTGAACTTTATAGCTAGGGCAATGCAATTTGACAGAAATATTAGATGGCATAGTAAAAGCGTTTGAACTCATTTTTTCTGGGGATCCAAGAGTTTACGATGCCACTTTGCGTTCGCTGTACGTTTCAGGCGCTGCTACGTTAATTGCCATACTATGGGGAGTCCCGATCGCAATGCTTCTGGGGCTAAAAGATTTTCGCGGCAAACTGCTGGTAAAGAGTGTTTTCAGCACCTTGATTGGCGTGCCCACGGTAGCTTTAGGCTTAATTTTATACCTAGTTTTCTCAAAGGGTGGTCCACTTGGGTTTTTGAGTTTATTATACACTCCTACAGCAATTATTATCGGTGAAGCCCTACTTGTGACGCCTATAGTGGTGAGTTTTGCAACAACAGCCATAGAAGCTGTCGACAAGGAAATAATGAATCTAGCAAAAACTTTAGGAGCCTCAGAATCCCAAGCCTCCATAGCCGTTTTGAAAGAAGCCTTAAACGGAGTTTTTCTCGCTGCTACAGCGAGTTTTAATCGTGCAATCGCAGAGTTAGGAGTTGCCATACTCGTAGGCGGGGGCATAGTTGGCTGGACAGAGGTCTTAACAACAGGGATTCAACTTGAGACAGCAAGGGGCAACATAGAAATAGCCATCGCCTTGGGCATAATATTGCTGGCAATAGTCTTTGGGATAAATCTGGCACTAAGCCTCATTCAGAGGAGAGCAATATGGACAGTACCTTCGAGTTAAGAAATGTTACAAAAGTTTTCGACGGAATTACAGCATTGAATGATGTGAGTCTGCAAGTTCGCGATGGAGAAATCTTAGCGCTACTTGGACCTAATGGCTCTGGAAAATCAACACTACTGAGAATTTTGGCTTTTCTTGAAAAGCCGTCAAAGGGCGAGGTCTATTTTCAAAATGAGAAAGTCACAGACAAAAGTATGCTACGAATGCGTTTGGAAAGCACAATGATTTTCCAAAAGACCATACTCTTCAGCACAACGGTCTACAACAATGTTGCTTACGGATTAAAGATAAGGAAAATGCCAAAAGACAGGGTGGATGAAGAAGTTGGCAGAGCGTTGAGACTCGCTAGGCTTGAAGGCTTTGAAGGGCGTCAGGCAAAGAAACTTTCAGGCGGAGAGCAGCAGAGAGTGGCCTTGGCAAGGGCTTTAGCCTTAAACACGAAGCTTCTGCTTTTAGATGAGCCAACGGCAAACTTAGACCCAAAAAATGTTTCAATAATAGAAGAAGTAATAGCTGAGGCTAATCGGGAACTAAAAACCACGATAGTGATGGCTACACACAATATGTTTCAAGCCAAAAATCTGCCCAATCGCATTGCGTTAATAAACGATGGAAAAATAGGTGAGGTAGGAACCCCATCTGAGATTTTTGGAAGATTCTCCAAGACCTTAGCGAGCTTTGCCGCTCTGGAAAATACTTTTACTGGAACCGCAAAACTCGTAGGCGACGGCACAACATTAGTAGACGTTGGAAATGGCGTGCAGATAGTAGCAACAATGCAAAAAAGCGGTTCAGCCTCAGTTTTTGTTAGTCCAGAAGACATAATCCTATCTAAAGATTTGATAGCTTCAAGTGCAAGAAATGTGTTTAAAGGAAGAATAATTGGCGTTTCAGATTTGGGTTCCATTGTTAAACTTCAAGTTGATATGGGAAAACGGTTTGTTGTCCAAATAACGAAGCGTTCTTTCAATGAAATGCAGCTTAATGTGGGCTCTGAGGTGTTTATGGCTTTTAAGGCTTCATCTGTTCACTTAGCCTGATTTTTGGCTTGCAGCCGTTTTTAGTTCAAAGAGAATTATGATTGCCTCGCCTAATGGTATGCTTAATTTTGCTGCCAACTCTTTTGGGGTTATGTCTGGTTGCTCGTTTAATATGACGCTTCTTGTGTAGGCTTTGTGGTGAGGAAACATTATCATGGCGTGAACCGTTTCTACCAGAATGGACCACAATGGATTACTTTCAAAGTCTTCTGTGGCTGATGAGTGTTTACTCAAAATTAGTTTTGTCCTCCTTCTCCTTCTTCATCTGTAGGGATGCTGATAAGGATTATTACAATCCTTCTGGGCAACCCATTCATCTTACTCATCTAATATCTTATATCACAAATTATATTTTACACCACCAAGGTAACAAATCCATCAAAGTTTAGTTCTAGAAGGGTGAAAGTTGAAGCTTTTCGAAACCATAAATTATGAAGGTTTAAAGAAGTATCGGGGCCACATGGGCCATTGGAAAGGCACGGTCTTGTCGAAATCAACTGTCAGGTTCATGCCAACCTTAATTTTTCCGGGTTCGATGTTCCTAATCATGCCTGGTAGACTTGGTCCATCCTCTAGTTTGACGATGCCCACAGTATAGGGCGTCATGGACTGAAACTGTGGGGGTGCGACGTGAATCACTGTGTAGGTCAGGAGTTTGCCCTTTCCCTCAAGTTTGACCCACTCAAAATCCTCTGAGAGGCAGTTTGGGCACACTGGTCTCGGAGGAAGAAGCAACGAGCCGCATTTTTTGCATTTGGCAGCCATCAGTTTTCCTTCTTTTGCAAATTGATAGAAGCTCTCTATTGTAAACAGCTGAGATTCTGCCATTTCTATTCCCTCCTGTAAATGTGAACTGTCGCGGTGGCGCCGGAACCGCCCACGTTGTGGGATAAGCCGATTTTTGTGTCCTTTACTTGTCTTTTCTCTGCTTGGTCCGTTAGTTGCAAGTATATTTCGTAGGCTTGTGCCGTTCCAGTTGCTCCCACCGGATGTCCCTTCGACTTTAATCCTCCACTGGTGTTGACTGGAGTTTCTCCTTTGATTTGCGTTATGCCTTCTTCTACTAGTCTTCCGCCTTGTCCGGGTTTACAGAATTCTAAGTCTTCGTATGCGATGATTTCGGCTATTGTGAAGCAGTCGTGAACCTCGGCTACGTTTACGTCTTTGGGCTTTATTTTCGCCATTCTGTAGGCTTCTTGTCCAGCAAGTTTTCCAGCCTTCAGAGTTGTTAACTCCTTTCTTTCGTACAAGCCTATGGTGTCGCAGGCGTGTCCCGAACCAATTATGTGGACTGGTGCGTCTGTGAATTTTTTGGCGAGTTCTGGTTTTGTCAGGATTAGGCAGCTGGCGCCGTCGGTTATGAGGGAGCAGTCGAACAGTTTTAGGGGCCAAGCGATCACTCTGGAGGACAAAGCCTGTTCCAACGTTATTTCCTTCTGCATGTGGGCTTTTGGATTTAAGGAGCCATTATAGTGGTTTTTTACTGCTACCATCGCCATCTGCTCTTCTGTTGTGCCGTACTTGTGCATGTGGGCGGTTGCCATGAGAGCGTATAGTCCGGGGAATGTTATGCCGTGCCATTGTTCGAAGGGAAAATCGGAAGCCATGGCTAAATACTCGGTTACTTCTGGTGTGGTTCGGTGGGTCATTTTTTCAACACCCCCAACCATAACAATGTCATGTAAGCCTGAGAGGATGGCGAGAATGGCGCATCTTAATGCGACTCCAGAAGAGGAGCAGGCGGCTTCTGTTCGTATCGCTGGTATGGGCAACAAGCCAGCCCAATCAGCTAAAGTTGCGCCAGTGTGACCCTGATGCTCGTAGGATTCTCCCATGTGACCCACAAAGAGTGCCTTCACGTCTTTGTGTGGGTCAAGGGTTGGACACCTTTCAAATGCCTCCTTCGCAGCCTGGGCAAAGAGTTCTCGACCATACAATCCCTCTATTCTACCGAACTTGGATAGTCCAGCTGAAACGATGGAGACTAAAGGTTTGGCAGTCATGTGTTAAATCCTCTTATAGAGGTGAGTTTCCGTTGTGAAGTTCGATATATAAATCTAAACAAGTATTAAAGGCATTCCAGAAAAACTTTTCAGGGCTTTCTAATCACGTTCTTTAACGTGCTTTCAGCTGCATACATACGAAAAGAGAAGTCCTCCCCATCTAACATTAATAGTTGCTTTCGGAGAGGAAGTAGTCAATGAACCTACAGTCTCTACATTTAGCTATAGTCAAATAAATATCTAACTTCGGCATGCAAAAAGAATCATTGCATAGAATACTCTTTCTGAAGTCTTAAATGTTAGAATTATATATTTGTAGAATGGAGAAGGGAGAAATGAACAGTAAGACAGTTTCTGGAATAATTTTGACAATACTTTTCATATCTGTTAGTTTCTTATCTCTATTTATTACTCCGAATTTTGTGCGGGATGTTCAAGCAGGCACAACTTATACCTTTTACACTTCTGCAAGTGATTCCTATATTTGGATGGCTTCTGACAATTATACAATTGCGTGGACAGCAACCTCGGGGTGGTTAGTTAACTTCGACCCTACTTTAGGTGTTGGCCAATCCAGTCCCTCACTTGGAATACTTCCCGTTGCTCAGTATGAAATTTGGAGGACCTATTTTTATTTCAACACAACTTCTCTTCCAGCTAATTTGAATATTCAAACTGCGGTTCTTACAATTTATATAAACGCTTTCTACGTGGATACCAATTTTAATATTACAGTGCAGAACGGTCAGCCAACATATCCGCATGACCCATGCATACATGCAGATTTCGATAAGACTAAATATTTTGGGAATGGAGGGCAATTGAGCACTGCTGGTTTAACTACAGGTTTTAATGATATTGTTTTGAATCCAACTGGCATTAGTTGGATTAATTCAGGAGGATGGACGAAATTCTGTTTAAGAAGCGACAGGGACATAGAAGGAATCCCACCAACCAAATCGGAGCTGGTTAGTATTATTTCTTCTAGATATAATGGTGGAATTTATCGAGCTAAATTGACAATTCAGCATACCGCAAGAACTTGGATTGTAGATGATGATGGACCAGCAGATTTTCACATAATACAAGAAGCTATAAACCATGCAAATAAAGGAGACACAATATTTGTTAGAAATGGAACATACTCAGGGCCTATTGTCATTGATAAGACTCTGACATTGGAAGGTGAAAATAGGGAGACAACAATCATAGATGGAGGCAGCAACGAACCTAGTGGAAGCATTGTGCTCGTAACAGCAGATAATGTGAAGATAAGTGGCTTCACGATTCAGCACTGCAGGGAAGGAGGTAATGCTATATGGATTGATGGTTATGTCAACATGACTTTTTCCGACAATATTATAACAGGCAATAATGAGGGTATCAGAATACTTCATTCATCTGGCAATATTATTTCACATAATATCGTACAAGACTGCTACTACAATACAGGCTTGGGACTTAACTGGGCATATAACAATATCGTTTATGGAAACATT
>Ga0315314_1002604_pt1 | contig 14762 bp, 21 predicted proteins | sample TDP9_MG_FD_203631 | JGI IMG/M metagenome (GOLD analysis project Ga0315314, IMG submission 203631) | Freshwater sediment microbial communities from Lake Towuti, South Sulawesi, Indonesia - TDP9 | ecosystem: Environmental > Aquatic > Freshwater > Lake > Sediment | place: Indonesia: South Sulawesi...
ACTTTATATAGTTTCAAACAGCTCTGCAATGCCTGAAGGTATGTTGCGCAGGACTTCTCGGTTATAATGCAAGAAATCCGAAACTCGATGGCAAACAGCGCTATTAGCAACTACACCCCAATCGAGGTTCATGTCACAGATCTTCTCATTTTCCATCTGCACGGAATGTTCCATTCATTCTGGATCGTCCGTCCGAGTAAGCTGAAAGAGCAACCGAAAGAGCAGCCAAAGGAGACGTACGAAGTGCATGAGGGAATGGAAGAGGGCGTTTACATCGTAAAGGGTCGAGGGAAGCTTCTCACGCCTAACGAAAGTGCGACGCTGGAGCAGGGTGGGTGTGCATGGACCCCGGCGGGGATGCCTCATAGAGCGGAAGTTCACACAGTCTAAAGAGAAGGTTTACTAGCTACACATTACCTAAAAAATTCCATTTTTGAGGTTAAACTGGAATATCAGTTGCTGAATCATTTTATTCAACTCTTGATGTTTCTTCTCTAAAGGTTTTCGCCTTTTATCGCCACGGTGTGGTCGTAATGTCGGTTCTTATGTTTAAGAAGTACTGGGTTTCTAAATATTGTTCTAATGAGTTGAAGGTAAGACTTTCAGGGTCCTACGGATATCTTCTATTCTTTCTTCAATCCTTCTTTTTAGCTCTCTTATTTCTCCAGTGCGAAGCACCGTTATATCACTGTCTGATCGCTCATTTTCAATTAAAAGAAGAAGGGTTTCCTCTCTCTCCTTCAGATACTTCTTTCGTTCGATAGAGAGACCTCTAATTTTTTCCAAGGGCACCTCAAACAGGATATTGGCTGGTTTTTTCCGGAGCAAGAAGAGCCTTTTGTTTGTGAGGTAGAGGTGTCCTGGTCTCCAGACTCCGGGAAGAGACCTATCGCTATAATAATGTGAACCAAATGTCTTGAGGACGATTTTTTCGTTCTCATCTAATGGGGCTTCTTCTTCGCTGTTTTCTAGGGCATACCTTCTGATTTTTTCGTCCCATGCTTCCATCATCCCATAATCTAGCATGGTTGTCATGCCAGCGATCGCAGCCTTCAAGTTGACTCCGATCAAAGGTATCCCGGAAACTGAGATGATGAGGTCTGCATGGAGTATAATCCCCTTGACCAGTATTCTATCAATAAGGTCTACTAGTGCACTGTTTCTTGTGGGCTCCAACTCTATCTTTCTCCACGGTCGGCCTCTAGCAAGGTTATCATTTCCTTGAGTTTATTCATCTCTTTTCCCACATCTTTATGTGGTACCTCTTCAAGCCTTTTGACTGCTTCCTCAAACTTTCTTCTCTCTTCGCTGGGCACTTCATCCCCCAGCCTCTTCTTCATTGAGGACACTAATGTCTTCGCTTGACATACCTTCTTTACCTTTGTAGTTACTCCTTTCACAAGCTCCAACAGATCATCTGTACAATCTTTAATTTTCTGGGGGTTGCCGCAATTCAGTGCTGTCTTTAGTTTCCCTAAGGTTTCTTCAAGTTCCCTTTTTTCCACTTCAGAGATTTTTCTGCCTATCTCTTCTATCGATTTCTCCGTTGCATAGATCACAGCCTCTGCCCGATTACTAATCTCGACAATTTCCTTTTTCCTTTCATCCACTTCGTCAAATTTGGTTGCCTCGATAATCATTCTTGTGATTTCCTCCTCTGACAGCTCCGCTGGCTTCGTCACCTTGATAGCTTCTTTTTTCCCCGTCTCTAGAATCTCGGCGGAGACGTTTAGTATGCCATCGGCGTCGATCTCGAAGGTAACTTCGACCTCCTGCTCGTATCTGGGCGCGGGGGGGATGCCGTCTAGCTTGAATAAGCCCAGAGATATGTTGTCCTTCGCCATCTCCCTTTCTCCCTGTAGAACGTGGATCATCATCGATGTCTGGTTATCTTCTTCTGTTGCAAAGATCATGCTTTCTTCCGTTGGGATGGTAGTGTTTCTCTTGATCAATCTCGTAAATACTCCGCCCGAGGTCTCCACACCCAAGGAAAGGGGAGTGACATCCAACAACAGCATGTCCTTTATCTCACCTTTCAGAACACTAGCCTGAATAGAGGCGCCTACAGCAACAATCCCCATTGGATCTATGCCTTCTTCGGGTTCCAATCCCGAGAAGAAATCTCTGAAGTACTTTCTAATAATCGGCATCCTAGTCGGCCCGCCTACGAAAACAAGTTTTTCTATATCTTGAGGTTCTAGCCCTGCGTCTTTCAAGGCCTGTTCCAAGGGGCCTCGTAATCTATTGAGCTCTGGTTTTATGAGCCCCTCCAGTTTGTCTCGGGTTAGAAGGATGTGTGGGTTGAGCTTAGATCCGTCTATGTTTAGCTCAGTCTTTATAGTTGTTGAACTTTTGCTAGAGAGATGGATCTTTGCCATTTCCCCAGCGTCCCTGACTCGGTTCAAGTTTTTTTCGTCGTCTTTTAAGTTAATGCCGTATTTTTCCTCAATTTTATCGACGAGATAATCCAAAATTATGTCGTCGTGTTCCTTGCCACCCAGATGGGTGTCTCCACTGGTGGATATGACTTTGAAGACGCCATTGTTCATCTTCAGGATGGTTACATCAAAGGTTCCTGCGCCCAAGTCTAGCACTGCTATCTTTAGGTTTTTTCTGATCTTGTCTAAGCCGTAGGCTAGTGAGGCGGCTGTCGGTTCGCTGACGATCCTCAAAACTTCAAGCCCCGCTATCTCTCCTGCCTCTTTTGTGGCGTTTCTCTGGTTGTTGTTGAAGTACGCCGGCGCCGAGATAACTGCTTTATCTATTTTCTCTCCAAGGTAGGTTTCTGCGTCCCTTTTTATCTTCTTTATTATTAGGGCAGAGATCTCTTGGGGAGTGTACTTGTGGCCGTCTATGTCTATGGTGTAATTTGTGCCCATTTTCCTTTTAATCCATCTCACCGTCCTGTCCGGGTGGACATAAGCGTAGGTCCTTGCATTCTTCCCCACAATTATCTCGCCGTCTTCTTTAAACGCTACAATGGAGGGAAACATTTTTCCGTAGGGGGTTGGCCCTTCAGACGCTGGAACAAGCCTTATTTTTCCATCTTTCATCACGGCTCCGGCGGAGTTGGTGGTTCCAAGATCGATTCCTATTGTTCGACCCATTGCAATCTCCCTTTTTTGCAGATGGTTTCAGCCAGTCTTTTCCTGTATTATTAGGGTTTCCTCGACTTTTGTTTTCTCGAGGGAGCAGAGGTAATGCTCGCAGTACTTCGTTAACACGTCATGCGCATTCTTTATCTTCTTAAACTTCTCTTCGGCGAAGGGATCATCGGGATGAAGGTCTGGGTGGTGTTTTCGCGCAAGCCGATCGTATGCCGAGTTTAGTTCGGATATGTTTACCTCTTGACCTAGCCCTAGGGCTTTTCTGGCTTCTTCCAGGGTGTTAAAATCCATCTTTTTTATCTCGGTCTCGGTGAAATTGTATGGTGGCAAGGGGCCGACGACAAGGAACATAAGTTTTCCAACATATTCTTTCTCCATTTCATCTGTTTTGTCGTAAAATTTCTGTTCTTGTTCTTTATCTACCAGAAAAGAGGCGTTTATTACGGGGTCTTGATCTGTGATTTTGTTTTCTTTGAAGCCTTCTGTTAAATCTCCTAGGACACTATGTATGTTCTTCATATACTCGTTTTTTCTTTCGTCTAAGGTTGATTTAACCTTCCTTCCCAGTTCTATTTTTAGGGATTGATCAGAGGGCTTCTCCTTCGCTTCCACGGCTAATGCTCGTATTTCTTCGTTTTCACCTAAGATGGCTGCTAGGATGGCTTTGTCCCATGAAATCTTGACGTTGATCTGTACCTTGTTACTTATCTTCTCCAGCGTGTTCTTAAACTTCATTCGAGCTAGCTTCAGGATATTTTTTATCTCTGTCTCGTCTTTAGCTACAACTCCGAAACCTATAGGGATGATCGTATGGGTCTCCATGATCTTTAGCAAGGCCTTTTCGTGGGTCTTTGCTTCTTCTATTTCGATCTTGTAATCTATTGGGATGTCACTGATCACGGCGCCGATATCCTCATGTTGAATTGTGTATACTTTGCTGTTGCCCACTCCAATGTTGCCGAAGCTTTCTCTCTTTTCCGATTCTATTATCCCGTATAGGTATTTTCCCGTTCTCATCTTATCACCTTTTATCTCCCTTTGACCCTCCGATCTCTTCTACAAATGAATAGGGCGGCCAAGGTCCGGTGAATCTGACAGCAAAACCGTCTCTTTTATCGATCTCTCCCAGCATATTTCCTAAGCTTTGAATGTTATCTTTATGTACAAGGCAGGCTAGGTTCAAGATCATCTGCTTGCCCTTCCATTTTTCGGGAACTTCTTTATTTGTGGAATCAAGCTTCACGTCATCGACAAGATTCTTAATTTGATTGTATAGATTCTTAGCGTGCTTGTCTGCCCACGCCTTTCTTTCAACATCTAGTCTTTGTTCCAACCTTTTCCGAAGTAAGTAAGCTGCTCCTTTAGGCTTGTTTTCTACCTCCTTCTTCAGTCTCCGGATCTCTTCGTTTTCTTCTGGCACCCTTTCAATGAAATTGTTCTCGACGAATATCTGAACTCCGTACTCTGCCTTTCCCTCAAGCTTTTTTAACAGAGTCTTAAGTTCGTGATACTCTTCACGGAGCCACTGCTTTACCGTTTCATCATCTCCCTTAAAAATCGTGTCAAAGGTTAGGGGAAGTACAGTGCCGAATTCTTTAGTAGCCAAATCAACCATATATTGATGCGCCAAGATCCACTCTCCCGCTTTTTCCTTGCACTCCGTTTTGTAGGGCTCTGCCCCGCAGCGGTGGATGACCGCGCCTATATCGTTAAAGGGCACAGTATAGACAGGGTTGTCTTCGATTCCCATCTGCCCAAAATCCGTTTCTTTGCCATTGTTAACTATACAGTAAAGATATCTTCCATCCTCATTGTTATTCCTCGAAGCCATTTTTAATTCACCTTGGCTTGTTGCCATCTTTCTGGATTAGACATAACGTCGATGGCATCTTCCACCAATTTGTCAAGATCGGATCGCACGGATCTGACTAGGTCTTCGATGTCATTCTCCTCTTTTATATGCTTAAGCGCTGCGTCGAGTTCCATCAATCCCTTTCCCAACCGTTCGATCTCTTCTTCCTTCAGCCTCCCAGACTCCATCCTTCGTAGCGCTTCTCTCTCGAGCACCTCCTGTATAACCTCGACTAGGGCGATCACCAACCCGAGGAGTCCGGACTTCAAGTTATCTTCATCAATCTCTATCGGCATTTCTCTCACCTCATCTGACCTTGTTGAGTTTAACTTCTAAAATGCCGTTGTTGAGGGTTTTTCTCACCCTCTTTTCAACTGAAGAGAAGAGGGGAACCTCCCTGTGGTATTCCTTTCCGGATATTATGAGAAAGTCGTCTTTAACTTCGACTTCGACGCTTTCCTCTCGTGGAGGCAGGGAGACTATAACCTTTAAAACGTTCTTCTCGTCGAAGATGTCTAGCAATCCATCATTGTATACGGCGTCCATCAGTTCTTCCTTCAGCCACCAACTGAACACGATTTTTTCGCCAGTCAGCGGATCGATCTTGGAGCGTTCAAACGTGATAATGGGCTCTCCTATGATGTCTCGGGCTTTTGGGTTTATGACCTCTCTTATCCTGATCAGCACTTCCATGTCGGAAGAGGCATAGATCAGATCCGCCAGCTCCCTGATCCCTGCATGCCGTTCTCTCGAAAGGTATGTTATGATATGTCTGCTCTTCTCATCTACTGCCTTCATAAGGGAAATAATCTTTCCCTTCTTCTGTGAAATAATCAACTATTGGACCTCCACCTTTGCACCGACCTTTCTCTCCTTCATTTTCTTTGCTTTTGCGCTCTCCCATCCACACCACGGGCACGCAATGGTTAGTAGATCCTCTCTATCGACTCGTTTGCCGCATTGTGGGCACTCCTCTTTTTCTATCATAGCTTCTTTCCAAGCCGCCGTGTTTAGGTTTGTTCCGGACGGGAAATCCAGCCCGTATTTCGCTGCTGTCTCGAAAGAGGCTAGGGCAGCTCTTATTTTGATTCCTAACAGCTCAACACCGGCAACGTCGACGGTGATGTCTGCGTTGATCACTAATCCTTTGTCTAGAATCTTGTTTATGACGCCCGCTAGGCCCGAGTCTTCCTTTTCAGGTTTTAATGTTGTGCTCTCCATCGTTTTACCTCTCATCTGGTCTGTAGTTCCATCCACACCAAGGGCAGCCTTCTTCTTTAAGATCCTCTTGTCTGGATTCCATGCCGCAAACCGGGCATGGCTGCTTTGTTATCTGATCTCGCCATGCTGCCGTGTTAAGATTAGTTCCTTCAGGAAAATCTAGACTGATCTTTTCAGCCGTTTTGAAAGATGCGAGGATAATGTGAGCCTTTGTCCTTAGAAGATTAATGCCGCTAAGGTCAACTCTGACGTTTGCATCTACCGCCACTCCTTTATCTAGGATTCTGTCGAGCAGTTCCTTCAAGCCCGTCTCTTCTGGCCTCAATATCACCATCCAGGAGAACCCCTTGAAATTCGATCACTATCTTCTTCAGCTTCCATCATTTCTTCAGCTCTTTCTCGAATCGTTTTCAGCCCCGAAATTCCCATATGGCCAAGTGTCCGTAATGTTGCTAAACCAAGCCCCATCAGAGCTCCAATAGGTCCAGCTGTGGCAAACCCAAGTAGAACCTCCACGGTTGCGTCAACTTCCCCGGGTGAAGATGTATGGCGAAAGCGCGGTCTCTTTTTGTTTATAATGGGGTGTTTGCTGAATTGGGTTCTCCTTGGCACATTTTTGAGGGGGGTCTTAACGCGTTTTACTTTTTCATCTTTAATGTTCAAACTCGCCTACTTCCTTCTCAACTAACTTAGTAGGTTTATTCTCTGGTTGAGGTTCATTCTATTTATTCGATTATTCATTTTTCGTTGGTGGTTTAGTTCCCCGTTTCTCCTCTCGTATTCCTTCTTTGTTATTTCGCCTAGCTCGTAGAACAGCCGGTTCTCCTTTATTTTGTTGTTTATCTTTTGCTGCGTCTCCTCCCCCCATACGTCTTCAACGTAGTCTCTTATAGTCTCCATAAGCCATATCATGTCAAAGGGGGGTATCGATATTCCAAGCATCCGAAGGAAGATGTCATCTATGAAGAATGGCATTGAGTTCACTTATTTTTTGGAGACTTCTATACCTTTTGCTCCGATCTTTATGTAGACAAAATTGTATGGTGCCCACGGCCCGCTGTACAGAAGTTTTAGCATAGGGTACTTTTCTTGTAGTTGCGCCACCTTTTCTGAAAAAGCATCAATGTCTTCTTTGTTAACTAGAAATGATACGTTTAGAATCAGCCTATCGCTGAATAGGTCTCCTGTGACCGCCTGCTTTGCTGTGGTTTTTAATGATGCTAAGATGTCTGATACGCATTCCTCCCTTTTTTCCGGGTCGACAAACACGATGTCCTCGTTTAGAACGGCTTTCAGCCCGAGTTCAACCTTGTTGTCCATCAATCTTAAACATTCCCTTGCTAGATTATAGGCCTCCATCAGTAGGCGTCTTAGGATTCTTTCGTTCTTAATTGTTGTTCCAAACTCTACCGGTACAACTGTGTGCTCCTCCATTACCTTTCTTAAGACTGCTTCGTGTCCTCTTGTGTTGTCCTCTGTCAGTTCACAATCCTCCATGGGGGAATCGCTGACTACCGCTACAACATCTCTGTAGGGAATCGTGTAGACCTCACTGTTGTTCATACCTATGTCTCCAAAACTCATGTCTTTGCTAAACGGTATTATACAGTAGAAATACTTCGCCTCCTCCATCCTTCTCTCCTTCTCTTCCTCAGCCTTTCTCGAGGCCTCTAACCTTGCCTTCTCCAGCAGTTCTTCAATCTCGTATGAGAGTTTGATTGCTTCGTCGTAGTCTGCTGAGGCGAAGCTTTTTTCTGCTTCCGTAAGCATTTCGTTTATTTTCTGCGTTGTCTCTGGAACGTAAAGGGAGACTTTTGTTTTGTCCTCAGCTTCCTCTACCGCCGTTCTTACGTTCGTCATTGCTTCTCTCGCCATCTCTTCTTTTTCCAAAAGCTTTGCCTGGATCCTCCTTCTTTCCGCTTCGGACCTTTTTCTCTGCTCTAGTGCCTTTTTCTGTTTCTCGATTCTTTCTTTCTCTCTCTTGAAGCGTTCTCCTCTTTCTATGAATCTGTTTTTTCTAAGTTCTTCGTATTTTTTCTTAGTCATTTTTTCTGCCTCCTTCAATCGTTGGCTTATGCTGTAGGTACTGGTTCAAGAGTTGGTGGCCTTGAATGCGTTCGTTAAGTAGGTTTTTTATTCTCAGTTCCGCGTCTTTGGCTGGTGCATACGTCTTTGCCTTTCCAATCTTCTCGAATGTCAGCAGTCCCTTTTCTTCCATTGAGTGGAGCAGGGGGTAAATCGTTCCTGGGCTTAGTAACACGTTAAATTCCAGATGTATGGTCTTCATAATATCAGTTCCGCACATTGGCTTCCTTTGGACGAGAGTCAGAATTATGGTCTCCAGGTTCCTTTTCACCATTTTTTCAATGGAACCAACTGACAACTTTGATCTGTCAATCAAACCTCCTGATAAGACCGTTAGATCGGTTGTTGTGAGTTGAAGTTGGTTGTGATGATCTGCCATTTTTTTGACCATGCTAGGACTGATCTTAGAAACGTCATAGGTGCATAAGCAGTTTATGCTATGTTTCTTGCATAGTTCATTTATGTAACTTTCTCTTTCATCAACTTCAGAATCTTTCTGATTGGGCATCGATCCGGCATCTATGATGACCCGTAGCTTACATTTTTCTTCTCTTTTGAGATCTCTAATCTCTTCCGGTTTGATAATTTTTAACTCAACAATAGAATTGAATTCATGAGTAGGATATGCAGAATCGTCATTGGTTACGTAGAATGCTTCTTCATCGTTTAGAATAGAAGCTAAAAACGCTCTTTGAATCGTATACTTATCCACCTTTGGAGTGTACAAGTGGAGAATATGTTTTACGCCTTCAACATCTGCATTAGACAGTGACTGCTTGCACGATTTCATTTCCGCTCAACCTTTTAATTGATATAGCCTTTTTCAATCACGACACATTGCGCACATGGGCACACTTGCTTATCTGCATACATATTTTCTTGCTCGCGCGTCCCATTTCGCCCTTCTTCTGTTCCAGTTCCCTCCCCATCTCAGCTCATGGGCTACCTTTTTTCCCTCCAGCGTGTCCACACTGGTTACTGTTTCACCTCTTCTCCTTGCTCCGCTTACTCTTTCAATGGCTTCTCCCTGTTGCTTTAGGGTTCGTTCCTTTTGACGCTCGATCCGCCTTTCTAGAGACCGAAGATGCATGTTGAGGCTTCTTTGCCACCAGCTTCGTCTTCTCATTTTTCTCACGTTGTTATTTCCCGCTCTTCTTCCGCTGGTACTATTCTATCGGCTCGCCTCCTGACCATCTTCTGTTTCCAGCCGATTAGTTCGCCGTCCTTTTGGAATCTGATCTCGTATCTCCCCAGAAGATCTTGGGTATCGGGTACTGCTTTTCTCTCCAGCGCCTCAACCGTGACTTTCCACTTTCCTTCTGCTTCTTCGATGCCTATGATGGCCTCCGGTTCTTTGGATATGTACTGCTTCACTATGGAGCGCGCTTGGTTGCATACCTTCTCTATCGATTGTTTAGGTTTTTCTGTTTCCATTTTCTTCCCTCCTATAGAAGGTAAATAAAGCCGGAATCGTCAGATTTTATAACGGTAACCGGTTTACCTTTCCACTTCTCTACTCCTTCTTTTAAGTTGTATTCGTCGACGTTGTCTGTTATTTTGTACTGTTTGAGGAATCTTGCAAGCCTCAGCCTCCTTGCATGGCTACTGTCTTTGCTTACAGTGTCTACGTTGAAGGTTCCGTCTGGTTTGAGGCAGAAGTAGAAGGTTTCCTTTATAATATCTCCATCAGGGGTTCTTAGGGTGACGATGAGTGCATCTGTGTCGTTGAACTTGAGTCCCCTCGGCTTTCTTCTCCAGAGGTCGGAGATCTTGTAGATCTTCGCGTCCTCGATGGTTGCACTAATTTTTTCCAACCTTGACATCCCCATAATTTTCGCTAAGTACTTCTCTTATCAGGTCGAATTGCTCGAGAAATTCTTTCGGTTCACCTATTTTTGTCGCCAAGACGTCCATGTATATGCGTTCGAGGTCTTCCTTCGAGTAGCCGTCTATTGCTTTCAGTCCTTGACAGATCATTATTTCCGCCCTTGTTCCAGGTTTGTAGGGTTCGGGCATCTTCTCTCTGATTGTTCTAACGGCCTTCACAACTTTTTCGGCTTCACGTGGAGGTACGCCGGTGTGTGCTTGAACGATTTTTACCTCGGTGTCGAAGTCATAGTAGTCCATGTAGATATCTACCATTCTGTCGAGTAGAGCGTCCTGAGGCCTATGAACCCCAGCGTATTCTATAGAGTTGCTTGTGAATATTATGCTGAAGTCTGGATGGACATCGATGTACCTTTCTTTTCCGAACATTGTTGGGAGTTCGAGGATCTTTTCCTCCAGCACTGAGAGAAGGACATTGTTTGCTTCTGGTTTGGCTCTGGAGAACTCGTTGTAGATTAATGTGTAACCGTATTTGCATGCGATTGTTAGGGGATTGTCTACCCATACGAACTTTGTTCTGTCTTTCGCTAAAAGGACATTGTGGACGAATCTATCTCTCACGCTTTCAGCTTCCATCTCCGAGTATCCCCCAATCAGGTCTGTCGTCGTCATTTGTTCGTCCCCATTTATCCACACAGCCGGTCTTCCCAACTCTCTTGCAACCTGCATTGCCAATGTCGTTTTTCCGCAACCTGTTGGTCCTACAATGTGTGGCGGATATCCTGCTTTTATCCAAAGCTTAACTCTGTCCTTGAGCTTTCTAACCTGCTCTGTCTCAACAAAATTCTCTGTTGTTGGCACCAGAAAGTCTGCTTCAATGTGTTCAAATAACAATTCTATTGGTTCTAGCTTAGATTCAAGCATCGAAAGGCTTTCTTCCATCGTATCATGAATCCTCTCTCCTCTGACTACTCTTTTATGTGTGGGCTCGTATCTCATGTTTTGGATCACGCTCTATTTGTGGATGCTTTGAACTGTTTACTTAAGCAATATTCAAAAAACTGATACGAAAATTGTGTCGAAAACTGATACCAGATTAGAACGAATAGGATTTCCAAACTCGTTTATTTATTGAAATCTAAAAAGTATAGAATAATATCCTAAGTATGCCTGATTTGAAGTTCATGCATGCGATTAAGAAAAAAGAAGAGTGACTAAGATCGTAGCATCTCCCTTCTGACCCACATCGTGCGAACCGTTTGTGGTCGAAGGCCAATGGAGAGATATTGTGACTTCTCTCTAAGCAGTCTCAGCCAAGTTATCTTCTTGGCCCTCTCCACATTTCTATTTTGCGGTCTCATAACAACCAATTTCTTCACCTCCTATATCTGCGTTTAGATTCTTCATGGAGTTCTGATGTCTAGTTTCTACCTATACTACCTCAATTCTTAATGAATATGAAAAAAATGGGGGATTTATAGTGTGGCCTACTTACCCATAGAAATTCTTTACATACGTTTGATTTTCGTTCATTTGCTCCTTTATGTCTGCTTGCATCTCCTTGATGTTTGCCTCCATATCCTTTGCAAACGCTTTGTAGTTGTTCATGAGCCCTTGAACACCTGACTGTATGGCAGCAACGGCCTCTCTGTTTTCTTCCATTTGCTTCGAGATTTCTGACTGCAAAGCAGCAACATTCTTCTGCATCTTCTCAGAAGTTGCTTTGATAGCCGCTATTTTTCCTTTAACCGTGTTTTCTAACATCTTCTTTCGCATCTCCTCTATGCGTGCCTCCCGTTCCCTTTCTATCCGTTCCCTTTCCCCTTGTTCCTCTCTTGCCTTCAGTATAGCCTCCGCGATAGATCTCTTATTTGGGTAATCTGCAGAGTTTAGGCCTAAGGCTTCCGCCATCCCATCTAACTCTGCCCTACTATGGCTTCCCACCAGTTCTTCTACAGTTTCTTCAGCCATTTCTATTCTTCCTCATAAAAAAGGGGTGAACGGGCGGCAGTTCTTCCTCTCTTGGCTGTTTAAGCCGCGGGAGCTCCAATAGCCGCCTGCTCTATCTTCGTGATCTCTTCAGCGTAGTGTAGGAATGTGTCCACTGATGCAACTACCACTCTTGCCTCGATGGTTAGGATTTCGATGCCGACCAGAGAGACTCTAGCCCACGCGTCGACAACGATTCCCTTGTCAAGTATCCTGTCAAGCACTTCGGCCAAGCTCGAAACATCTGGACTTTGTGTTACCATTCTCTTCACCTCTCCTTTTTCTTATTTTTACTGCAAGCCTAAGATTCATTTGATCCCTATTTAAGAAATGTTCAAAACAGTGTAACAGTCTTCATATCGAAAATCGAATTGTTAACCAGACTCCGCTTGACTTCAAGTAACTGAACCGTCATCGAGGTTATTCTGTTTCTGCCCAGAATCTTCAAGTAATACGTATTTTTCTTTGAATTCCTTATCTCGTTCTGCGAGCTGCCTCCTCACTGTTTCGAGGATTTCCTCTGCTTTAAGGGGTTTAACTAGGTACGCGTCGGCTCCTAGGTTTAATGCTTGTGTAGTATTTTCCAGAGTTTGGTATCCTGTGACGATAACTTTGCGCATTCTTGGCTCGGTGTCCTCCATCCTTTTGAGGAGCTGAATGCCTTCAAAGTCTGGTAGCTTTATGTCGATTAATGCCAGGGAGTAAATTTTCTCTCTGCTCTTCTCAAGTGCTTCTCGGCCTGATCTGGCGGCTTCCACCTCGTATCCTTCATCTCTTAACAATGTGGAAACTAAGTCTAGAAAATCCAAGTCATCATCAACGACAAGTATCAAGTCTTTCGCCTTCAAACCTTTTCACTTTGCGCTTACGACGTTTTGTCTCTCTAAGGGGCTAAATGTTGTTATGCCGGGTTTGTGCATTGGTATACGAACTGTGAAGGTGCTTCCCTCACCTAGCTTACTTTTCACGTCAATGGTTCCGCCATGCAGCTCTACAACATGTTTAGCGACAGATAATCCAAGGCCCATTCCCCTCGGCTTTGATGTGTAGAATGGCTTCCAAATCAAATCCTGTTTAATCTCAGAGATGCCCTCCCCGATATCTATGACGGAGATTACTGCTGTATCTCCCACGCATTTCGTCTCTAAAGTTAACGTCCCCCCATTCGCCATGGATTGAATTGCATTCAATATCAAGTTTTTGAATACTCGTTTCATCTGGTTCTGATCAACGCATATTCTTGGAACTTCACTGAGTTTCTCCTCCACTTTGATATGTTCTGGTGGAGGTGATTCTCGTAAGCACTCACTGAGCATCGAGTTCATATTCGTATCCTGATGGTTTAACCTGCGATCTTGACTATAAATTAAGAGGCTATCTACAACGCCCTCTGCATACTCTATACCACGGTCAACCTGACTAAGCAGTTTCCTCTCATGTGGGTGAAGCTTTCCCAGAAAATGCTGGGCTAAACGTATATCCTGTAGTGGACTACGGAGGTCATGAGCTATCATGGCGGCAGCCTGACCGATAGCCGCCATCCTTTCAGCCTTCAAGAGCTCTTGGATACGCTCTTCCACCAGCTCCTTTAGGTGCTGAGTATGCACTCTAAGCTCATCTTCAATCTGTTCCTTTTCCTGTACGCCACAGATGGATGCATTATTGTCTAGGAGCTCCTTAATCCGATTCATTAACTTCGAGATTCGGCTCCCGCTATCAATGGTTGATAGAGAATCAGATAAAGCGTCAAAAATCGTCTTAATTGCATTCTGAGATGCTTTCAGTATATCTTCTGTCACCCGTTGTTTTGTGATGTCTATGGCTGTGAGAGTTCCTCTCTCAAATTTGCCATCCGCATCGAAGATGCGGTCAAACGCGATGAGAGTGAAGATTCCGCTACCATCCTTCCTAAGAAACCCAAACTCATAACCTTCGCCGACACCTCTGCCCCTCTCTTCCACACACTGCGTTAACACGTTCTTTGAATCTTCTGAGACGAATGAGAGCAGATTGTTTCCCATAATCTCTTCGGCTGAGTATCCTAACATCTCCGCCATGCAAGAGTTGACATAAGTAATGTTAAAGCTCTTGTCGATCTGCCAAATCCCAACCCTTGCGAGTTCAGTAGCTCTCTTCCATCCCTCGGAATCCTCCAGTTCAGATTCAGACATTTCACATCCCTAAAGACATGAGTTACAGGAACAAGGCATGGCGGCACTCATAAAAAATATTTCAAACGTCAACACGGTTTCCATTACAATTTACATATAACACTGAGAGGAATCAATTAAACTGTTAAAATAACCTGTTTGTTCCGTTCTTTTAGAAAATTCGACGTCTTTTCGACTGCTAGCATGAATGATCTCAACGTACTCTCGAGCTTTTGTCTCCCCTTTAAACTTATCTGATAAACTATTCTACCGCCATTATGGCTTGACTTTATTAACCCTTCGTCTTCTAACGAATGGAGTAGAGGATAGAGGGCGCCGGGGCTGAGCAGGATTCCGAACTCTTTATGAACAGTTGCTAAGATCTCGTAACCGTGCATCTGGGTACTGTTCAATATCGTCATCACAATAAGGTCCAGAAACAACTTAACCAACTTATCGTTAATCCGTTTTCCGAGCAAGTATCTTCCCCATATTTTTCCTCATAAAAATCCGTGTTGATCCTTTAACTAA
>Ga0315314_1002605_pt1 | contig 14761 bp, 10 predicted proteins | sample TDP9_MG_FD_203631 | JGI IMG/M metagenome (GOLD analysis project Ga0315314, IMG submission 203631) | Freshwater sediment microbial communities from Lake Towuti, South Sulawesi, Indonesia - TDP9 | ecosystem: Environmental > Aquatic > Freshwater > Lake > Sediment | place: Indonesia: South Sulawesi...
CTGTTTTCAACCCAAAATCGGTACGAAGTCTGGAAAGAACAACAGCAATCATTTTAGAAGCCATCCGTTTCCAAACAACCCGATGCTTTGAAAAAGATTCTTGGCTGATATTGTACATGGAGTAAAAAGGCGCGATTGGCTCACGCTTAATGACTTTATTCCCGACCTTGATCTCTTTATGGAAATACTTCTGGTAAGCTGCTCTTTTCACCAGAACAGTTTTGAACTGGGTTAAGTAAGCAAAGGTAAGAGGGAGGTTGCTACTCATCCAAGCTTCTTCATAACCTTTTCTTTCGATTGGATCTTGAGCTATTAAGACATAAAAATGTGATTTTACTCCAAAAGGAATTATATCTCCTCCACTGACTGCGGGGTAGACTAAATCCTTTTCAATGGCAGCAGAAGTTAAAGGAATTTCCCTTTTTCCCCGCTCTGCCATATTTTCAACAACAAGAAGGCCATCAGGACGGACTTCTTTGATCCGTAACCAGAAAACGCCATAAGGTTCAACCCTTGCTCCAAGGCGGGCCCTATATGGATTTTCTCCCTTCAAGTTTTCGTACCCTTTCAGAAAAGAAGTGGAGGCAGTTTGCCATGAAGAATTTATTTTGGATGGATCGACAGGAACAGCCTTGACCTCTTTTCGTACTGTTTTATCCAATACCTCGGAAAATGACAGGTCAGTTGGAATTGATCCGACCCTAGCGCGTCTATTCCAAATAACCACTGGAATCGGATAGGAAGTGGTTTTCCCTTTTTCAAGAACAAATAATGAAGTCTTATTCGCTGCCTGAAATGGCTTGAGATCAACCATATCTTCCATAAGAATGACACGGAGGGGAACCTTCTTCTCCTTAATTTCAAATTGTCTGAATCCTTCACCGGCACCTTTTGATTTGAAAACCTCATGAGTGATAAGAAAAGCAAGCTTACCACCTTCCTTTAAGTAATTGTCGCATGATGCGTAAGTGAACAACATAGAAAAATCTTTCTCTCCTGCCCCAAGCCTCGCTTCATGGCCCTTCAGAGAGAAGAGTCCGTATCGTTGCCATAGATCGAGAGTTCTTTTTCGGTAGTCGTCAGATAAATATCCCCATCGGATCCAAGGAGGGTTACCAATCACGTAATCAAAACGTCCAAGATAGACAGGTGCAAAAGCATTTTTTATGTAGCGGGCCCAGAGTCCATTTTCTCCTTCCTCATCCAATTGTTTGATACGAATAAATACTCTTACAAGGAGTCTGATCTCACCCGCAGAAAGAGGGAGTTTTTTCCTTATAAGGGCTGAAAAATCTTCAGGGCTGTATTCTCCTTTAAGGCCGATTTCGATCAAAGAGGTGAACTGATCAATTTTCTCTTTGTCCTGCATAACAGAAGGAAAGCGGAAATCTCCTTTAGTCGTTGTAAAGATTACTTCTCCGAAATCGAATTCGTCCTCTTTATTGGCCCGCATGGGCGCTAAAACTGAATCACAGAGGTAAACGGGTATTGAAATTGGTCTAACAAATGGAATAAACGGGGCAAAAGCAATCAGATAGTTTGTCCTGGCGGCAAGGACTGCCAGGGGATTGAGATCAAATCCAACGATGTTCTTCAGAATAAGACGGCCCGCATCTTCCCAATCCAGCTTTTTTCTTAACCTGATATTCTGGACTACACGGTGTATAGCATCCACTAAGAATGTGCCAGACCCGCAGGCTGGGTCTAAGAATCGGATATTTGGGTCTCCTCGGTAACCACTCCTTTCTACCAAGTATCCTGCCAGCCAATCGGGTGTATAGAATTCACCGAGGTCATGTCTGAGCTTTCTTGGAACGATCATTTCATAAAGTTTCTTCAACAAGTCACGAGTCCAATCAGGTTCTAAAACAGGGGTAGCTGGTTCAAAGGATGAAAGCGCACGGACAATGGTGCGGAAGGCATTCGCCAAAGACCGGTTCCATCCATCGAGATACCAGCGGAAGAAGTCAGCCTCTAAGAAATTCTCAATTCCCTGATCGATGAAATCGGCGCCGGATTCGAGGCGAGAAAGCCTTTCTTTAAGAGCGTCATCATCCAATGCACCTAAATCTCGGACAAAGGATATAATGGTGCTCTCCCTCTGCATGGAGAGAAGTTCGACGGCAATGACCTTCATGAGAAAAGCGTAGTAAGTATGAATGGCAAAGAGAAGTTGCTTGAGTCTCACACCACCTGGCATCTGATAAAGTCGGGCTGTTTCTTCTGCAGTCTTTTCAGCCTTCTCAAGCTCTTGACCGTAGACAACCCCAAAGATCCTATCCCACTCTGTAAAGAAGGCTTTAACTCTTGATGGGGCACTGAACCTCTGTGCTCTCATCACTGCAGAATAGATTTCCGATACAGCTTGCCGTGCAACGGCGTGCTCCGGGCCAAATACATCACTGAGGTCCTTTGCGGTGAGGGGTCTTCTCGCAGCAGCTCGGACAAAAATGAGAAGGTTAGTAAGGCTATCTCTTGTGATTGGATAGGGTCCCAAGAAGTGGAATCCAGTTTTGGCGGACTTATCAGGGAAGAGCTCTCGTTGAGTTGGCACTATTGGAACAGGGGTCGTAACGATTTTGGGTGCTCGAGTATAACGTGCAAACATGATCATTTCGCCGTCAATGGAGACACCGATCGCCTTCTCAAGGAATGCTTCCTCTTGGGGTCGGTGATTAATGGCTTCTTCTGAGAGATATCGCTGAAGTTGTTTCTTCGCTTCCTTTTGACCTTGGGCCATGGCTAACTTCCCAGGCACTTTATATTCAATGATCAGATACCCATAGACTGCATCCATCTTTGCTCTGAGTGCAGTTGCCTTTTCATAGGCAACAATATCTATGTCTATACCAATGTCCTTGAAGGATTTTCTCAGGATTGGTTCAACGCGCATCTTGAGATCTTCCTCCGTGCGGGCATCTGAGGCTGCTGCACGGATCTCCTCGGCAATTCTTGCGGTATTGATTTGCCAATACTCTTTTTTTGCGGTCATAGAGTTGTGTTAGATGAGAAAAAACCCTCTAAAATCCCTCCCAACCTCTCTTTGCCAAAGTGAGGGCAAGATACTTCAACCTTTATAGCAACTGGATGGAGGGAGGTTATCAGGTTTCATCTTAACGATTATAGAGAAATGTGTCAATTTTAAGGTTCCTAATCTCCCTTCCCTCAACCACATAAAAGGTAGGACTATTGCAGATATAAAAAGCTTATTAAATTGAGATGAAAGAGTCAACATTTGTCTCCAATCTGCCTACCCACAGGTTCCCGTGGCGGTTTTAGAAGGGGGCGATGTTTCCAATGGTGTTGACTGTTTGGTAAATTCTTATAAAATGATAAAAAAAGAATGAAAGGAGGGCGCCGTTGGAAGAACAGATATTGGTGGTCGATGATGAGGAGGTGATCTGCAGTATCCTTGCTCGAAGACTTACCAGGGAGGGGTATGTCTGCGTTACGGCCAGCAATGGGAGAGAAGCCCTCAGGTATTTTTACAAGGATCCTTTTTCCCTCATTATCTCTGATATCAAAATGCCCGAGATGGATGGCATTGAGTTATTAAAGAGAGTGAAGGCTGCGAATCCAAAGATGATGGTGATCATGGTCACTGCCTATCCGGACATTGATTTGGCGGTGGAGGCAATGCGGCTCGGGGCTTATGATTTTATCATAAAGCCTGCTGACTTGGATTTGTTGATCCTCAGCGTGAAAAAGGCCCTCGAGAAGAGGAGGCTGGAGGGTGAGATTTCGGCTTACCGCGCCAACCTGGAGAGATTGGTTGAGGAGCGGACCGCAAGACTTCAACAAGCTTACCGTATCTTGAAGAAGGCCCATTTGGATTCGGTGAAGGTTCTTGCAGAGGCGATCGACGCAAAAGACCCTTACACTCGAGGTCACTCCGATCGAGTGACAAGGATGAGTTTGAAGATCGCCTTCCAGTTAGGTTTCACTGAGGATCAGCTGGAGAACTTGGAATATGGAGCACTTCTTCATGACATCGGTAAGATTGGCATCAAGGATGAGGTGCTGCAGAAGCCGGCTGCCTTGAACTCCAAAGAGTATCAATACATTCAGGAGCATCCATTGATCGGGGTTAAGATTGTGGAGGGGCTTGATTTTTTTAAGGATAAGATCCCGGTGATTCGTCATCACCATGAGCATTTCGACGGAACTGGATATCCGGATGGACTGGTGGGTGAGGCCATTCCTCTCGAAGCAAGGATCATCGCAGTTCCAGATGCTTTCGATGCGATGACCAGTGCGAGGCCTCACCGCGGGATGATGCCCCTTCAAGATGTCCTAATGGAACTGGAAAAGTTCAAGGGCACACAGTTTGACCCTCACATTCTCGAAATTTTTCTGCACGAAAAGGTCTATAAATTATAAAAGATGCCGGCAAATCTAACCCCCCAATACTTAGAGGCAGAGGCCAAATTCAAACAGGCCAAGACCGTTCCTGAAAAGATCAAGGCCCTCGAGGTCATGATGGCTGTCATCCCCAAACACAAGGGGACCGAGAAACTTCGGGGGCAGCTCAAGAGCCGGATGGCCAGATTGAAGGAGGAGCTACAAAAGAGGCCCACACTCGGAAGGGCAGAGCAGGCGTATAACATCAAAAGAGAGGGAGCAGCCCAAGTGGTTCTTCTGGGCGTTCCCAATTCTGGGAAGTCAAGCCTCTTCTCTCAAGTCACGCATGCCTTCTCTGAAGTGGCGGACTATCCTTTCACCACACAGAAGCCCATTGCCGGAATGATGAAGTTTGAAAATATACAGATTCAATTGGTGGATACCCCTCCGATTCAATTGGATCATGTCGAACCCGGGCTCTCTAACCTCATTCGAAATGCGGATGCCCTCCTTCTCATCGTTGACCTTACCGAAGACGCTATCTTCCAAATAGAAATCCTCCAGGAGGAGTTGAGGCGGATGAAGATAGAGATCATGGCGAAGGAATCAAAGCCTTCACTCGAAAGCGGATGGATTTCACGGAAGACCCTTGTCCTTGGAAACAAGTGCGATCTCGAAAATTCAATGGAAGGATACCGAACCATGAAGGCTCGTTTCGGAGACGCTTTCCCCATCCTGCCTCTCTCGGCCAAAGAGGGAATGAATGTTGAAGAATTGAAAAAGGAGGTCTATCAACTTCTCGAAATTATCCGGATTTACACGAAGGTTCCTGGGAAGGAACCGGATCTTGCGGAACCTGTCATTCTTAAAAAGGGAAGTACTGTGGGGGATGTCGCTCTCTCGATCCATAAGGAGTTCTTTGCTAAACTTCGATATGCAAAGATCTGGGGCTCTGGAAAATTTGACGGACAGATGGTTAAGCGAGATCATCAGGTCAATGAGGGTGACGTGATCGAACTGCACATTTAAAAGACGATAGACTATGGACGATGGACGTTAGGACGTTTTCCTTTACGAGACGACATTTTTTTCGATGGCTTTTGGGACTTCCCTTCCTTTTCTCCTTTCCCCTCCATGCCCGGGAGATAAGGGCAGATCTTCCCACTCCTTCAAGAGATAGAGGACAGGGTGCTATCGCCGATTTCTTCAAAGGAGAAGAACTCCTCTATGAGCTTGGGTTCTGGTTGTTTAAACGAGTAGCCCTGGGGAGGCTGAGTTTTAAGGAAATGGAGAAAAAGGGTCATTATCTGGCCACCCTTCAAGCAGAAACATTGGGCATCTTAGGTTGGGTGGCTCGTTATCGCGTGGATACCTATCGGTCCACGATGGAAGAGATCGATGGAGGAAAGCGCCTCAGGTCCTTATCGTTTGAAGAGGATGTGAAGGTCGGCAGCAAATTGAGGAAGAGAACTCACCTCATCGATTATCAGAAGAGGAAGTGGATTCAGCTCAAGCAAAGAAAGGATGGGACAGTGCAAAGGACCGAGGAGGAGATCCCTCCAGGGCTGGTCTACGATGATTTTCTTACGGCCTCTTATAATTTCCGTTATGGTGTTTACGGCGAGATCGAAAAGGGAAGGAAATATACGGTGACGACCTTTCCGCGAAAGGGTTCTTCTGTTTACGAAGTGAGAGTTGCTGGACAAGAGGAGGAGGAAAAGAGAAGAAGAACAGAGAAATCTAAAGACGGAAAGGATTTCTTTGTCAGACTCTATTTGGATCCTGAGGTCACCCATTCGAAAGAAGGTCTCATTGAGGGATGGTTGTCGAAAGAACTTTACCCCATCGAGGGAACGATCAAAGATGTCATTCTTTTTGGAGATGTGACAGGAACGCTCATAAAAAAAGTTCGGAGTTCATAGTTCGCAGTTCGGAGTTTATATTAGAAATACTCCGAACTCCAAACTCCGAACTCATAACTATAAAGAGATGGATACCCAATCGAGATATTTCAGGCTCCGTCGGAAGGATATTGCTTATTTCAAATTCATCATCGAATCTTACGAAGGAATGGCTGTTGTGAGAACAAAAGATCCTCACGAGGCGATCATTGAGCTCATGGTGGCTCCGGGATGGGAAAAGGACGTGGATGAGGTTTTAGAAGGTCTTCGTAAAGAGATACCTATCGAGGCCTTACCATCTGATTCAGAATAAGCACCAAATAACAAACAAATTCCAATGTTCGAAATTCAAAATTCCAAACTATCTGATTTCAGTTTGGGTCATTCGGTCATTGTTAATTGGGATTTATTTGGGATTTGGAATTTGGGATTTGGAATTTGAAACTCAGGGATGAAGTCAAGGGGAATAGAATGAGCGTAGAGCTTTCGTACCAAAAGATACTGAGAGAAGCCCTGAAAGAGGGAGGGGAGTTTGCGGATCTTTTCTTTGAGCAAACCCGTTCCGTCATCATCGTTTGTGAAGAAGATCGAATCGAAAAAGTGATTTCAGGTCTGGATAGGGGTGTAGGACTTCGAGTCCTCGTTAGCGGAAGGACCATCTACAGTTTTACGAATCAAATTTCAGAAGAGGCCCTCTTCGGTTTAGCCGGTAGGATCAGCCATGTGGTAAAAGAGAATGGAGAAGAGAGGGTGATCGATCACACGCATTCTCTTCAGTCCTCCCTTTCAAACCCTTCTGTTGAAAAGTCTTCTTTTCCAATTGAGAAAGATCCCAAGCAATTCTCCATTGGTGAGAAGGTTTCTGTCGTGAAGAGGGCGAACGATGTGGCCCGAAGACTTAATTCCCGCGTTCAACAGGTAAGGGTCCTCTATCGGGACGTGAGTCAGATCCTCTCCATCGCAAATTCGGATGGAGTGGTGACGAAAGGAGAGAGGGTAGGGACGATCTTTTCTGTTCAGGTGGTCTCTGCGAAAGGAGATGTTATCCAGACAGGATATGAGCCTGTAGGTGGGACGATGGGGTTTGAACTATTCGATCTTCATCCTCCAGAGGAAGTGGCCGAGGTGGCGGCAAAGAGAGCCCTTCTCATGCTTTCAGCAAGAAAGGCGCCCATGGGAAGGATGGCTGTTATCCTGTCAAGTGAGGCAGGAGGAACAATGATCCATGAAGCCATCGGCCATGGTTTGGAAGCTGATTTGGCTCAACAAGGTCTCTCCGTCTATTCGAAGAAGATCGGGGAGAGGGTGGCCTCGCCACTGATCACGGTGGCGGATGATCCAACCCTCCCCCAAAAGAGAGGCTGCTATGCCTTTGATGACGAGGGCGTGGCCTCTCGAAGGACGATCTTGGTGGAAGAAGGAATCCTGAAAGGTTATCTTTACGATCGGCTCACTGCTTTAAAGGATGGAGTGCAATCCACTGGAAATGGAAGAAGAGAGTCTTATCAACATAAGCCCATTCCAAGGATGAGCAACACTCTCATTCTTCCAGGGAAGACGAAGCCTGGAGAGATCATCCGTTCTGTAGAAAAGGGATTATTTGTTAAGAAGATGGGTGGAGGGCAAGTCAATACCGTCAATGGGGATTTTGTCTTTGAGGTGAGCGAAGGATATTTGATTGAGAAAGGAGCAGTGGCCGAACCGGTTCGAGGAGCGATTCTCACAGGCAATGGACCTCGGGTTCTGAAGGAGATTGATATGGTCGGCGATGACCTTGGATTCGGTATCGGAACTTGCGGAAAAGATGGTCAAGGGGTCCCGGTCTCCAGCGGCCAACCCACCTTAAGGATTCCTGAACTCATTGTGGGAGGGCAACAGGAACACTCGTAATTAGGGAGATAGGGAGTCAGGGAGAGGAAGTTTCTCCAACTTTACCTTTGCGATCCTCTGTCCAACCATTTCCACGATACGAATTCTTTTCCCTTCGATCTCCACCATATCGCCTGCCTGAGGAATCTTTTGCAGAGTTGTCATCAAGAACCCTCCAAGGGTTTCATATTCCGGTGATTCTGGAAGTTGAATGTGATAATCTTCCCTTAAGTCCCTTAGGGTGATCGATGCATCGATGAGCATGGTTCCGTCTGGGAGTTGAATGAAAGGGCTCTCTGTATCGTATTCATCACGGATCTCACCGACAATCTCCTCGATCAGATCCTCGATGGTCACAAGACCAGAAACCCCACCATATTCATCGACGGCTAAGGCCATATGGATCCTCTTTTTTTGCATCTCTCTTAGGAGAAGGCTGATCTTCATCGTCTCAGGAATGAAGAAAGGCGGTCGGATGATCTTTCTGATATCAACTTGCCCTGTCTTTCCCAGGACGGTGAGGAAGTCTTTTGCATAAAGGATCCCCCTGATATCATTCAATTCCTTCCCAAAGATAGGGTAACGGGAAAATTGTTCCTCTTCGATGAGCGAAAGGATTTCTTGAGGTGACTTATCGATCTGGATCGCCACCATCTGTGTGTCTGGGACCATGACCTCTTTTGCAGACATGTCAGTGAATTCAAAAACGCTTTGAAGAATTTTCTCCTCCGTGGGTTCAAAAACCCCATGTTTTCCACCTTCCTTAATCAGTAGCTTCACCTCTTCCTCAGTTATGTAAGCCCTCTCAGTGAATGGTTTTCTGCCAAAAGGTCTGAGGACAATGGCTGTGCTGAAAGTGAGTATTTTGACAAATATTGTGGTCACCCTTGAAAAAGTATCGATGGTTCTTGCCGTCCAAAGTCCTATCGTTTCCGGATGCATCAAAGCGATAGATTTAGGAATGAGTTCACCAAAGATCACAGAAAAATAGGTAATGATGACAACAACGATTCCTATGGCGATGGGTTCAGCGGCGATGGAGATGGCCTTGATGGGAATGCCCTCAAGGGCTGGTTTGATAACCTTGATCGCTGTTGCACCACCCACCGCAGAGGCCAGCACCCCGACCATCGTAATTCCAATCTGTATCGTGGCCAGAAATCGGTCTGGTTCTTCTTTCAGTCTTAAAAAGATCTTGGCGTTTCTCTTTCCACCTTCGGCCATCTGTTTGATATGGCTCTTCCTCGCTGTTACGACGGCGATCTCCGTACCGGCCAGATAACCATTTAAGAGGATGAGAATAGCGATGAGAAATACTTCAAAAAAAAGTCCTTGCATGTCTTACCTCCTATCCTTTGTCAGCCGCCATTGGGAGAATGCTCCCTATTGGCTTTCCCCCTGTTAATGCGAATGAGGAGACAGATTGCCGTGGACATGTTCAGCAATGCGGTGATATTCCTCGCCTGATGCACTCACAGGGTCAATATGGATTGTGGCATTGGAAAGATAGTGCAAATGATGCAAAAGCTGGTGCCGAACCTCCTTGGCAATCTCATGTCCTCTTTCGACAGAAAGTTCTGGAGTGACCGCGATATTTACCTCTGCATGAAGTCTGTGACCTAACCATCTAACCCGCACTTCCGTGACACCTTCAACTCCCGGGGTATGATTCACTGCATGGATTATCTCATCAATCACCTCTGGGTCTACCCCATCCAGTAAGCGAGTGAAGACAGCCTTACCAGAATCCCATACGATACGGACAATGGCAGCAGTAATAAGCAAACCTACGATAGGGTCCGCCAAGGGATACCCCAGCCACACCCCCACTGCTCCCAAAAGGACAGCTAAACTCGTCAAGCCATCAACCCGAGCATGATACCCATCGGCGATGAGGGCAGCACTACCGATCTCCTTGCCAACTTCGATGCGAAAAATCGCCACAGCCTCGTTTCCAAGAAAACCAACTACAGATGCAACAACCACAGCCCAGAGATATTCCACTGGTCGGGGGTGAAAAAGTCGGTCAATAGATTCATAACCCGCAACGATTGCACTGAACAGGATGGTGAGTACGATTGCTAAACCTGCTAAGTCCTCCACACGACCGAATCCATAGGTGAACCTTCTACTGGGTTTCCTTCGCACAAGCATAAAAGCAATCCATAGGGGGATAGCCGTAGCTGCATCACCAATATTGTGGATCGTGTCCGCAAGAAGTGCCACGCTTCCCGAAAGGAAGACAATAACGATTTGGAATAGTGCTGTGGCAGCCAATCCCAAGAATGACCATTTAATAGCCCAAATGCCCCGTTGAGTGGTAAAAATGGCTGGATCTATGGCGCCATGAGTATGTCCATGCGTATTATGTTGATGGCCGTGCCCATGTGGTTGGTTGCTTTTCTGGGGTTCTCTATGTCCAAACATCATGTTAGACTTTCTTTTTTCGCATCCGGGGACATACCGTCCAAGAATAATCTACTTTAAGAATTTGATATAGCACCAAATGTCAAACAAATCGTCTTCTCAATTTACATCAATGATATCACAGTTCTTACAAGAAAAGATAGGCCCTCCCGTTTCTTTTTGGAGTGAAATAGAAATTGGTTAAGGAGACTTTTTAAAAAAGAGATTTATTGGGAAGTAACATCGGTGTAGAAGATTTTTTCAGAACTTGATCTTTTTGAGTCTTTCGATGGTCTCCTTCAGCCTTACCTCGTCTACAGTCATGGCCATCCGAATATAACCTTCTCCTCCCTCCCCAAAACCATTCCCTGGAGTGGCAACGATTCCACCCTGTTCGAGCAGAAGTGTGGCGAAGTCGGCTGATGTGTATCCTCTTGGAACTTGAATCCAGAGATAGAAGGTTGCCTTTGGCCGATCGACTTCCAAACCAATCTCCTTGAGTCCTGTTACCATGATATCTCTTCGCTTCTTATAGATTTCGATGATTCCGGGAAGCGGGGTATCGAGGTGATTCAAGGCTTCAATCCCTGCTTCCTGGATGGCTTGGAAGAGACCAGAGTCAATGTTCGTCTTCACCTTTCCGAGACCTGAGACAATTTCAGAATTGCCTACGGCAAACCCAATTCTCCAACCCGTCATGTTGAAGGTTTTAGAGAGGCTGTGAAACTCAATTCCCAAGTCTTTGGCACCCTCCACCTCTAAAAAGCTAAGAGGTTGATATCCATCAAAAGCGATCTCTGAATAGGCTGCGTCGTGGCAGACAATGATATTATACTTGCGAGCAAAGGCTACTACCTCTTCAAAAAAGTGCCTCTCAGCCACTGCGGATGTAGGATTATTGGGGTAGTTGATGAAAAGAATCTTCGCCTTTTCTGCTACCTCCTTGGGAATTCCGGAGAGTTTGGGGAGAAAACCATTCTCTTTTAGAAGGGGCAGAAAGTGGGGCGTTCCGCCAGCGAAAAGGGTGGAGACGCGATAGACAGGATAGCCCGGACTCGGTACGAGTGCGTAGTCCCCTGGATTGACAAAGGCAAGAGGAATATGGGCAATGCCTTCCTTCGAGCCAATGAGGGAGAGCACTTCTGACGCGGGATCGAGCTTGACGTCGAATCTCCTTTCATACCAATGGGCAACCGCTCTTCTAAATTCGATCATCCCTTCGTAAGAAGGGTATCGGTGGTTCTTTGGATCTTCAGCTGCTTTCTTTAATTGTTCGATGATTGGCTTCGGAGTTGGGAGATCAGGGTCCCCGACCCCCAAATCAATGAGGTCCATCCCTTTCTTTCTCATCTCCGACTTCTTCCTGTCGATTTCCGCAAAGAGGTAGGGAGGAAGCTCTTCAATCCGTTTTGCCTTCTCAATCCGCATCTTTCTCTCCTTTTTTAGATTACTATTAATCTTAGGTGTTTTGGCCTCGAAATTCAAGCCAAAAGTGGTGGTGAAACAGGAGCAACAACTACCTGGTGATACCCAATGAGAAAAGGGATTTTTGTATTGACATCCCCGGTCCTTCCTTTCATAATTATAAAACTTTTAACTATAAAGATGACGCTATGAATAAGAGAACACCTCTCAGACGGATGATCTTTCTTCTCATCATCTTTTCCCTTCTTTTGGGATGCAGCAAGAAGGGTGTCAAGACAGTGGAAGGAGATCCTGAAACCCTTTATAAACAAGGGCTGGCTCGATTCAACAAAAGGGACTATGGCGAGGCCTTAAAAAGATTTGAACAGCTGAAATCGAGTTTTCCTGATAATCCGCCCTATACGGTTTGGGCTGAATTGAAGATCGGGGATTGTCATTTTTTTAAGAAGGACTATGTAGAGGCTATTGCTGCCTATGAGGAGTTTAAGAAGATCCATCCTACCCATGAGGAGATTCCTTATGTGCAGTACCAGATTGGGATGGCCTATTACAGCCAGATGCTCAGCTTTGACCGAGATCAGACCCCGACGTGGAAAGCCCTCTCCAACTTCGAATATTTAGTCGCCAATTATCCACAAAGCCTCTTCACCGAGAAGGCAGGAGAGAAGATTGGGGTCTGCAGGAAGCGATTGGCCGATCACGAATTCTATATCGGGAATTACTATTATAGGAACGGAAAATTCAAGGCGGCTTCGGTTCGTTTCCAAGGTTTGACCGAAAAGTTTCCGAAGATGCCCGAAGAGGATCGAACTCTCTTCCTTCTGGGCAAGAGCTATATGGAAATCGATCAATGGGGGAAAGCTACAGAAGCCTTTAAGAGGATTGTTGATGAATATCCAAAAAGCTCCCACTACAAAGAAGCCAAGGCCATGCTCGATCGCGGGGTGCAGGAGAAAGCGACTTCCCTTCGTAAGGCAAAGGAGTCCAAGAAGAAGGATGAGAGGTTCTTGGCAGAAGCGGAGAGTGTCTATCTAATAAAATTTGAAGAAGAAAAGAGACAATCTGTTTCGTTCACCCCTTCCCCTCCTATTACCAAAGAAAGAGTTGGGCGGATTCCTTTAAAGCAAGAAATCGAAAAGATGACAATTGCAGTGGCTGAAGAGCCAAGGCAGGAGGCCCAATCCCTCTCTCCTGCTTCTTCTCAAGGGACCAGACCTGAGGTGGTGGTGCGACCAGATGGAGAGAAACGGGTGGCAGGATTGCCTAGTCCAAGTCCGCTCGTTCCGATCGACGAGGAGATCAAATCGGAAGCGAAAACCCCAATTGAAATCGAGCCGCAGGAGGAGAAGCGGGTTGCCGCATTACCAAGCATCTCCATCACAAGCAGGCCAGCCACAACTACCCCGGTCACACCCAAAGAACAGGAGCAAGCCAAGAAGGAGGTCCTCCGGGAGCCAGTGGAGCAGAAGCTCGTGGATACAGGTCAGCCCATCGATATTAGTTCTGACAAGGTGGAGACATACTCTAAGGAGAATCTGATCATTTTTAAAGGCAATGTGGTGGCTCGACAGAAGGATATGGTCATCCATGCCGACTCCTTAGAGGCGGTGATCCTTGAAGGGGGTAAGGGGATCGAGAGGATCATCGCAGGCGGGAATGTGAAGATTCAACAGGGACTTCGAGTGGCTAATTGCCAAAAGGCCGTCTTTTACAATATCGATCAAAAAGTAATTTTAACGGGCTCTCCGAAGGTAATGGAAGGAGAGAATATGGTCTCCGGAGATGAGATCATCTTCGATATTGCGCAGAATCGAATGGAAGTGAGAGGAGGATCGAGTGGCCGAGGAAAGGCGAAGATCCATCCCGGAGAGGAAGTCGAAAAGTTGAAATGATCTGAGTGGAATAGAAGGAAATAGTCATTAGTCTATGGGTTAGGAAACCCGCCCTGCACCAAGTTTGGTACAGGGCCCGTATAGTATAGGGTCAAAGGGTTACGGTCAGAAGAATTCCTGAACCTGTCAGGAACAGGTTTAAAGACGATCGCCATAACCTTTTAACGGACCGGGCTTCGTCGTGAGCCCTCGGCCTGAGCTCGGGCCGAAGGCTCAGCCGAACGGCATCGTTGCCCTAACCCTTTAACAAAAACCATTTATTAACAAACAGACGCCCCGTCGGGGCGTTTCTAATTTTTGGGCGATGGGCCGAGAAATTGACAATCAGAAGAAAAACTAATAAGATTGATTATTTAGAATTTCTTGGGTGGTTTGAGAATGTTTGAGAGTCTTACATCGAAACTGGATACCATCTTTAAGAGACTGAAGGGCCACGGAAAACTGACAGAGCAGAATATAAAAGAGGCCTTGAAGGAAGTGAGGGTGGCCCTTCTGGAGGCTGATGTCAATTTCAAAGTGGTGAAGGATTTCATCCAATCGGTCGAGCAAAGGGCAATTGGTCAGGAAGTGATGGCCAGCCTCACCCCCGCCCAACAGTTGATTAAAGTCGTCAGGGATGAATTGACTTCTCTGATGGGGGACGGCGAGCAAAAGATTCATCTTTCTGGAAGCCCACCTGTGCCGATCATGTTGGTCGGTCTCCATGGATGTGGAAAGACGACCACTGCGGCGAAACTTGCCCGATATTTTCGGGAGAGAAAGAAGCGGCCTTATCTTGTTCCTGCTGATGTGTATCGGCCAGCTGCTATCGACCAGTTACAGAAACTGGGGGAGGAGTTGAGAGTCGATTTTTATCGTCCTGAGCTATCCCAAACGCCCCTGGACATCTGCCTCAAAGGGAGGGAGTTTGCTCTTAAAGGTGGGTAT
>Ga0315314_1002606_pt1 | contig 14761 bp, 11 predicted proteins | sample TDP9_MG_FD_203631 | JGI IMG/M metagenome (GOLD analysis project Ga0315314, IMG submission 203631) | Freshwater sediment microbial communities from Lake Towuti, South Sulawesi, Indonesia - TDP9 | ecosystem: Environmental > Aquatic > Freshwater > Lake > Sediment | place: Indonesia: South Sulawesi...
TGCCCGTAGTGCCTGCAAGAAGATCACTATCAGCAACTATAAGACACAAGACACAAGACACAAGACACAAGACGGATAGACTTACAGGCTTATAGGCTAATAGGCTTATGAGCCCATGAGCCCATAAGCTCATAAGCCCATCCTGAGTCTTAATAGCAAGCTTTCCCATCAATTCTCTCATGCCTCCTTTGACGTTTCACGTTTTACCTTCACCACTACCAACGTCATATCATCTTCTTGTTCTGAGCCGCCAGCAAACTTGCTCACATCTGCAAGCACTTCGTCTATCAGACTTCTTGCACTACGTCCTTCCACATCAGCAAAGTTTGAGATAACTCGTTCCAACCTCTCGTATCCATACATTTCGTTCGAGTCATCCGTAGCCTCAATCACCCCGTCAGTGTAAAATACCACTACATCGCCTTCTCTGAGTTCTATGCTACTTTCTTCGTAAGTTCCTTTCTCTATAATCCCCAATGGGAGTTTGTTGCCTGTTGTCTTCAGGTAAAATAGCTCTCTGCCTCGCTTCACTATGGGTTCCCACAGTCCTGCGTTAGAGAACCTCAGAATCCGGTCTTTGATATTTATCGCCGCCAGGGAAAAGGCGACAAAAGTTATCTTCCCCGTTACCAGATACAGTAACGTATTCTGCCGTGATAGTATATCCCCTGTTGAGCCACCAGCTTTTATCTCGGACTGAAGCATCCCGCTGGCTATCGTCGCTATCATGGCAGCCTTCATAGCTTTGCCTGAGACATCCCCCACTGCAACTCCGAGTTCTGTGTTCTCTTCGTTCATCCATATGTAGTTAAAGTAGTCGCCACCGACTTCGCTAGCAGGCAGACACGTTCCTGATATATCAATGCCTTCAATCACTAAACCAGTTTGCGGCAGCAATCCCATCTGCATATCGTGAGCGGCTTTGAGCTCCTGTGCTAAACGATCTTTTTCTGCCTTCAATTGAGCTTGGGCTTCCTGCAAGCTCTCAAGAGTCAATTCCAACTCCCTGTTTTTATCCCGTAATGCTTCATTCAAATATTTCACTCGAAGCAGAGATTTCACTCTTGCCTGCAATTCCAGCGTATTGAATGGCTTGCTCAGGAAGTCGTCAGCACCTGCTTCGATACCCTTGATCCTATCTTCCAACTCCTTGAGAGCTGTTATCATCACAACGGGAATAAGCCTGGTTTCCTCTTTGCTTTTCAATCTCCTACATACTTCATAGCCGTCCATTTTGGGCATCATTACGTCCAATAAGATCAGATCAGGGTCCGCTTCCCTGACTTTTTGGAGAGCTTCTTCTCCATCATGGGCTTGATATGTGTCGTAGCCCAGGTCAGACAATTCTTGATCCAAAAGATCCGTGCTAAACGGATCATCGTCTACTATTAATACCTTGCTCTTGCCTTCCATTAGCCTGTCCTTAAGCCCATGTGCCTATGAGCCTATAAGCCTGGTTATTTTCCCTTGCAATTCATCCTCATCTATTGGCTTGGCTATGTAATCATCAGAGCCCGCTTCTCTAGCTTTTTCCTCATCTCCGACCATAGCATGGGCTGTTAAAGCTATTACTGGAATATTTTTGAGTTTATCGTTGCTCTTGATCCTGCGGGTCGCTTCCCAACCATCCATAACCGGCAGAGATAGGTCCATCAATATCAGATCAGGCATCTCTTTCTCTGCCATCTCCAATCCCTCTTTTCCGTTTTCGGCTTCGAGGACCTGATACTCATCTTCCAGCAACTGTACCACAAGGTCCCGATTGAATTCCATGTCCTCGACCACGAGAATTTTCTTCATTTGCCATTCACCTCTTCAAACGTCAAATGCGAAGTTCGAGCTTTATGTTTGAGGTTTATAGTCACGACGACACAATCTTAACGTATCACGCAATTCACTTAGAAGTTTATCTTTATCTAACCCCGCTTTTTGGATTATTTTGATGACACCTCTTTCTAGGAATTCTTTATCGGCATCTGTTAAATCCTTAGCTGTTATCACCACTACGGGAATATTTCTCCAATCCGGGTTGCCCCTCAAACGATCTATCATCTCAAATCCATCCATTACAGGCATCAGCAGGTCTAAAATTATCAGGTCTGGAATCCTTTCTGAGATAGCTGACAAAGCTTCCTCGCCATTAGATGCGCCGCTTATGTAGTAATTTTCTCCCTCCAATATTTGAGTTATTAAGCTTATTACATTGGGGTCATCGTCAACCACCAATATCTTATCTGTCTCTGGAATCGAGAGCCTATTCAAAGTGGCCAGAAGCGCTTCTTTCTTGATCGGTTTCACCAGATAATCATCCACTCCGAGGCTGTACCCTAAATCTCTGTTCTCAAGTATCGAGACAATAATAACTGGAATATCTTTTGTATCTGGATCTGCTTTAAGTTCATTAAGTGTCTCCCAGCCATCTTTTCCGGGCATTATGATATCCAAGGTGATAGCAAATGGCTTGATCTCTTTGGCTTTCTTTATTCCCTCTTCGCCACTGAATGCACCAACAATCTGATAACCTTCCTCAACCAGATCCTCTTTCAACAAAAGGATCACATTTGGTTCATCGTCGATGGCTAAAATTACCTTCTTCGACCTGTCCAGTGCCGCTTCGCCTTTCAAAATTTCATCTTTTGCCTTTTCCTTATCCTCCAGCACTCTGTCTGACATGATAGGCATGGTAATGGTGAAAGTTGAGCCTTTTGCAATCTCACTTTCCACGCTTATACGTCCACCTAACAGATCGACTAGCTTCTTGGTGATAGCAAGACCCAGTCCTGTCCCTCCGTATCTGCGGGTGCTGGATCCATCTGCCTGTCGAAATTCATCGAAAATATATGGCAATGCACTTTTCTCGATGCCGATGCCCGTGTCAGAAACAGCCAGCTTCAAATGACCGTTCTCTCTTTCAGCGGAAATAGCTATTTCTCCCTCCTCGGTAAATTTTAAGGCATTGCTCAAAAGATTGATGATGATCTGCTTCAACTTCGCTTGATCTGTCCACAATTGCGGGACATCGGCTGCTATCTGCTGAGTCAGTCTAACCTTCTCACCTTTTAGAGGTTCAACGGTGGAGAAGCAGCTTTCTACCAAAGTTCCCAGATCAAACGACTCCACATTGACGTCCACCTTACCTGCTTCTATCTTGGACAGGTCAAGAATGCTGTTAATCAAAGCAAGAAGATTATCGGCACTTATCCTGACTTTTTCTAAATTTTGCCTCTGCCTTTCCGGAATAATGCCCTCCGTCCTTCTTATAACCAAATTGGTAAATCCTATGATGGCATTCATTGGCGTGCGAAGCTCGTGAGACATATTGGCGAGAAATTGTGACTTTAGTCTATTTGCTTCCTCTATCTTTTCACTTTGCCTTTGCAGCATTATGTTCGCTTCTTGCAGTTCTCTTGTCCTCTCTTTCACCTTATTCTCCAAGTCTCTACTTAGCTCCTTTAACTCCTCAGCATAGGCATCTTTTTGATTTATATTCTCCTTCAGATTCTTTGCCATCAGATTAAAATCATCAGCCAGTTGCCCTATCTCATCGCTGCTTTTAACATAGATCTGATAATCTAATTCTCCTCCGCCTATATGCTTGGTCCCCTCAATAAGCTTGTGCAGAGGCTGCGTTATCCTTTTTGCTAAGACTAAAGAGATCAAGATACCTACTGCAAAGATAGTAGCGATTATTAGGCTGCTCGAAAGCATCATTTTACTCTTTTGCGCTTCTATATGTTCTAGTGACATTCCTACTCGAACGAATCCGATCACGTCGCCGCTTAGTTTATCTCCTTTGGAAACGTCCGATGGCTCTTCAGCAAAGATCGACAACTCTTCTGCTTCATCTTGTGTTGCATCAACTGAAGAAGAACGCTGTATAACAGGGGCATAGAAATCGTATATTACTCTTCCATCTGAAGCAGCAAGTCCGCTTTTATATGGTTTTCTTTTTTCTTCAACATCTACTCTAATATTTTCAGGAAGCGCTGTCTCCATCTCCATCTTGCGGCTTTCCTTAATTATTTTGCCTGACAAATCATATACTATTACGTATTTAACATCATCTTCCTCATAGATCCCCTCTACAGCTCCTCGAAGAAAACTCTCGTCTCCTGCTAGGACGCCTAGCTCACTGCTATAAGACAGACTCTTTACCAAAGATAGACCTCTCTCTTCTTGCTTCTCTATTAGCGAGCTGCTTGTTTGAAACATGAAATAGATAATGAAGCAGAGAGAAACACAGAAAATAAGAGATATGATGTACAACAGAAACTTAAACCTGAAACCAAAATTCGGGAAGTTCCTAACCCTTGAATTAAACATTTGCTTCTCCTGCGTCCGAGTTTCTGTTTCCGACCTTGTTGTGGGAAACTATACCAACTGATAAACCTGAGGGACTTGCACCCGATCTACTTATAAACCTCGGCAGCCTCCGCTATTACACTAGATGGGATAGTTAATCCAATCTTGCTGGCGGTCTTTAGATTGAGTACTGCTTTCGTCTTGCGAGCTTTGGTATATGGAAGCTCATCGGGGCTTTTACCTCTCAAAATCTCATTAGCCAGTTCACCAGACTGTCTCCCTATGTCTTCGTAATTAATTGATAACGCCAATAGAGCGCTTTTTTGTACATACTTTTCTGATGGAGCTATTAAGGGAACTTTGTTCCGAAAGCTGAATAACAACATGTATTCAAAACCTTGTATAGTGGCAGTAGTAGTATCTGGCAGCATCATTAAGGCATCTATCTTTCCTGTTAATTCCTTTATAGCTATCAGCGTTTCTCCCGGAGAGTGTACTTCACGTGCAACCAACTGTAGTCCCATTCTGTCTGCGATTCCGTTGGCTTCGGCTACCAACGCGCCAGTCTTAGATGGATCATATACCACGCCGATCTTCCTCACCGCTGGAACTATAGTTCCTAACATCTTTAACTGACTTTCCACGGATACTTCCGCGCTAGCACCTGTGATGTTACCGCTCCCGCTGATGATTGGTTCTGGATTCAACACTATCGAGAAAACTATAGGAATATCTGTTATGTCCTGCTTAGCAACTTCTAACGCATGTGAACCGATTGCTAAGATCAGATCGGGCTTATCAGACTTGATTTTTGCAGTGATCTCATGGCCTTTGTCCATCCTGCCTTCCATATCATACTCCGTTATCCGTGCATTACAAACACTCATAAATCCGGCAAGAGCATCCTGATATGGTTTGATGCTTTTACTCATGATTACTGCTACCTCTGTAGCATATATATTGGATGTAAGGTACAACAAAGGAGCACCTAATAAGATTAGCATGTGCTTTTTTCGATCCATAATCTTGCCTTCCTCTATGACTTTATTTTTCAGCTTTCTACCTTTGTTCCTAATTTGTTTCAGTTTAGCATATTTTTTTTGAGAATGTCTTTCACCATCCACAGACCTTTTATACAAGTAAATCTCCCGGTTCAGAGATCCACGTCTTCCTCCATCTCCGCCTTCAAGATCTCATTCTCCTTGGCCTTTATCAATATATCGGTAATAAACTCCTCCTTTACACCCTCCATACCTCTTATCTCTGCCAATGCTCTTTCTCTTAGCTTCGCCCTTTCCTCAGGATCTAGGGCTTCCTTATAAGCTTCGAGTTCTACTCTTTCCTGTTCCGCTCTATCCTGTTCTTCCTGTTCCAGACGGCCGATCCTTTCTCGCTTAAGCCGTTGGGCTTCTCGTTCCTTCTCCTTCTCAGCCTCAAGGTAGCCTTTAGGAACGTTCCAGTTGTCATTGATAGAATCGTAAAGGATCGCCGCTTCATTGATGGTTTTTCGTTGGGCCTTATATTCCTCAATGCGGAAAGGAAGATATTCGAGTTGAGCATTGATAATCTCTGGACTTTTCTCGGCAACAAGCTTTGCCGCTTGTTTTTGCGTTAATCTTTTCTCTATCAATAGCGGAAATAGTTCGGAACTGGATTTCGCGGATTCCGATTCAGTTTCTATAGATTCCGATCCAGCTTCAGGAGATCCGGACTCGGCTTTGGTTGGCAAAACTAACTGTGGTTGGGATGCTACCACTTGTTCCCCCAGCTTCCTAGGAAAGGGCTTTTTTCGGCACACCAGCTTGTAATCTTTGCCGTCTGCGGTCTTCCGGATCTGCGCGTGAGAAAGGATACCAGTGGAAAGCTCCTTACCTCGAATCTCATCAAGCACAGGCTCAATCTTCTGTTTCCTAGCTGCTGGATATCTTATCTGTATCTGGCTTAAGTCTAGGTGGTCGAATAGCTTTTCCAATCCGACTTCGTATTTGCTCTTAAAGGCTAGTTGCCGGTCAAGATAGGTATAAAGCAAGATGGCCATATCCCTATGCTTTTTGAACCCTGTTATCACATCTAGCCTTAGCGGGTGACTGTAATTGTTGATCAAACTTATCAGAATGTTATCGTGGAAGCGGAACTCACCATAGCCTCTGGTTATTTGCCCCTTTTCCTTGGTATTATATCTTCTTTCGTAAATGTCCAGATAGCTTAGGATCTGGAAGGGTTTTAGGGAGCTGAAACTTTCTCTATCTGACAGATAGAAAGAATCGATGAAAGTAAGTGGTATCTGACTCAGGTTCATAAGTCGGCGTTTAATTGTCTCATAATTAGAACCTGAGTCAGTTATTCCGAGCTGCTTAAGAATTCTGAGAACCGTGAAGTGAACTCTACTATCAACCGGCCTGCCTGCCTTTTCCCATAATTCGAGCAAAGCGAGATATAGTTTGAAGTGGTGGGTGGTTAGGACGCCTGTTTCTTTTCCGTCCGCTGTTCTCCCAATTATTACCTGTCGTTCTGTCTTTCCTTCGCTGTCTTTGACGATAATCTCCCTAGAATCTCTACGATAGGTGGAAACAGTGAAGACGGCGTTTTGCTCGAGGTTAAGTTCACTCCTAACTGTTAAATTCTTGCTTCTTCTCTCAGTCTGTGTCTCTGTGAAGCCTTCTTGGTTAACCTTGGTGACGAACTGTTGCTTTAGTGGTTTTTCAGGTTGGAAGAACTTGATCTCTGAGGGCTGGGTAGTTGGTACTGGTGATGATTCTTTTAGTGTATGTTCCGGCTCTATCGTTCCCCTAGAGACTCCGAGTGTATGCTTTTTAGAACCAAAAATAGTCTTCCAAAATCTGGCGATGAAAATTCTGAGCTTCATTGTTTTAGGCAGTGCCTAGAGGCAACATGGTTCCTGATTCCTGATCTTTGGGATTTAGTGGTGGAGTCCTCATCGTCGTAATATAGTATAAATAAGTAGCAATAAGGTAGCAACTCTTGAAAAGCCAGTAATGACAGGACTTTAGGATGAATTAACACACTCAGTTCGACGGTAAATCACACTCAGTTCGACGGTAAATCACACTCAGTTCGACGGTAAATCACACTCAGTTCGACGGTGGAAATCACACTTAATCTGACGGTATCATTCTCACTCAATAATACGAATACCTTCATCGGAAATACGGTACCGAGAACATATATCAGATCAAAGGAATACCGATTCTGTGACTATGCCTGCGATAGCTCTCCCATTACCATTACCATTCCGCTCTGAACCAAACAAAAGCGGGAAGGCCTGCCAACCTTCCCTGACAGTTCACAGTTAGCTTTATATTGTCGCTCTGGTATATGAGATAATGGTCTGGTATGAGGAATCTCTGCTCAGCCGCAGCCAATGTTATACAAGCTCCTCTCCTGCTTTTTCATCTTGACTTCTTTCAAGGAGCGTTGTATAATATAAATGCCGCCTTGAAGGGTGGTGTCAAAATGAAAATAACAGTTCAATAGAAGCCAAGTGGATTTAGCGGATCGCTTGGCTTTTATTGTTTCATGACACCTTCTAACAGTCGTCTACCGGCATATTCTACGATATATTTACCAAAAGATCAAGAAAAATCCTCTTCAATATTGAATCCTGATCTCCCCCCACGTTGCTGCCAGTTTGCCTTCGGGTTCTACGGCCGCGTGGCTTGATGTCATCTTCTGCTTGATCTCACTTTGGCTTAGCGCGCGATTGTAGACAGCAACTTCATCTATAACACCAACGAAATGAAAGTCCGGAGCCAATCCAGCGTTGTTATCTCCGATACTTATGGGACCCTCTCCCGCAAGTATCTTGCCGTCATAGTCTTCTGACCCCTCTTCTTCACCATCAACATAGATTCTGACTTTGGAACCATCGAAGACACCCACAATGTTATACCACTCATCAAGCTCTACAGCTTCTCCAGCAGCAGTTTTGGTGCCGCCTGCATCTGTCCCATCAGATGAAACGATCACTCCTGGAGCGTGGGATTCCAGATATGCTTCGTAGCATCTGTTGTCGCCACCAGCCCAATTCCAACGGCAAACTAAGAAATCATAGCTGTTTCCTTCCCATACTTCCGGGGCAAAAGCCTTGAACTTTGCCCAGCAAGCCAGTGTTATCTCCTCCGTGATCCTGAACTCATCACAGTCAGGCACAAGGATAACAGAGCTGCGGTCGATCTCCAATCCCTGGCCAATCTTGCCTTCGACCCATTTGGCCTCACCTTCGATATTCCCATCGTTGCCATAATCTGAGCGATCTTCTACTATATCACCTTTTCCCCCTTCAAAATCGAAGTATAAGACCAAAGACGGGTCCGCTTTTACCTGTGCATCCATATATAGGCACAGCGTTAGACATGCTATTATTAACACTGTCCCCGTTTCCCTCATCTTGCTCTTCCTCCATGTTCTTACCCTTTCGGAATCACCGTCTGTACCATAGCTCCTGATGATAGTCCAACAGCCGTTAGCTCTGCTCAAGAGGATTGTATCTTAGCAACAACTAAAGTTATGATGTAATCCGGGAGTTCTATTTTCTGAATGCTCACTGGATAAGGCTCGACTTTTACTAGCTCTATAGAATAACCATCGAAAGTCTTGGCTGCCTGATCACCTTTTCCTGCTCCCCTTGTCAAGATCAGATCACCATGATTCTGATGGTTCTTCCAGATATTAACTAGGATGCTCACTTCCCCCGCCCATATGCAAACTACATCAGAGGGGCATCTGGAATCTCCGGCTACATCCAGAAATGCTATTCTCATGTTTTCAGACCTTATAAGTGCTGTTTGATCTACCTTGAGTTGAAATTGAGTGTCCAGTTTGGCAGGGATGAAAGCATGTTTTAGAAGAGAGTCTAATAAGGGATTCTCTTCCACACGACATCCCAGACCAAGAGCAATAATAGCCAGGCTGAGAATCAGATGAATTCTATGTGGTGCAGCATCCCTTTCTGCCATAATGATTCCTTCCTCCTAGACCATCTTCTATGCCACGGGCTCCTGGTGAAACTCTAAAAGCCTCTGGCTCTGCTCAAGCTACTATCTGCCATCCGCCTGCGCTTTAACACTTGCCCAGGTAGTTGCTAGTTTCTCTGATGGGTAGATAGCCAGTGCCTTGCTTAGCCCTTCCTCCATGATCGTCCGGATGTCGTCTTCAGTCAATGCAGCGTTAAAGAGGCCAACCTCATCAATAGCTCCCGTAAAGAAATTGACTGCAGGGGTGATAGCGCCGAACACAAGCGGCTCCTCATTTGTGTCTGGCACATTGTTGAAGGCTGCCTCTCCCTCCAATTCTCCGTCTACATATGCTCGTATGAAGTTCCGGTCATAGGTGCCGGCTACATGATGCCACTTGCCATCTCTCAGGTCTGTCGTTCCCGCAGTCAGCTTCCACTGTTGTGCTCCTTGGGTGAAGTGTGGTCGGAGAAGGCCTGTGTTATTTTCTATCTGTAGCACGTAGTTCCTGAAGTCAGTATTTCCTACTGGTACAGACTTCGACACAAACTCTACCCAGCCGTTTTGGAATTCCGCTCTTATCCAGGCTGTTATCGTCCAGGTAACTAAGCTAAGAGATTCCTCATGAGGCACAATAACCACTGCACTTCCAGGGAAGTGCAACGCTTTAGTTCCATACTGGCCGTCGATCCATTTGATGCCGTTTCCTATTTCTCCATCATGCCCGTTCCCTGAGGAATCCCTGGTAGTGTTTCCATTGCCTTCATCGAAGAGCCAGATGCCAACGATAGTTGCCGACTCAATCTTGGCGTCACTTACACCTGAAAATCCTAGCCAAATGGCGATCAGACTGACGAATGCTATAGAAAAACTCCTCATCTTTTCATTGCCCTCCATGCCGCTGTGATTCAATCTGAGAGTCAAAGTGTCGTTACCTGGTATCTCCTTCTATCTCCCGCTTCTTCCTAAACCATCTCCGCCACCATGGATCCTGATGATACTCAAGTAAACGCTGGCTCTGCTCAAGCTGGCGCGTGAGTTGGAGGATGATAGTGTCGTGTCGTTGGCTGGCTTCGGCCATCTGTTCATCTTTGCGCTTCAGTTCGGTTTGTAGGTATTCGTCCTTTTGCTCTAATCGGCCTTGCAGTTCGGTAACCTGTTCTCGTAAATACTCTACTTCACTCTGTAACTCCTCCAGTAGAGCCGTTTGTCCTAATTGTCCCTCTCCTGCGTCCTCTATGTCCGCCAATATGTCCTCTTTATTAATATGCACATAGCGTATGCCTTTTTCCAGCTTAGATGGTAATTGGCCGCTTTGTATGCGCCTTCTTACCGTCCTAGATGATACTCCGAGTATTTGGGCAGCTTCCTCTGTTGTATACCATTTGTCCTGTTTGTCCGTCATTATGTCCTATTTGTCCTCGAGCATCGCCTGCTCTCGCTGGCTGTTATGACCTGTTATAGGACTGCCTCAACCATGCTATTAGTTGCTCATCTATATCCCCAATTTCCGATACCGAGACACACTTGTTAATCCTGGACCAGCCCCAATTGGTAGCATCCTTCAGTCTATCACTTTCCAACGACGGATCTAGTGATAGTCCAATGTCTATTCTGTTCTTTCGTATATACATAACAGCGAAGGAGTGCTTCCTTTTGAAAGCGATATGGATCTTTCTTACGTTGATCTCGACGTTCCCACCAAACTCTCTAATCTTGGCCTCTAGCGCGCTGAAGAGTAGCTCCAAATCCGAATATACACCTCTGAACTTTTCGGTTACCGTATATTTAGGCCCATCTGTATATACCTCTACTTCCAAGTCTTCATCCCGGTAACCGAACATAGCGATCAAGCGGCGGCAGACTAAGGTGGTATTGTAAGTGCTCAGATTCGTTTCTGCGAAGAAATCTGTATTAGATATTTTTCGCGGAGTCACTAATTGACTTTCATCGCGTGCAAAATACGGACGCTTTGTTCCTGCGATTTCTTTAATCCTATCAAACTCATTTCCATGTGTAGCGCTTAGAATACTACATAGTTTCAGCAGCAACTCCCTCCAAGAACAGACTTCGTACTTCGTACCCCTGAAATAGAAGGATGATATGGACTTACCCGTGTGATCTTCGCTGATCGGCGCTAGATTGGCTTCTCCTGCGGCATGTACTTCATCATTTGGGTTTTCACGCTTCTTTAGCTCCGCCCCCCTCATTTTCTCCTGCGATCGCGATTTTTCAGTCCTCCTCATGATCATCTCCTTATACCTTTACTGAATTTCTTTAATGATGGTATCTCCGATCTTTGTCTGTACCGGATCACCAATTTGCTGGGTGCGATCTATACTGTTTATATGATATTCGAGACAATTTCATTTATCTCGCTAAGGAACAACTCCCTCTCTTTATTCCGATGGCCTCGCTCACATAACTTGCTTATTCTCTGGTGATCGTTGTTTGTTTTGTCGAACTTAGGGATATTTAGCTTATCCAGTATGTGAGGTCCTATTTGCGTCTCAACCATATAACTTTCAATTACTTTGCGGTATAGGTCAGAGCTAATCAAACCACACAGGAAATATGCTTCCGCTCTGTCATTTAGTCCAACTGATATTATTTTCTCATTAGGGATGATTATTTTCTTCCCCAGATATTCATCATTCGCTAGATCTATTACAGCAGCTAGGAACTTCTTGGATATGTACCGCCACGCTACTTTATACCTCTCGAATGTATATGAGCCTATTCTTTGAATCGCGTAGAAATATTGCGAAAGTATATTCTTCTCCCATCCCGCGAAGCCTCCTCTGTTTTCCAAGAATTCTCTGAATTGCTCCAGGTATTGATATGTCTTAGGACATTCTGCTTCCAATTTCTCGATTGGCAAAGGATACATCTTTGTGTCTTTCGTATGAGGGCAGAGAATATACCTTGTATATGAATACTTCCAAAAGCCCAGTTCACTCCCACGTAGCAATGGATAAACATAATCCTTTTCGATATCACATATGCATTGTTCGACCTTCTTTCTAGCACTTTTGGTTTCATTTATAACTTTTACTTCGTTGAGGTTGGATTCCAGAATATTAAGCCAATAAACCGCATTTGCCCCTCCAGTAAAAACACCTGTCCTTGCCTTGTAGTGCGAAGTTCCAAGAATTTTCTCGGCTGTGTCTATTAACTCCTTGGATAATGTTATCCAGCCGGAAACCCGATTACCTTCTTCCGAGGGCTTCGCTAAGTGTGTTACCTGAGATATGCCTCTCAGAACCTCCTCTAATTCTTTATGACCTCCGATTGTGGCTCTGGAATTAGTCTGCCATACATAGTAAGGAACCGGGTAGGTGGTTTCTTCCCCTTTCAGCAGAAATAGGAACGAGGTTCGGTTATTTACTCCCGGAAAAGGTTTGATCTGACTTAGGTCATAGACCTTCAGAACTTTCAATGGGACTGAAGTATTCTCCAGGAAGAACTTCCTAAAACCGTTCCCGTGTTTTGAAGACTTAAAAAGAGTTTCTTTCAAAACAAAACCTAGTTTTCCTCCGTTTTTCAGATACCTATCAACAACAACATAAGTTATTAGAGTGGATATGTCTTCCTTGATAAATGTGGAATCCATCCCTTTGAGTTCAAATAGTCCGTAATCCTGCCATACTTGAGCGTTTCTGCTGCGGTAATCTTTGGGTAAGTATTCCCAGTTCACCCAAGGAGGATTCCCTATTATGTAATCTACCTTCTCTAAAGCATGAGTGGCGTATAGTGAGAGAAACCTATCCTTCTCAATCTCGGATAACGAATAGTCTTTCAACTGATTATATAACTCAATCTCAGAATTGGAAAGTTTCGACTTTACCAATTCCATGTTCTTCATTGCAATGTAAACATTCAATACTTCTCTGTATTTGAGTTCCCCTCGCGGTAGAGTTAGCTCCCTGTCGTTTATGCGGATTTTGATCATCGGAGAGATATATCTGAATATGCTATCTTTGGGATCATCTAGGGGATCCCTTGTAATGTCCCGATGGAAAATTGGTATAATATAGAAACAGGCCAGTTGTTTGATTTCGGTACTAGCAGCGAGGAGTATATTAGTTTTCGCGGCAAGGACTGATACTGGATTCAAGTCTACTCCGAATATATTGTTGATGATAGATGGATTTCTTGTTTTAGCTCTGCGGATTACGTTTATAAGGAAGGAACCTGATCCGCACGTAGGATCGAAGAATGTCCTATTATGGTGCTCTTCGTCTCCTTCGGTGATTTGGCTAACTATGAAATCTACCATCCAATAAGGCGTATAGAATTCACCCATACTGTGCCTGATTTTCGAAGGGAAGATATTCTCGTGAATGTACTTCAGTAGGTCCCTTTCATAGGATTTGAAACAGACCGAGTTGAAGACACCTACTATAGGATCTAATAGTGTATCAGTTTCTGCCATACGCCAAAACCAATCGTAGATAGCATCGCATCTGTAGTTGAAGATATTCAGTTTCTCAAAGTAACTTCCCTCTAAGACGGAGAAGACATTGCTACTATCTAGTTTCTGGTGGGTTAGGGCCCTGTAACCAATAAATCTCAAGATTATTGAGTAATAAGTCTCCAGTGAGAATATGAACCTGAATAGTTCTTCTTCCGTATTGATACTCAGGTTGTATAGGCCCTCTAGTTTGTGCACATCGACTTCGCGCTGGGTGTCGAGGGAGCCATGAATATATGAGAAAGACTCCTTCCATTTAGCGTATGTTTCTTGAGATTCATCCTTACTCAGGTTATCGAACATCATCCGAACACTATTCTTAGCTACTGATTCTTCTCCTTTTCTTACCACGCCTAGTTTTGAGATGAGATCGTTCATTCTTTTTCTCCTATGGAGGCGCTAGAACCTCGCGCTTTCTTCTTATGAGGAGTTTTAGAGCGCGGTTCCAACCTATATATTTTATCTGTACATAAAATTTAAGTCAATACATTTCTCAAAAACCCAAAAACACCCGGACAATGTGCTTCGGAGTTCAAAACTCCTAATCAGACTTCTTGCCCAATCACTAACTCCGGATATGTCTTTCCGGCAGGAATCAGTTATTCATGAGAAGGCTTCTGTATAGTCGCCCTGAATCGTGGAAGCGAGTTCAGCGGGGTTGATCCTTCCCTCGCGGTGTGATACAATCTTCGATATAGAGTGCACTTCCTGTGATGCATATAACTTGCCTAATTGCTTGCTCAAGAAGGGGGATGAAAATGGGAATCCTAACAGAAAGTGTTCAAACGGAGTATTGGTACCATGTTTCAAATCAGAATGAAATTCCGATTGCAGGTGAGGTTGAGAGATCCCTTGACACCGGACTTCTAATGCGGTTCCTGGCGGAGTTGCCAGATGAGCAATCAGAGCTGGGGAACTATTTGTATAGAGAGCTATCAAGCAATCAAGACTTAGTAGACATACTAAGGACTCTAGTAGGAGTATCTGATAAGCGCATGTATTTGGAGCTTAG
>Ga0315314_1002607_pt1 | contig 14757 bp, 16 predicted proteins | sample TDP9_MG_FD_203631 | JGI IMG/M metagenome (GOLD analysis project Ga0315314, IMG submission 203631) | Freshwater sediment microbial communities from Lake Towuti, South Sulawesi, Indonesia - TDP9 | ecosystem: Environmental > Aquatic > Freshwater > Lake > Sediment | place: Indonesia: South Sulawesi...
CGAGGTAAAGGATTTATGGAAGATTCGGAAAGCTGGAGTTGTAGAGATGTAAGTCTGGAGCGGATGAAATGCCCTACTGCCCAAGATGTGGGAAAGAAGTCTCTGAGAAGGAGAATTTCTGTCCAGACTGCGGCGCAAATCTGAAACCCGAAAGACCAGCTGAACGGACAAGGGTAGAGAAGTTAGAGAAGGCAGAAAAAGCGGAAAAAGCAGAGAAGGCGGAGAAAGCCGAGAAAACCGAGAAAAAGGAGATCAGCCCAGCCGCACCACTGGTAGCCGGCGTGATCTTAGTATTTATCGGCGTAGCGGCATATCTCGCCATAGCTGGGATACTTGGGCTTCAAACCGTGTGGCCCTACCTAATTCTCGTCCTTGGCTTAGCCATCATCATAGCCGCTGTATACGCAGCTGTAACCGCGTCGAGGAGGCACCCTCGACCTTAGAGAAACCATCCGAAGAGAAACCTATACAGTCTATGTTCCAGTATATGTAGGGTGTTTTCTCTGCCGAAGACTCTGAAATAGTTCCTGCCCATTGCCTCAATCATGTCGCCTATAATGTATCTCGGAAACATGCACGAAGAGATTATCAGCCTTCCCCATTCGCCTCTCTTGAGTTCGTGAAGCATCTTCACCCCTCTGCCTGTTTCAACCTCGAAGAGGTACTTGTCATAGTTTGGCACAACATAGGGCAGGTCGTCCATCTGCTGCGCGAAGACTCCTTCTGTTGCACTATAAATCTCGACAACCGGCACTTCTCCGAAATACTTCCGAAGCTTGGGCGCGTACCGATAATGAATCTTCCTCACACTCGTGCAGAAGATGGCGTGGACCTTCCAGAGCTCTTTAGGAAGTTTTCCATATTTGCGCCTGACGAACCCTGCGAACGAAAGTATAACCGGGGCAACCCCCATCGCAGCTGCTATGTCCTCGTTCGCCGTTCTTAAATAGGTGAGCTCGAACCGTCTCTCCCAGTCTTGTCGAGTCACCCCAGACCCCAAGGCATCGATCTCTGCCTGCAGTGGGACCAAGCCAGCTTTGCCGAGTGACGGAAAAAACCTTGCGTATGTTCCAGAGCTGTACCCATAACTTACCTTTCCCGCATCTGCATCCATCTCAGCCACTCTCGAAGGAAAGTTTAGGTTCAATATCCTGCCAGTCAGAATCCCCGAATCTTGCTTCTTCTGAGAGTAGTTGAGAAATGCACGCGCTCCGCAAGTCAAAATCTGCTCAAGATGCGTCCGTGTTGCGGGCAACACTTTAGCAGCCCCTGTCGAGCCACGTGTCATAACCCAGCAGGCAGGCGGCTCCGGAAGAAGGACCTTGTAGTGACCAGCCCTCACCTTGTTAAGATATCTGACGAGCCCCTTGTAGCCAATGCTGGGGAAGTTCTCTCTGAAATCCACCATGCCCCCAATCTCGGAGGCTGAGTGTTCCTTGCCATATTCCGTTCTGCTGTACATTCTCAGCAGTTCTGTGAGAACTCGGTTTTGAGCCTCCGCAGGATCTTCAAGACCCGTGTACCAAGGCTTGAGTATGGGTGTAAGAAGGTTCCCATTTCTGAAGGCTAGCTGCATATGCATTAAGGAAAAGTGTCGTGGGTTAAATAAACCGTGCGTTCGGACTTGGAGTGCTGGATATCGTCTGCTTTGGCGATACTGCGAAGTCAAGGGACCGTAATCTACATCCAGACATCAGCAATCGAGGGGAGACCTATGGCGGGCGACGGCGTGATAGAACTCGGTAGATTATGTACAGTCCCAAGACTATCACGATGAAGGGCCAAATATTGAGCGTTATGTCGAAAAGAACCTCAATGAGCTGGGATACGCCCCAGAGAATGATCAACAAACCAATAATAAGCCAGAAGTACCTCACCGGTCGAAGCGGACCGAAGCAGACATCGGTCTCAGTCTTTTCGTATTTCTCCTGTTTCTCGCTTCTTGCCTTGGCAGCAGGCAAAGAGGCTCCACATTGAACGCAGTACTTTGCGTCCTCTTTGTTTTCAGTTCCGCATTTCGCGCATCGAACCGTTGGTCACAGCCTCCTTCAGATTGTCTGTGATGCTAGGCTCTTAAAAACCTTCTTCCCTTAGGATAGAACTACAAGTATCTTGAGATGCATTTGTTACGCAGGCAAAGGTAAATATGAGACCGATACTACGTCACTTCCAAGAAGGAGTGCTGACGATCTTGGAAAGAGAGTCCGAACCCGGAAGCCAAGCATCAAATTGCCCAAAATGCGGAGAGAAAGTCGAACCAGGCACAAAGTTCTGTCCTAAATGCGGCGCAGCTCTGGGTGCTCCTGTTCAGCCTTCCGAAGTAAGGCGGGTTGAAAGGCGACCGCCAAAGGCCCCCGAAGTCTTGGGTTTCGTGTCGGCTGGCGTCTTCCTTGTGCTCTTGGCTTTAACATACCTGTTGTATCCTGTTGAGGCCGCGGTGATAGCTGACTTTTTCCAGCGCATGGCTGATCAGAGAACTTTCATCAAGCCCCCGACCATCTTGCTTGACGCTGGCGTCTTCTTCTTCAATGCCATCGGGACATGGGGAATTCTCCTCTCGGTGCTGAGGATGATAATTGAAAGAAGCCCAAGAAAAGCTCTGGGAGATCTGTTTGGAGGTCTGTTCTCCTTCTTCGTTGCCTTCCTGTTGAGCAACTACGCTACAGACGTTTTCACTGCTAGGGCGACATTGGCCTACTTTGTGGTCGGCATCGGACTGTTAGTCGTAGCTAACGCGATCATCTACTTTGCCCTTCGAGAGAAGCGATAGCGACACATATCTGCGAGGACAGACCGCAGGGTCTTTCAAGGATACCGATGCAAAAGAACGAGCGCGAATATGCCCAATGGATGTCCGTCTGCCTAGGATCCCAAGGTCTTCGGCGGAGGCTAAGCATCCCAACCTTCCGCTTATCTCTCTACATCATCGCTAGCCTCTAGCGCCTACCCAAGTTCCTACCGTCGTTCCCGGAAAACATTTTATCTCTGTTCAAGTCTATTTCACAAGGCACGCTTCATCAGGATGTGCATATTTGCGGGTCTTGTTTGTGGAACCGCCGAAGGACTTATGGTTTGTTATGGGCGAGTATGTTTCCCCGCCTTTAGGTACCTTAACATTGGCTAGTTTCCTCGAGACCCACAAAAAGAACGTCGACATCGAGGTTGTGGACTGCCAAGCTGAAAGGCTTGGATGGGAAGGGCTTGCGAAGCGGATCGAGTCCTTCCGCCCAGACATTGTGGCTCCAAGTGGACTTGGAACCTGCAATTTCTACACTGTTGTCCGCACAACAGAGATCGCGAAGAATCTGAACCCGGCTGTAACAACGGTTGTCGGAGGCCAGCACTTCACGGCGTTAGCCGAGGAAAGCCTTAGGGCCCATCCAAGCCTCGACGTTGTGGTTCGCGGAGAAGGCGAGGAGACGCTCGTTGATCTCGTAAGAACCCTTGAGAAAAAGGAGCCTTTGTCACATGTTCAGGGCATCTCTTTCCGGCACAGGGACAATATCATCTGCACGCCCGATCGACCACTAATCCGCGACCTCGACTCATTGCCTTTCCCCGGTTACCACTATGTGAAGGCGCATATGGGAACCTACCACTTTACTCTTATGGCGGGAAGGGACACTCCTTTTGCCATTATTGAAGGATCGCGCGGTTGTCTCTATGATTGTAGCTACTGCTCCCAATGGCGGTTCTGGAGGAGAAACTGCAGAGCAAAGTCCGCTGCACGGGTCGTAGACGAGTTTGAGCACCTGCACAGCGAGTATGGAACTAGGTTCTTCTGGCTTGCCGACGACAACTTTAGCTTCGGCGATAGGGCTGATGATCTATGCGACGAAATCATCAGAAGGGGCATAGCTGAGGATGTGACTTGGTTCTGTCAAGCCAGATGCGATGACATTGTACGCCACAAGAACCTGCTTTCCAAGATGCGGAAATCGGGAAATGTCTGGGTGCTAACAGGCCTAGACAGCCCAAACCCCAAGACGCTCGAATTGTTTCGCAGGAGGGGGATCACCCAGTCGAACTCTAAAGAAGCAATAGACCTGTTAAGGCGGGAAGGCATATTCTCCCAAGGCATGTTCATAATAGGAGAACGAAGCGACTCGCATGAGTCAATAGAGGCACTAAGGAAGTATACGGACTGGATAGACCCCGACATAGCCACCTTCATGGCGTTGACGCCTTTTCCTGGAACTGAAATCTACGAGGTTGCCGAACGTAACGGCTGGATCGAGGATAGAAACTGGGGCAACTATGACATGGTCCATGCGATCATGCCGACTGAGCACCTGACTCGAGCGGAGGTCCAAGAGGAGCTTTACGAGTGTTACCGATCCTTCTTCGGAAGCTGGAAGAGACGATATCAGGGACTCTTCTCAGACAACCCGATCGCAAGGCGAACCTATCAACTCTTGGCGCGCGAAGCCATCTTGACTGGTCTGAGGAGCCTATTCTGAGCTGATCAATGAGGGGCAGAAAGGGCAATCTTCGAGGTGGATGTTATGGGTGGAGAGAAGGATGGACAACGGCTGAATGAGATCCCCCGCATAGGTTTGAAGCATCTTCTGCCCTACTCGTTCATCTTCGTGGCTGCTCCTGTCTTCACCTTTCTCCTTGGCAGTTCGATTGATAAGACTCTTAACCTGCCCGAGTTTCCTCCCTTTCCTCTTAACCTGTGTGCGGGGTTCAGCCTCTTCTTCTTTGGGCTGGCCGTGGGCATCAAATCGACCCGCACATTGTACAAGGTCGGTCGAGGCCTGCCTTGGGGCGAACTAAGCATGCAATCTCGATCTAGCCAACTGGTCACCACCGGGCTCTATGCCTGCTGCCGCAACCCAATGACGTTCGGGTATTCTCTACTCCCATGCGGGATGGGGCTGATGTTCCAATCTCTAGGAATGACGTTCTTCGTTCCAGCGATGGTCTTTGCGGTCATGATCGTCTGGATAAAGCTGCGGGAAGAACCAAACTTGGAAAAAAGGTTCGGAGAGGTTTACCTAGAATATAAGCGGAAAACCTCTTTTCTGATTCCCCGGCTTAAGCCTTTAGTGCCGGAGCTTTTTGGGGCGACGGTGAGGCTACTATCGGGCACGGGAGACGACAGTAAGCTGAACCGTTACAGGCTGCTTTCCTTCGCGTATATAGGTACATCGTTGCTTGGGCTATTCATCCTCGCATCGTTAGCATTCAGCACTTCAGCATACACGGCAACCCTAGCCTTCCGCAAGCAGTTTACTTTCTTGGTTTTCGGAGCAATCTGCATCCTAGGCGCGATAGCAGGGATCTACCCCTCAAAATGCTCGCGGGTAAGTTACTTTGGAGTCCACAGCGAGCATGCCTCCGAGAAAGCCCGAAAAAGCGCAGCGGAGAAAGTCACAGTCTTCAAGGGGCATCATCCTACATGCGGAAACTTCTCTTCACACGTCATAGAGTTAAGGGGGAAAACCTACTGCGCGGGCTGCGGAGGACTGATCATAGGCGCCACCATATCTCTCCTTGGAGCTCTGCTGTATATCGTCTTGGGGTTGAATGTCGGCGAAGCTGGGAGGCTTGCTTTCGGGCTGGGGTCTATGGGGGTTACTTGCGGGTTGCTGCAGTATAACCTGCCTGTGAAGAGAGGCGCAGTCCATTACTTTCTAAATTCTTTATTCGTTCTAGGAGCCTTTCTTCTCCTCATCGGGATTAGTGAGGTAGAAAATATCGTCCTCAATCTATACTATCTAACCTTGGTTACCTACTGGATAATAGCTAGAGTGATGATATCTCGGTTAGACCATAGGCAGACATGCACCGCCTGCGGTTTGGCCGAGTGCAGCTATCCTTTCGGCTGAATGAGCATTATCGCCTTGGTCTGCGGCTGAGCCCGTAGATAGCGCCTGCTATGATCAAGATTCCTATAATGACCACTACGAGGGGGCCGATGAAACGCGAGATATCCTGCTCAAACAGCGTCGCGAACCCGATGATTACTATGAAAAGCCCGAAAACTACGCCAGCGATCACGCCGCCGTAGGGAAGTCCGAAACATTCCTCTTTTTCGCGGCTTCTCGGTCCGAAGCATTCGTCCTTCTCTCTCTCTTTCGGTTTCTCGGGAGAGAGCTCGTATCCGCAATTGACGCAGAACTTTGCGCTATCTTCGTTCTGCCTGCCACATTTTGTACAGTGAACCATTGATTTCAACCTATATCAGAAAGCTGATCTACACGCTTTTAAGATTTTATCCGCCATCGCTCGCGCAGCATGACATCCTAGAAAATAGGGGATTTATTCGTTGTATTGAAAGCTCTTCTGGAGAGCATTAATGCAGTCCTTTCTCCATCCGGTTAGCGACAGCATTCATTACTCTCTTCGCAAGCCATCCCTTGGCTGATGGGTCCTTTGAACGGTTATAATAACGTATAGAGGCCTCATACTCTTAGGATGTATTGTGCCGGATTTCCTTTATCGATTCGAAGCCGTTCATCGGAAGTATAGGGATATAGCTATCCAGAGAAGCAAGAGCAGATTAGCCAAGTAGAAGTGTATTCTAGGGAGAAACAGGGTCTTAAAAGAGTTTTTCTTCGCAACCTTCAGTCCGCTCACAAGATACAGTATCATTGCACCTAGAAACGCGGCTGCCGACCACATTACCGGTATGAGAAAGACGGAATAGGCGAGGGCGGCGCTGACTAAGAGCACGTAGACGTAGAAGGACCTCTTCAATCCGAGCCTAACGACGGATGTCAAGTTCCCAGTTTCTTTATCCGCGTAGTAATCCTCAAAGCAATTGTGAAACTCCCATAGAACGGACACAAGGAAGACGAGAATCAGGCTAGGCATAACGGAATTCAAGGAACCGATGCTTTTTGTCGAGGAGCCCATGAGAAAAAGGAAACTTCCCCAGAACAAGCCGTGTATTACTAGATCCAAAAGAAATCGGTTCTTCAGTTTTAACGGGGGCGCCGAATAAGCCCACCCGACAACGGAGATAGTTATGGCGAGAAATGCTGGCAGTAATCCTCCGGCTAAATAGAAATAGAGGGTTGATAGGCAGAATAAGCCAATGGAAAATAGAGACGCCTTTCCTTTTGAAAGGTTTCCTAACGCAACCTGATTCTTGGCTGATAGGTTCCACCGTGCGAAGCTCTTATCGGCCGTCAATTGTTTCTTATCAGATTCAACATCATATACGTTGTTCAGTGAGTAGATTGCTCCTGTGTGAAGGACCGAAAAGAGAAAAATCAGCGCCGTGTCGATGGAGAAGAAAACAACCGGATCAGACGCACTGAGAAAACCAAATAAGACTACGAACCCATTTATGTATGGGGCTATGAGGTGAAATCGACAATTCTTCAGAAGAAAACACAAGCCTCTGAAGTGCGATCCATTCTTCGCTTGCTTGTCGACTGGCGGCTTTCCACTGCACAATACGTTCATCTGATGTGTAAATCTCCTATTCGGTACACGGAGTTTTTCTCTTAATTATCAAGCACAACTATTAAATCTTATTGTGACGCAAACCGCATTTCACGCTGTTTTTGTAGCAACCTATAAATCAGTCCTCTGTTGACGGTGTTGTAAAATGTCTGTTAAGGTAAGGGATGAACAGATAAATGACCGTCGAACGATCAATTTACGACTTTGCACTGGAGTTCATTATCTTCTTCCTCGGGTTAGGAGTTTTCTTTATTCCTTCCTCGATACCCTTCAACTGGTGGATCATTCCATCGGTTTCGTTTCTCTTGTTCCTATCCGAGTTTCGAATGGCCACCAGGACGAATCTGGAGATCGCCTTGTTCATCGGAGTCTTCCTGATGGTCTTCGACTTTGTCTTTGAGAACATTGGCACTCTGGTTTTTGGGTACTGGGGCACGAATGGCAGCTCCCTCTTTGTCTTAGCTGTGCCAATTGAAGTGATGCTTACATGTTTCTTCGGTGGGACAGCTTGGGCGTTATATGTTTTGTCAGCGCATGCCTTATTCGTGTCGAAGTACCAAAGCCATTCAAACATGCCATTACGCTTTTCTCTTATTCTTCTGGACTTGTTCTTCTTTGGAGCTGGAGGGGCCGCAGCTGAATGGTGCCTCGTTCAAAGAGGCGTCATGTACTACGCCGTGGGATGGACAACCCCCCACGCATTTGTAGCCTATTTTGCCACGTGGACTATGCTGCACACCTTGTTGAATAGACTGACCCCTCTCAAGACAGAACGCACAGATGAAGCAGAGGGCAGCATATACCTAAGCTGAGAAACTGATTTCGCCTGATCGCTTGAGATATACTTCGAAACCAGCGTCAAATTTCTAGGCACGCTTCTGCCCTCAACCATTCGACCTGGTTTCTCTTGTAACGCCAGATGATGTCGCCCCTTTGCTCAAACTGGAAGCCCCAAGATGAAACCTGAACAATGTCATCGCAAAAAGCCAAGATGAAGACTAAACCAGACTAGTCAAATCGTATCGGACTTCATTCTTTTCTCTTTTCAACCTGAATAAGTTTAAGAGCGATGCTGAGAACAATATTTCGAGAATGAGGCAGATGCGGAAAGAATTCTGGAGACACACAAGCAGAGGTAGACATCCTAGCAGCGCGTATTCATATAGAGATACAAGGACCCTAGAGTACTTGGCCATAATAGCTACAAGGAACAATATTGATCCGAGTGAATTTCTCGATTGTATCAGAAAAGCTTATGATCAAGAAGAGTCAGAACTTAAAAAGCTAAGTGTTAGGTGTCGCCAAAAGATAGAGAACTCAGCAACCTTCCTCTTTGCCGTGGAAGAAGATGTTATAGCTCAATTTCCCATATCAACCCTAATCTTCGAAAGCGAAGAACATCTTGAAAAGCTTATGAGGGCGATTTCCGCCATAAAGCCGTCAGCCAAAATGGTTATGAACCCGAAGATCGAAGATCTAAAAGCCGGAATGAGAAATGTCAATCTAACAGTCAAGGTGCTTGCTATCCCTGAACCAAACGTAGTCTACACAGGATACGGGACGGAGGCTCATGTATCAAACGCACTTATCGGCGACGGGACTGGAACAATAAGAATAGCCTTATGGAACAAGCAGATCGACTTAGTGTCAAGAGGCGATTTGATCAAGATCGAAAATAGCGTAGTATACAGTTTCAAGGGTGAACTTCAGCTGAGAACAGGAAGGAGTGGACGCTTAAGCGTAATCAAATAAACTCCAACATCGCTTAATTGGGAATCTGATAGAAGCACTTAAAACGCTTGACAAGTATGGCGAGAAGCATACACCTATTATTGTGATGGCTTGCCGGAGCTATTTCGAAACAGGACGCCCCTTCACATATATGGACTTGGCCTCGCTCAAGCTTCTGGGAACTCCTATTGCTGGAAGAGCTAATGGTTGAAAAGATAGAAAAGAACAATACTTACTCGATAGACATGTTGACTGCTGAATTGTGAGTAAAAGCAGTCACTTGACTTCGTCAGGAAATCCCTTGTATTCGATAACACCTAGTTGTTTGAGAAAATCCAATTCGTCTGAGACGACGGCCAACATTTCTACAATCTTGCCACCAACTATACGCCAGATGATAAAAGCTTCCCATGTTGTCTTCTTGCCAGTAGGGGCTAATCCACGATATTCGCCTGTGTGTGTCGCCGTACCTTTAATACGAATCCACACCTTATCACCTTCAGCAATGATGTCCTCAATAGTTTCATGAGAATCTGAAAAGCTCTTGTAGAACATTCTCAAGTGTTGTTTATAATTTTCTAGACCTCGAAACCGACGTGGGTGGTCAATATAATCCTGTGCTACTAACTCGTCCAGCTGACTTAGGTTCTGCTTATCGAAGACTTCAAACAATCTGCGAACAACAGCCTTATTCTCTTCTAACGACAAAGTATCACCTCCCTTCCATTATCAATTCGAATTGCCTTCAGATGAGCATCTATTTCCCCAGAATGCTCTTCAACTTCTCTAAAGATTTCTCGAGTTGTCCTTCGCCTATTCCCTTGAACAATTTTTCGATGAACTTGCCAAAGATTCCCCAAGGCATTTCATAACTCACGGTATATGTGAGTCTAGTTCCTTCCTCTACGGGTTCCAAGACAAGTGTTATAGTACTATTTCTTCCTGGTTCTTCTATAAGATATGTAATCTTTTCGTTCTTTAGACTCTCCGTGACCTTGAAAGTTGCCTCCCACTTTGGTCGGGCAGACGCACCCACTCGATACTTGTCTTCAGGAGTGTTCACCTCTGAAGTGAACTTCATACCCTCCATATGCAAGGAGGTAAAACCACTTCCTACCTGCCACTCAGACCATCTGTCCAAAGCAAGCATTTCCCAGACTTTCTCTGGTGGAGCCTTGATTTCAACTGATTTTTCTACTCTACCCAAAAGTCCACCTCCTTATTTTTCTGTCAATCCTAATTATCTCTTTTTAGCATTTAAGCCTTCAATTTTGTGTGTGTGCATTAAATTTTAATTTTCTCTGCCACACTCAGACGCTCTCTCTCTCACACACACACGAGCGAAAGAGCACAAGAGAGAAAGAGAGACAGAGAGCGAGAGAGCACACTATATAAAGAAAACATGTTATAAATTTCAACAAACGTCTCGGTAAGTAGAAAAGAATGTTTAAGCTGAATATGACCGCACAGGAGCTGAGTACGAAACCCTTGAATCTAGTAGATGTAAGGAATGAGCTTCTTGGTCTTGTGACTATATTCGAGGTACTCTTGTCCGAACTTGGAGACCAGAATCTTTTCTTCAATTCTAATCCTATTAAGTAGTATCGGTATTATGACCAGCATGATGATAAAGCCGTAGAGGCTGTTAGCGATCATCGGGATTGAAAATTCGAACAGAATCTCACCCAGATAGATCGGGTGCCGAATGAGGCTATAGGGTCCGCTTATGATGAGCTTGTGTTCGGGCAAAATCCTAACGGCTCCTGTAAAGAACTTTCCGAGGGTCCTGCGTGCTATCTCGTAGAGTCCTAATCCTGCAATGAATAAGGCGACTCCAGCTATACCAACATAAGTGAGGTTGTATCTCCCATGCTGAAGTATTACAATGTCCAGGACGCAGACAACAATATCTGCAAGCCAAATGATACCACTTAGAATCGGGAACCATCTGTCAGTCGATTTTTCCTCTGCGACTTCTCTGATGGTGCGTCTCAGTGAGTCTGCCAACTTCCTGTCACCCACCAATCCTACCCAAAACATCACCTTCTCTACAATATCCCAATTATCTCTTTTTTTAGTATTTAAGATTCTTCAAAGGGCTAATTCTGCTCCTTTTTTCCCAGCATCATATAGGTTTAACCTTTTACCCTATATTGCCTGATAGTATGTATTACTGCTCTCGTCAGAGAGCATTACAAACGCATTCGCATCTCTGACCCGCCTGAACCATCAAAAGTTAATTTGAAGAGCAAGAGAGAGCAGTATTAAAAATTAATCTAATCCCAAACTAACCACTCTTTTTCTATCACAAAAATTCAGCTATCCCCTGAAACAGAAGACCTACAAAAAAAAGAAAAATCGTTTTGAACCAAGTCCTATTTAATGCGGTTTGAATGCTTTCATGATAGCGTCAGCTTTTTTGAACTCCCCTTTTCTCAAACCGACCATGAGAACTCCATTTGCACGCCAAAACTCTTTTCCCCCATCAAAGGCAATTAGTGTTGGAACCGCTTCAATTCTCAAAGAAACCCATAACGGACTATTTTCATCTGACAAATCAACTCGAAATATCCTGTAACTGGAGTTAGGATTCAACAGTTTCAGAAAAGAGAAAGATCTCCGACAGAAAGGACACCACATGGCATAGAAAAATCCCAGAACCCTCTCTTCTCTTAACAATCTGTTTTCCACAAAATCATTAGGCAACAAACTAAGGTAACACTCTAATTCATCCAAATTAGAGCTGTAAATCTGAGATACAAACGTAATTATGAACGAGACGAGTTTAGTCCAATATTTGATGAGCTTATGCCACCACATAACAGAGAAACCTCACACAATCCATAACCGACTTATAACTGAAGTTTTGCGTTTTTATATTTTTAGTTTGCGGTAGATGGTTTCAGGCTTTGTTCGGTGCTTGAACTTCTGGTAGAGCCAGTCCACAAGCCTCCTGAAGCATTGACGCTTCACCCAGCGGCATACGTCGCCCAAGGTGGCGAGGCACTTTCCCAGACGGTTTCCAGTTTTGCTTACGGATTGCCTTAGAAAGGTTAGAAGCGTTTTCAGACTTTTTGCTATAGGTGTGCTCAAAAGTTCAATCCTTCAGAGGTAAATAGGTTGATGCTTAAGCATAGATATGCTAAGCACAAGGACTGTCCTTTCAAACCTATTCAAGGAATTCTCTAATTGTGTGTGTTGCTCTCTGTGCGTGTGTCTGTCTGTGTGTCTGTGTCTGTCTGTGTGTCTCTGTGACACAGAGAGAGAGTGTGTGAGGGAGCGTCTGAGAGTGAGCGAGAAAGATTAAATTTTAATCCACCACCACCAAACTAATCTAGTGCTTTGAATTGAATGTTGATATTGCTGCATTGAGCTGACTGTAAAACAATAAGCAAAAAAGACATACTGAATGCAAGATATCAAAGAGTATTATTTGTATATCCTTTCTTTAAAGTTAAAAATTCTGTCTGTTTTCGGGCTTGTTTGACCTAGTTTTCAATGATAATTGGTACAGTTTTAGCCCATTGAGCTATTCCTTTCAAATCAATAAATCCAGATAATTTTACTCCCATTCTAGTAAAGTACAATTTCATGTCATTTACTATTTTCTCTGAATCCGTCTGGGCTAGTTTAGCCATGTTATCATATCCGCCAGCTGAAAGATGCTTCACGGTTTTTCGATTGCTATATGGTAGACGACTCATATCTGCTAGGTTCACTATGTCAACAATGAATAGTTCTGGTATTCCAGTTTCTTTTGAAAGCTTCTCTCTGCCGTCTCGAGTTCGACCATGTTCTAAAATATCTAGATTAAATCTTATTCCACGTATCCTCAATTCTTCTATATAGTTTCTATGGGCCTCGTTTTCTATATCTATTAATTCCCTCAGATAGAGATTATGAGGAAGAACCCAGCGGAAAATATAGTTGAGAGTAGTAATCAAATCCTCAAAATGTAATTGTGTCTTTCTAAGAAAAACTTCACATTTCTCTTTATTTTCTACTCTATGAATTAAGTCTGAATAATTTTTTACTGCGAAACCATCCAGATTTTTGAACACATTAACCATTATGCTCATATATTTTGAATATCTTTGGTCGAATCCAAGAATATTTTTCAAATAAACAGTTGCTTCTTTCATGTTATGGTCATAATGATCTTGGATAAAATTGTGGGAAAAAACTTCAGTTATTTTTTGGATTAGCTTCTCATAATCCCAAAGAGTCATTTTCTTAACGAGACTCCAATCTATCATGGTCTATACCTGCCAAAGTGTAAACTTCTCAGTCATTCAAGTCATTCCTCTAAGTGATATAAATAACACACGTTAAAAATTGCAGTAACCGTAGCTGAGGTAATAGATGCTAATGCAATAATTGTTTCAGGTTCCATTTTTCATCTCTCATACGAAGATTAAGCAGTTAAATCATAATAATTTTTTTTAATTGTTTGAAACTCATACCCTTTCTTTCCTTTCTTTCCTTTCTTTCCTCATCTCAAGTTTACTTAGTGTTTCTTTCTTTAGTCATACATTTATTACTGCTCTCGTTAGAGAGCAAGAACCCATTCGGTCTCTCTGACCTCTGAGAACCAGAAAGAATCTCAGAGCCACAGAACCTCAGAGAGAGTCAGAGAGAGCAGTATTAAATTTTAATCTTTTTCTCTCTCTCTAATATTCTATCTTATACATTCGCTAACCTTCTCTGTTTCCCGTTCCTTCTCTTTTCCGCACATTCACTCTCTCTTATACCCTCTCTACAAAACCAAGTTTCTTGATTAGTAGAACTTGCGGACCGTTGGTCCACTCCACTATATGACCATCATCGTCAACGTAAGTCCCGGAGGTTGTGAACTCTCTTAGTCCCGATTCCGCGTAACTGAGACGCTCGTACAAGGCGCGGGCACGGGGGTTATCGATGTCAACTTCGATCACAGCCTGTTCGAATCCTCGCTGACGGACGAGTTGCTCAGCGTGTCTGATGAGGGCTGTACCTATCCCGCGCTCTCGGCGGTCTAGGCGCACCTCGATATTTTCAAAGCTGGGGTAGTCCGCGAATTTAGCTGCCATCGGCATGCGATCAACGATCCTCGGTATTTCCAGCGAACCGTCCCAACGAATCAGCAGATGCCCAACCGGCGTCTTATCTTCCCATGCTACTAGAAAAGTTGCTTTTCCTTCCTTCTGCAACCATAGATAGTTTTTGTACTCGCGCTCTGGTCTACTCATCTGTTGTGCTAACAACGGCGCATCTCCTTCTGCAGCCAGCACGATCCTGATTTTTTCATTCATTGAACTTTTACTCTACCCCCTGAATCATAGTAATAATTGTGTGTAGCATGCGCTTGGCTGTTGCTAAAGAGATGGTGTCTAAGGAGTTTTTTGTATAAATCCACCCCAGCCTTCTACAGCCTTACCATTGACTATTCGGAGGATGGTAAGGGCTGTTACATCCATCTTCTTGCCAGAAGAAGCTGTCCCCGTAACTCTCTCAAGAAACCAAACCTTGTCCCCTTCAGCGATAATGTCCTCGATAGTCCTATGGAAATCGGAATACTCCTTTAACGCCATAGCATAGCCTTGTTTGGCATTTTCTCTACCTCGAACT
>Ga0315314_1002608_pt1 | contig 14754 bp, 22 predicted proteins | sample TDP9_MG_FD_203631 | JGI IMG/M metagenome (GOLD analysis project Ga0315314, IMG submission 203631) | Freshwater sediment microbial communities from Lake Towuti, South Sulawesi, Indonesia - TDP9 | ecosystem: Environmental > Aquatic > Freshwater > Lake > Sediment | place: Indonesia: South Sulawesi...
ATCTTCCGTTTTTGATTATTGTTTTTCCATCGATGTCAAGTGTTGCTTTGCTCAGTGTCGCGGCCATGCCGAATGATGAATTGTTCTTTCCACCAATGTATTCGTTGTCGCCGATGCCGATTTGGACTGCTCCTTCCACGATGTGGTCCATCAGGTACCCGTATTCCATCTTGGGGTTTAGTCCGATTTGTATGAAGCCTATTCTGTCTTTGTCTCCTGATGCTTTTTCGAACTGTTTGGATGTTGGTTCCAGGTTCTTCTTGGCTGTCATCGATGTCAATTTTCCGTCTTTGAATTTCCATTCGATGCCCGGTATGTTTACACCCATTTGCTGTAGTGGTTGATCGAAAATTACTTTCCCGTTTCCGCTTGTTTCAATTATGGTTGTTAACACGGCTCCGGCTGGCAGCTGCGCGTCGAGGGATTTCTTTTTGATGTCTTGTTTGTCGATTATGCCATCGTCGACATGGACTGGTCTCTTGTTCAACTCGAAGGCGAGAGAGGTTCCGTTTGGAGCTTTCAAGTGAACTGTGTGGGCTTTTTCGAGCGTCGCTGCAACTTCGCGTCCCTTTTTTGATATTTTCTTCAAATCCATCGTCAAAGTGGTGTTCATCACTTTTTTCCAGTTTTTAAGATTGAAGCCGTAGACCTTGGCTCTCTGTGGGGTCATTAGTGCCAAGGGAAGGCTGACGTTTCTGATCCTTCTCTCTATGTTTCTGGGGTAATGTGACTTTCTTTCTCCTTCGTTCCAGGCGTTGATCTTTGAGGGTTGCAGGTTCTTCAGACCCTCAGGGTTCTTTGGACCAAACATGTTGATAGTCGCTGTTTCTGCTTCAGTGAAGGCTTGGCATATCTTTGAAGGCCCCCCTAGACTTTCTTCAGACAGCTCCCCGAGTAGCCCATAGTAGTATTCGTCGGTCCAGAGGCTTATCATGGCGTCTGCGCCTTGTCTGAAGCACTCGACTGCCATGGCATTAGCGACGTCGATGGTGTGATCCCAAGTAGTGATCGTGACAACGTCATCAGAGTTGATGTTCAACGAGTCTTTAACAACTATTCTAGCCAATTCTTCATACAACGCATTTCTCACCGAAAAGACAACTCTTCTTTTCTCAGATTAAAAAACTTGGGGTGACATCGTTATAGGTCTTGTCGAGCTCCTGTAACTGCGCAAGCGCCATGAGACTTTGGATTCTCGTTCTGCAGGCTTTATTAGTTCGTAGTTCAGTTTTGTTTGAAAAGGTCGACGTAGCCATGAAGTTCGTTGACGCCCACATTCACCTGTCAGACCAAGAATATGACGGGAAAATTAATGGATTAATTGATGATGCCAATCGGGCAGGCGTTGTTGCTATGGTTTCAAGCAGCATGAACCTCCAGACCAGTAGAACAAGTCTCAAGCTGGCGAAGGAATATTCTGGCTTGGTCTACGCGGCTGTGGGAATTCATCCGTGGAATGTTGGTCAACTGGAACCAAATGAGCTTGAGCAAACCGTAGACTTCATTCTGCAGAATGGAGCAGATAAGGAAAGAGTTGTTGCGATTGGAGAGGTGGGCTTGGACCCTCAATACGCAAAGCGTAGGGAGCAGAGGGAGTTGCAGGCTAAGGTTTTTCATGAAATGCTTCGTTTGGCTGAGAAGCTGACGCTACCAGTTGTTGTTCATTCTAGATGGAGTGCATCTAAGATTTTGGAAATCTTGCCTTCTTACCACTTGACCGCTGCGTTGTGGCATTGGTTCAGCAGTCCAACAGACCTGCTTCCCAGAATAATAGAGCGCGGAGACTACATTTCAGAAGGACCGCCAACCGTCTTTTCAACAAGAATTCAGGAGGTTGTGCGGCTCGTTCCGTTAGAGAACCTTCTCACCGAAACGGATGGACCTGTTCGTTATTATGGAGAGCCCTTCAAGGATAGGTTGACAACGTCAGCCTTTATCCCAGAGGTTGTGAAAGTGATGGCTGAGACTAAAGGGCTTAAAGAAGGTGATGTGGCAGAGCAGATTCTGCACAACTTTATGAACCTATTTAGGATAATATCGCAGTCTAGAGATATGGTTTAATTATGCTTTCCTGCTTCACCCACACTTCTCTAATTTCTGTGTTTGTTTATGCTCGATTATTATGTTCAAGCTGTTTTAGAGGCTAACTTTTGTTCTCTTTTCTTCATTTCATCGTAGAGGTATTCAAAATATTCGGAGATTTGCGGTCTGTTGAACTGTTTTCTCCACCCTTCAACTAGAGGCTTCATTTTGTGCCATGTGATAACTATGTCTGAGCTGAACAGGTCGTCAACGAGAGCAATGTCTACAAGTCTTCTGAGCAGGAGGATGCCGACTCCTTCGAAGAAGGAGGCAACCATGTTAACTGATGCGTACACGGGTTTTTCGGAAGTTGCACCATACTTCTCCAGGTAGTCTTGATAGTCCTTGAACTCAAGACGGAGGGTTTCCACCCAGGCTTCTTGAAATTCCCTGCTACCGTAGGCGGAATAAAGTCTCCTACCCAAATCTGTTTGTCTTAGTTTAGTCTGATGTCTAAGCTGAAGAGTATAGTATATGACCCCAGCCACAACACTGGCAGAAGCAAATGCTATCGAAACTGTCTGTATGTCAACCATTCCTGACACCTAAAAGAGAAGATTAAATGAAGTGGACTTAAAAGCTCTAGTAAATCAAGTGTTTTTGTTTATGCTTGGCCATACTATGTTAGGTTTTCTGAAAGATTTTCTGTGAAACCCAGCTCTCGATTCTACCGAATATGTAAGGAACTATGATGATATAGACTAAGGTATAGACTAGAGGGCTAGCGAAACTTCCATACTCTAACGTCAAGAACTCAAAGAATCCTTGGAGGAACATCAACGGAATAAACGATATCCAAGCCACTACGATGAAAACCATTCCAGCTGCCCAATATCTTAAAACACTCACACTTCTCACTCTCTTCAATTCACAGTCCTATTCTCGCCTTCCACTTGCATTAATAATTTAAAATCACGCTATAGAATACTATTTCCCATGGGTCATGAAGAAAGCTCTGCTCATTCAAGCCTTTTTATGATGTGGTATCCAAACTTTGTCTTCACTATGGGTGAAACCTGTCCTTTCTGCAGGGCAAACGCGGCTGTTTCGAATTCTCTAACCATCTTTCCCCTGCCGAAGGTTCCAAGGTCTCCACCACGCTTTCCTGAAGGACAAAGTGAGACTTCATGCGCTATGTTACCGAACTTTTCGCCCTTGTTCAGGCGTTCTAAAACCGTCTTAGCCTCTGGCTCTGTCTTCACGAGAATGTGGGCACAATGAACTTGATTTGGCATAGCCTAATCATTTCTCCAATCGGTTTATAATCTTTCTGAGCGGTCAAGTTTAATATTTTCACTCAGGTCTGTCCAAGGTCCACGTGTTTGTTTGGTCGCGTGTTTTATAAATCTTGCACGAGAGCGAAATCTGGTGAGACGTTGGAAAACCCTCATTCTGGAAGAGGTTTTGAAGCGACTCTTAGGCGGTGTCAAGAGGTTATGAAGACTTTTCAGGGTTCAGAAGAAACGTTGAAGTGCATTCAACGCGTCGAAGAGTGCTTACGGAGACTGGTTGAGGAAGCAAATTAGCTACGCAAATGCTACTTCTCGAGCATCTCTTTCATAGGCGTCCCAAACGGTGTCGAATAAGGCAGAAAACCAACCTTTTTAAGATAACCTTATGCTTAGGTAAGCAAATAAAAGGGCGTTAAACATCGTAGGAGAATCGCTTCAAACAGAGGTTGAACAACAATTTGGGCAAAGTGCGTCCGGAGAGAGTGAAAAGAGTCGCTAGGGAATTGGTCAAACGTTACCCCGACCAGTTTTCCACAGACTTTGAGGGCAACAAGAAGTTTCTGGGGTCTGTCGCCAAGATTTATTCGTCTAAGCTGAGAAACCGAATCGCAGGCTACATAACCAGACTGGTTGCAATCTCAAAAGCAGCTGAGGCTGAGGAAGCAGAGGAAGAAGCAGGAGAACGAACTGAGGAAGGCGAAGAATAAAACCGCATAATATGCTTTATAATATTCAGCTCACCTATTCAATTTCACAAACACTGACCAAAACCTGCTTGGGAAAATGAGAGGCATAGTGAAATGCCGTTGATAAACAATTATCGCAAAGGCTGGGCGCTACGCTACATGCGCGAGGCAAAGGCAGAGTTAACAGCGGCTCAAAAAGCACCCTACATGGCGCCTGGACTCATTCTTGAAGCCATGAGGAAGGCTCAAGCAGCCATATATTATAGTCTAGGCGACCCGCCTTCGATTGAAGCCATCGTAAGGCAGATGATTCTCAAGAGAGGCTTGGTGAAAGACCCCGTCCTGCGCTGTTTGGTGGAAATCGAGAGAACCGTGCAAGAGGTGGCGCAAGTGCCCGATTCAGACGTCGAAAGAGCCATGAAACAAGCCGATGACATCGTTCAAATCGCTTCAGACATCGTCAAGCTTTTCACAGGTGAAAAATCGGATTAGCTACCAACTCCACCACAGCCCTGGTGAAAACCTTCTTGGCTCAACCCGCAGCCTATGCTGTTAAAAGTGAAAGATTAAGCCTCAACGCAGCCATACTTGATATTGATTCGCTCCACCTGCATGAAGAAACCATCCCAGAATTGGTAGAGCAGTTGGCGTGGTCTATTAAAGCAGATGGCTGTGTCAAGCATCCTATAATCGTGGACACAGAGTCGCTGGTTGTCCTAGACGGAGTGCACAGAGTTGCTGCCTTAAAAAAACTTAGAATTAAAAGAACCCCAGCATGCCTAGTCGACTACACAAACCCAAACATCAAAGTGTGCAGTTGGTACAGAACCATAACCGACGCCGCATCTCCAGAACATGTCCTTAAACAGGTTGAGCGAACAGGCAACGCTGTGACGGAAATTCAACGATTCCACGAGAACACCATCGGAGTTCCCCCAACAGTCGCCGCCATCCGATTTAGACACAAAACCTTCCTCGTCAACTCTTCATTTCAAAACCTTCGAGAAGCCTACGACATCATCGGGCGCATCGAGGAACGCATGAAAAGAAGCGGACTGAGAATAAAGTACGAAACCGAGAGCGATGCACTTGAAGACCTGCAGAAAGGGCGTGTTAACGTTGTGCTTTGCACGCCGTGGATTGGAAAGAAAGAAATCATCGAAGCGGCGCTTTCGGGTCAGGTTTTTGCTTCAAAGGCAACTAGGCACATTCTTCCCGCTCGACTCATGAACCTGAACGTGCCCCTAAATCTTTTAAGAGACGAGAAGAGACCGCTCTCTCAGGTTAACGAGGAACTGAATCGCATGCTTCAGAAGAGGCACTTGAAGAAGTTGCCGCCTGGCAGCGTGTTGGATGGCAGAAGGTACGAGGAAGAGCTCTACGTTTTTGAGGAGTGACCATTGGTAGTCAACGTGAAAGTTAGGCTGCTCGGAGTGTTTCGAGGGTTTCACGGCAAGAGTCAACTGTCCCTGAAACTTGAGCAGGCAACCGTGAGAAGTGTGGTTCAAACCCTAGCAGAGTCGTTGCCGCCAGAAGCCAGAAGACTATTAATCGACTCTGAATTAGGCGACCCTCGTCCCAACGCGCTCATTCTTTTGAATGGTAAAGAAATCAGTGTTCTAGACGGCTTGGAAACCAAGATTGGGGAAGGAGACGAGGTAACGCTTATTCCGATTTCTCACGGCGGTTAACTGCTGATCTGTGGTCCTCTTTCTATCGGTATAGCCTGCGCATCAGCCTTTACTTCTACCTCTCTGGGTTCGTTTTCGATTGTAACGGGCACCTTTAACTCCGGCAGAGTGTTAAGGTCGAAAGCCTTTTTCTTTTCACCACATTCTTGGCACTCATACGTCAAAGTCAACGCCGACAGTGGGTCGTTAGAAAAACCAATCATCAAATGAGCTGTCTGTTTTCGACACTTTTGACACAGCAATTGAACAGTTGGATTGTACGAAGTGTGGACCATTACGCCTCAACAATTAGCCTACGCCCTGAAGCTCTTTAAAGAATTATGAACCACAAATATGAAGCCAAAAACCACGCAGAGCCAATCTTGTTGTTATTGATTTTAGTAGTTTTCGCACCAGACTTCAAAGTAGCTTCTCGCGTGGTCGCAGACTGGACATCTCTCAGGTGCTTCGCCGCCTTCAAAAACGTAACCGCAATTCCTGCATTTCCACTTGATAGGTGAATCTTTTCTGAAGACTTTCCCCTGCTCTACGTTTGCCAACAGTTTTCGATACCGTCGTTCATGATAATTCTCCACCCTGGCAACCATATGGAAAGTTTTGGCGACATCTTTGAAGCCTTCTTTCTCTGCCACCTCAGCAAAGCCAGGATAGAGTGTTCCCCACTCCAATTTCTCTCCTTCCGCAGCCGCCTTCAGGTTTTCTGCAGTCGGCCCGATGACTCCTGCCGGGTATGTGGCAGTAATCTCCGCCGTTCCACCCTTGAGATGATTGAAGAACAGTTGGGCGTGTTCTTTTTCATTGTCAGACGTTTCTTGAAAAATTGCGGATATCTGCTCAAACTCTTCCTTCTTAGCAACGCTGGCGAAGAAAGTATATCTTGTTCTTGCCTGAGACTCACCAGCAAATGCCGCTAACAGATTTTTCTCGGTTTGACTCCCTCTTAATTCCATGACTGTCAACTTCCTTCAGAGCCTATTATGTTGTTCAACAGACATAAAAAGGCATCTTGAAACTGATTATTGGACTGCTCAATGAGTTCGGGGAAAAAGCGCGTATGCCCCACACGTGCACGGCTTCACACACGCCACTCTTAAATAAGAAAAGCACACTCTTTCGTGCAGGTGTTAAGAATGGTCTACTGCTCAAACTGTGGGCAAAAGTTGGAAGAAGGCTTCTACTTCTGCCCAAAATGCGGTGCAAAAACTGTGGCGGGAAAAGCCGCGGGTGTAACAGAACCGTGGGAAGGCATGAGAGAAGCGTTTGAAACTGCCGGGGAAGAAATGCGAAAAGCGTTTCAGAAAGCTGGTGAGGAAATGCGGAAGGCATTTGCAGAGGCAAGAACTGAGGTTAGAGCCCGTGGAACTACCCGAGGTGTCGAGTGCCCAAGCTGCGGTGCCAACAACCCCCATGGAGCAAAATTCTGCCAAAAATGCGGAAAGTCACTTCCCTGAGCGCGGACGCTTTCGCCCTTTTCTCTCTCTTCTACGCGCCTGTGGGATGAAGAAGGTCTATCACGTCTTTCCATCTATTGGCAAATTGGAACCCTTTTTGGGTTGTTGCGCACTTTCGAGGGTTCTGTTGAATCTTCAGAAACCCAAGGGATTGAAGGTGAGAGAGATATTTCTCGAGCATTTCCCAAGACAAGTTTGTCTCATACATCACGTTAGTTTTGAACTGTGGCTCCTTGCAGAGTTCAAGTATCTCTGCCATAATCTGCACCTTAGGACGGGGAACCCTCTTCGACGATAACGCCACCCAGAAAACCTCTCTCTCGCAATCATGTTAAAGGTCACAAAATATAAGCATTTTTTATAGAAAGTCGTAAAAATGGCGGCTCCAACATGATTTCACGTTAAGATACTCCACAAAACTTATTCGATTCTGCTCGCTGAGAAGCCTTAGACAGGGTGCCTCGGCGGTTTTTCTATGGTTAAGGTCACTGCTTGGTCCATGGCTTTTGACTCCACTTTTGTTTTGAGCAGGCTCTCGAACATGGCGGTTAAGTAGTTTTTGACAAAGATGCTCCACTTGTTCCCCAGTCTGTGGCGCAGGTGGAACACTTCACTGCCCAGTTCAGGGTAGTAGTCGCATTGGAACCATCTGGCAAAGTCGGTTCCCCCATAGAATTCGGTGACCAACGAGACTAATGACTCATGGCTGGTCCGACGTCCCATCATGGTTAAGCTGTCAATAGGCCTAACTGAACCCTCTAATCGTCCTGCCTCGGCTAGTCCTTCTTCGGAGGCGACTTCGAGTATGCGCTCGAGCGTTCTGGGCATTATGTGGAGGACTTCGTATTTGTCAGCCCACCTCTCGAAGAGGGCGTATCTTCTTAGGATTTTGTTCATCAAGACGTTGACGCTGACACCCTGTTCCTCGGCTTCCTTCTGTAGGACGTCGTCCCATTCTTTGCCTATTCTAAAAGTGCGGGTGACTGTTTTCTTTCTCTTTTCTGTCGTTTGGTTCATGTGTGAAGTTCTCCCATAGCATATGCTTGAAACCTTTCAAATAAAGCTTCAATCCTTCAGCGAAAAAAAGCGTATTGGGTTATGAGAGTAGGTTGACGTTTCCTATTCTGACGTTTTCCAAGTGTTGCTTTGCAGCTTGGTAGCATTTGTTGGCTTGTTCTCGGCTGGTCGTTGGCAAATCGTTCATTACGTATTGTGGGTAGAAGGCGAGCAGCGTGTATGGAATTTTAGGGTCGATTTCTGAAATGAGCTGGGCTATGTTGTTTGTTTCCTCTGCGTCCACGTATCCAGGAATTAGTAAAGTGCTGGCTGTCAAGATGGGCAGTTCGGGTCTTTGTTTGAAGAATCTCTCACCAAGCAACTTGAAACTGCGGAGTGTTGGCGCGTTTGAGACGCCGCACAGCGCCTGATTCAGGTTTTCATTCCATGTTTTGAGGTCGAACTTGAGGTTTCCGCCGCTTTTAAGGGAGATTTCTGCGGCTTCTAGCGCCAATTCTTCTCTTTCGTAGCCGTTTGTCTCCCAGCAGATGCGCAGGATTCGTTGTTCTTTCTCCGCCTTTTCTACGGCGATTTTGCTGGTTGTTAGGGCGTGGGGCATCTGCGCCGAAGGGTCGCCCCCAAAATAGCAAATACACGAAACGTGTTCGTCAGCCTTTTGAGCTAGGCTTTCAGCGGTCATTGATGGTTGAAGTTGACTGGCTAGGGTTCGATAGTGCCAGTTTTGACAGAAGAGACAGTCGTAGCTGCAGGCGCCGTAGAACACTGCGAGATTTGAATAGCCAGATTCAGCAGTTGGCTTGTGCGAATATTTTGGGTAGCCCGCACCAGTGCATCCTGGACAGAACCACCAGGCCACGCAGTTGGTGGGCAAGGGGTCGTAATACCATTCTAGAATGCCCTTCTCTGGGGTGCCGCCCATGCGAACGAGTCTGCCTTCTGTGTTGTGGACGAGTCCACAGAAGCCTTTTTCACCTCTTCTTATTCTGCAGTCGTTGGCGCACATTGCACAAGAAATTCCGTCTAAACTGTGAGGCGGTTTAGGTGGCAAACCAAAACTTTTCCGACTTTCTGCATGCACGCTGTTCGTGATTTTTAGGGCTGACTCTGGACTCTCTCGAATGCAAGACAAACAAACACCTAATCGACTGGAAATCAACGGAGAAGCTTCGCCGCAGAGTCGGCATTGCCCCAAGTTCCGCACCAAGAGAAAAGTGTTTTCCGACGTGTTTTAACTTGTTGTTTTCAGGGTAACTTCTTGAATGGACTGTCCTTGTTGATTCTTTTTCCGATGAAATAAGCTGGCAGAATCATAATGAAGCTGACTTGAAGAATGATGGTGAAAGCTTGAAAATTGATGAACGGGTTGAGAATGCTCACGAAGGGAAAGCCAAGGTTGATGTCCGAATGCATTGTAAGGTCCCAGCCTAAATGCAGAAAAGCTCCAAACAGCGCTGAAAGGTAAGTTTGTCTCCAAGAATAATCTGTCCATCTGGCCCCAGGGAGAAGCCCAAGCAAGAAGCCTCGTGCTGTCAACTCGACCAGCTTCGCTAGTAAAACCATGGCTGGAGCAACCATAAAAATCACGCTGAAGGGATTATGAGTAATCATGTGGAGTCCTTGTGGAGTAAGACCGCCAAACAACAGGGGGATTTGCGGATAAGGAGGGCTGAAAAACCAGTACAGGACAGGCTCTAAATCAATCAGCAGACTTCCAGAGAAAAACGCCAAACCATTCAAATGACGAAAAAACAGGAAATAAACAGTGGCTGTTGGAATCAGATGAAAAGGTGTTACTGGCATAGGGATTTTCGCCGCATCATAGTGAAGCAAGTTTCCGCATCATCACAACAGCGTCTTCTCCATCAGCGTAATACCCGTGTACGATCCTGGAGGTTTCAAAACCCGTCTTCTTGTATAGGTTGATGGCTGGGATATTGCTGACCCGCACCTCCAAGTAGCATTCTTTCGCCTTATACACCCGCATGCGCAACATGGCTTCCTCCAACAAAGCCTGCCCGATGCCTTTACGCTGGTATTCAGGCAGAACCGCTATAGAAATCACGTGTCCCCGTTTGGTGATTCCAAACAACCCGAAGTCAGGGAGCCCAGTCTCGATTCGGCACATTATGTAGCCTACAAGTTCACCGTATGCCTCAGCTACGACAAAAGTCTCGGGATAGCGCTCATACAGGTCCATGAAGAAATACGTGGAGTAGTTCTCTGGCAAACACACCTGATTAATGTGCACAACGTTCTCCAAGTCGGAGGGTTGAAAACGTCTGAGCGTAAACGTTGTTTGAACCATCAGAGCGCCAACTTTTTAAAGTGAGTAATCGGAAACATTGAGTTAAAGGTTTTGCATCCTTTATTCAGATGAGTGAACCATGGGCAAAGTGACGTTTCCGCGAGGCATAACCCAAACCTTGCCATCTTTACCCACAATGTCAAAAGCGTCTCGTAAGGCATCGTTCAAAGCCCGAGCAGTTCTCAGCCGAAAAGTGCCCACAGCCGTGTAGTCGGGCATTGTTGAAACAAGAATAATCTGAACCCTCTCCAAGGCTTTAGCCAAATAATACGCCTTGTGTCCACCCAGCCGAAAGTGCCGTTTGATTTCGGCTTCCATCTCCTTTGGTTCTTTGAAACGTGTCATCCAGTCATAGAAAACCTCGTTTCCGTGTCCATCTGGACATTCAGCTGCCCAAATTACTGCCCCACCACGCTTCACGGCGTCCAGAGCGTCGTCTACTCCCTTGTACGCTTGGTAAAGGTCGATGTCACGCGGGTGTCCACCCGGGCTCACGATCACTATGTCGGCTCTGCGCTCTATGGGCACCTTGTACATTTCGTCCACGAGTTTTACGCCCTCATAAAACGCCTGCTCCAAGTCGCCGGCAAAGGCTTTCACCAGCTCCCCTTTGCTGTTGGTTACGATGTTGACGATAAAATCGACTTTAGCCAACCTCGCAGCTTCAGTCATGTCTTCGTGAATCGGGTTTCCCTCTAAAATGCCTGTGCGAGCCTTAGGATGCAGAATCATGGCGTGATTGTGTTGAATAGTCTCCTCGCCCGACACCGCTGGCAACACACCCTTCCTTCCACCGCTGTAACCCGCATAGTAATGCAACTCGACATCACCCGTTAAAACTCGGAGGTCAGCTTCAGCGAAGACCTTGTTCACGTAAACCTTTGTCCCAAACGTTTTCGTCTTGCCAACGAAAACAAGGTCTTTGGCTCGGCACTCATGACTTATGACTTTGACCCTCTGAAAAGTCTCCTCACCTAACAAAGCCTTCATCTCTCCAAGTGTAGCAGGGCGGTGAGTTCCACATCCGATAACTATTGTTATGTCAGCGTCTCTGACCCCAGCCTTGTTCAAAGCGTCCAAAACCGGCGGCACAATCAAGTGGCTGGGTGTCGAACGTGTTTGGTCGTTGACCACGATGGCGATTTTGTCGCTTGGTTTGACTAGTTCCTCGAGTCGTTTGGTTCCAATTGGCTCGTTTAGGGCGTGCTCAATCTCTGCGCGTGTGTCCTTCACGCCTTCTTTTTCTTTCGGTTCAATGTTGCCCAGATAGTTTCGGGTTGGGATGCGAGCGCAGATTTCGGTTTTGCCGTATGGTATCCAAGCGTCAACCAATGCCGTTTCCTTCTGTCAAGATGCATTATGAAGGTATGGAGAATTCATTTAAACATAGCGGAATCAAAGAATGAAGCAACGGGAACGAAGGGGTTTGAGTATGTCTGCAAAAGGATTGTTCACATTCAGAAAAATGTCGGTTGGCGACATCGAAGAGTGCATTGCTTTCTACGAGCAGATGGTTGAACACCACCGAGCCATATACCAAGACGACAGCATACCGTACGGAGACGAAGAAAAGAAGAAACTGAGAGAAAAACTGCAGCGCACCGACGAAAACTACATCAAATTCGTGGCTGAAAAACAAAAGCGAATAGTTGGCTTATTAGCCCTCGAAATAAAAGGCAGAACATGCGAAATCGACGAAATCCTCGTTGACAAGAACATAAGAGGCAAGGGAATTGGACGGACATTCGCAGATATCACGAAGAAGACAGCGCGAGAGAGAAAATGTCGTGAGGTTCAGGTGAGTTTTGCAGCTCGAAACCTGCAGGCGCTTAGGCTTTACCATGCGATGGGATTAAACTGCTTGGGAATGATCCAGCTTTTTATGCCTTTGACCCCGAAGGGCGAAGAACAGTGGTATAAGAGGGGAAAGAAAACTCGGTTTTTGGGCTTCAACGGCTACTACTAGACCATCAGACCATCTTGTACACGGTGTCGTTTTCCCTGACGCGTTCGTCGACCTTCAACCCTATGCTCTGCCCCTTCTTGGCTGTCTTCACGTCTTCGTGTTCAATCTGCATGGACTGGACGGTTTGTTCAAAGTCGGTTGTGGGACCCTGAATGCGGACCTTGTCGCCTACGAACAGTGGCGCCGTCAACTCGACAACAGCAACGTTGATTTTAGAGAAGAAATGCGTTACTTTGCCGACTTCTTCAGGCTTTTCTTCCATGCTCAACTTTGACATCCCTACCCTTTAAGTAATAAGAATCAAGGGCAACGCATATAACACTTGCCAAAAATGTTCATAGGCGGGGTTTGGAAATGTCCCTTACATTACAGGATGCGCAGCACGTTTCGTGGAAAATCTTCAGAAAAATAAACGCCAAACTGGACGCAGAGAGAGGCAGAGGATGGGACCCTTTCGTTATTGTTGCAGACATTCTTGAAGAAGCTGGCGAGGTGGCGTCTGTGGTCAAGGGGTTGGAAGGGTTCAAACTGCCTGAAAAACCTAAGACCAAAGAAATGCTGGCGAAAGAGTTGAACGACATGCTCTACGGCATATTCGTCTTGGCAGAGCACTACGGCGTCAATTTAGAAGAAACCTTCTTGGAACACGTGAACGACTACCTGCTCAGGTTTCTCATTTAAAGAATTCGGGGTCGGGTCTCGAAAGACTAGAGATTTTTAGCCAGTCAGTGTCTGTGATTTTTGAATCTGAATTTTGATTTCATAAAACAGAAAATTAGACTCCCCTTAAACAGAGTCCAACTGTAGAACCAAAGGGAGGAAAAACATCTTTATGAAAGTGGATTTGAATCGACAAGAACTTCACCTGATCAAGTTGTGGTGGTTGAGTTGCGAAGACATGATGATTCCCGAGGGCACCTGTGAAAAATGCGACTTGAGAGAAGAGTGCACGATTGTGAGAAAGAAGCTTTACGGCAAGAACGGTGGCATCAGACCCAAGGTGCAGGCGAATGGCCAAGTGGCTGCTCCCAGTCCTGCAATGGAAGAATTCATACCAACCTGAGTTTTTTGAAAAACTTCCTTAGCCTTGCCAACAAAGGTTCTGGCTTGAGCTTTTTAACCTTCCTTCCCGTCTGTTGAGCGCTTCGCCAGTGCAGCCGCAATCTCTCGGGCTTCCTCAACCACGGGCAGAGAATCCCTCAGCTTCTCCAGATACTTCAATGTACGTAGCGTCTTGAAAACCGCCAAGCCGCGCTCAGTGATAGCGTATAAACTCAGCTTTTCGCTGAACCTTCGTTTCTCAACAACCCCGTTTGAAACCAGAAAACCCAGGTGACGCTTCAACACGGGCTCTTCCATGTGTACCCTACGGGCAAGGTAATCTGTTTTTTGGGGTCGCGCAACAAGAACCTCAAGAATGTTTAGGTATTTGTCCATCTTTGAACGAGACATTTCACATACACTAATTCCATGTTTCGCCCAGCTGAGGATAAATCATTTAAGAATGCAGAATAAGAATCAAAAACCCATATTGCAGGTATAATGAAGACTGCAACGACTCGAACCAGAGATGTCAGATGCCTTCCTTCGAAGGCTTCCTTGGGCTGGTTATCAAAAATGCTGCTGCAACTCCGGCTAGCGTGGATGCGGTGGCTAGAAGGAAGATTAGAACGATAAGCGTGATTGGCAGTGTTACCTCAACGTTTATGGGCGGAGTCAGGGCTTCCTCTGAAATCATCAGGTCTCTTGTTAGCAGGTTTAGTTCTCCTTCGTACCTTAGAACGGTTAGCCAAGCTTCATCTTGGAAAAGTCCACCTATTCTCAGGTCTATCTTTGACAGGTCGCCCTTGGAGAGCACGAACTCTATTGCCTGCGAAGCTCCTCCATTGACAAAATAAAAAGCCTTCTCCATCGGCCAGTAGTCTTGGTTCACCTTGTCCTTAGTGAGGATGAAGAGCGTTATTTTAGAGTTTCCAGCGACAGGACTTGTAATCACAAGAGGATAGTAGAGAAAGCTTGAGTCAAACCTGTAGAGTATCGGATTCACGCTTCTCTGTTCCTGAGAAAAGGTTACGAGGTCTATGGCGTAGTGCCTGAACCCTCTGTTCATGTAGTCTTCAATGACCGATTCGAACTCTCCCAGAGACACTTCTTCATTCACTTGATTTTCCTCAAGGAAACCATTAGCCCAGTCGATCAGGTCGGAGGTATCATCTGCCTTGACAACTGTAATGTTGTGAGCGCCTATCTGCTGATGGAAGAGCACTTCCACGCTTCCGTAGCGAGCGTCGTTCTGGCTGGAGTACATCAGTCGGCTTATGCCC
>Ga0315314_1002609_pt1 | contig 14752 bp, 14 predicted proteins | sample TDP9_MG_FD_203631 | JGI IMG/M metagenome (GOLD analysis project Ga0315314, IMG submission 203631) | Freshwater sediment microbial communities from Lake Towuti, South Sulawesi, Indonesia - TDP9 | ecosystem: Environmental > Aquatic > Freshwater > Lake > Sediment | place: Indonesia: South Sulawesi...
AGTTAAAATCCTCGTTAAGGAAGGATATCGCCGCAATAGTGAGAATGAAAGACGTTTGGATTTTAACAGGGCTCCTCCTGTGCGCTATGGGAAGTTATGACACCGTTTGTTACTGGCTTCCAAGCATACTGGAGCTTAAAGGCGTCCCATCAGTCACCGCGGGCCTCGTCGCTTCCATGCTACCCCTCGGGTTTTTGGTTGCCAGCCTCACCATAGGCATCTCCTCTGATCGTGTCGGCCTAAGAAAACCCTTCATGTGGATTCTTGGGCTCGTTAGCGGCCCTGCCATTCTAGCCATCGAAAAGTCTCAAGAGTTCCCTCTTTGGGTCACTGTATTCGTGAGCGGCTTTTGCACCATTGGGGTTCTGACCCTAGTGCTCCTGATACTGGCCGAACTTCCAGAGGTAGCGGGTTTTGTGGCGAGCGCCACCGGATGGGTTTCTTCTCTCGCTAATATCGGCTCCGTCATCATGCCAACGGTGGCAGGGTATGTTAAAGATGTAACAGGATCCTTTCTTCCCGCTGTAATTATGATAGCCATTGTAGCCGAGATGACCCTAGTATTAGGTTTTGTGATTAAGGAAACGGGTAAAAGAACAGCCATTCACCAAAACGAGTCATGCCCCTTTCCTCTAGGCACCAGCGACGACGCTACGCTATTATAGCGACGACTTCGAGTTGCTTATATAGGCAGTTTGCTCTTTCCTCATTGAGGCGATCCGAATGACCCCTTTAAACGTTGATGCGCGTTTATGGAGACATCTCTTCACCCTATACAAGTTGGCGGAGATGGGTGCGAGCAACCGAACCGTAAAGGTCTCCACCGAGTATTTAGCCGAAAGGATGGGATCCTCCCAACAAACGGCCTCCCGCCACCTTATTCAGTTGGAGAAAAGGGGTTGGATCAGGAGGGTCGTCACCCCGGAAGGTTGTTTGATTAAAATCACTACGGTTGGAGTCAGTGAACTGAAAACGCTGTATTCTAGCTTGCGCCAGGTCATGGAGGCGGAATATCCACCATCCGTCACCCTGGAGGGGGTGGTGTTTACCGGCCTCGGTGAGGGAGCCTACTACGTGACTCAAGACGAATACCGTAAGCAGTTCATCGAAAAGCTGGGCTTTGACCCCTACCCCGGAACCCTTAACCTTAAGCTCACAGCCGAATACGACATGAAAACAAGATCCGAATTGGACACGTATCCCGCCATAGAGATCAAAGGGTTCGAGGACGAGTCTAGAACCTTCGGACATGTGAGGTGCTTTCACGCTTTAATCAACAATAAGGCCAAGGGAGCAGTTGTGTGCGCCTTACGGAGTCACTACAACTCCTCTGTGCTAGAAGTCATTGCCCCCACCTACCTGCGCGGTCAACTAAAATTGAAGGATGGAAACAAGGTGAAGGTGGAGGTTCTCACTTTTCCGCGAGGCAAGGAATAACGGTTATTCCTCGGTTTCTCTAATTATTTCCTCTACGTCGACGTACCATTTCTTGCTGGTCCCGATTTTGGCACGCATTTTCCACTTGAGACTCTTGGGTTCATTCTCGATGACCCGTAGCAGTTTGTCGATCTTCAACGTTACGTCCTTCCGGTCCTCCTCGGTTAAAACGCTGAAATGGTTTAAGAAAGTTTTAACTTTATTCAAGTTCTTGGTTGCCGTATACCAGAATCCCCAATCGTTAGACATCAACTTTGCGATGTACCTCGAATTTACCGTCTCCTTCTCACCATCGCCTATGTCGTGCTCCATGAGCATGATGGTAGTGTCCTTGATGTCTTTCTCATTTATCCTTACAATTTGCACCTTTTCGAGCAAAATATCTGATAATGTTATAGTTGGATAGTCTAACTCTAACCTACCTTTGAAATCGATGGTGTGACACATTTCAAGTCTTTCGAGGAAGATGTCAGCTTTAATGTTGTTTTTGTTGTTGTAGTATAGTTGCCTCTTATGTCCGTATAAAACATTGAACCTTTCATGTGGGGAATAACCGAGTTCTTTAAAGAGACCCTTCATCATTGGGCTGAACTTACCATAACTCATGAGGTCTATATCCGAGAGGGATCTATTCATTTCTTGGTAAAGGTACCCAAACTTCGGGCAGTGAAGCATTATTGCACAAGCGCCCATTAATCTAAGCGTTATCCCTTTTTTCGTTGCGTATTCGATAATCCTTTCCGCTTCCCTGATGAAGTCTTGAGAACCTATCTCGGACATTCCACGATCTTCCGCTAACATATTAACAGGTTTTATCTATATAGCTTTTAACAATAACTAAACGCGACCTACGCAACTTTTAAAAACATAGATAAAACACTTTAATCGAGTGTTGGCAGATGGCGAGAATATTCTTTGCCACCGATGTGCACGGAAGCACCGGTGTTTGGAAGAAATGGCTCTCTGCTCCCGATTTCTTTAAGGCAGATGTACTAATGTTATGCGGAGACCTTACCGGGAAAGCGTTGGTGCCGTTGATCAAACAGAAAGATGGGGCCTATAGCTTAGCTTACTGGGGAATGAAGTTCAACCTCAAGACCGACAAAGAAATTGAAGAAATGGATAAGAGGTTGGAAAATTCTGGGGTTTACCCATTTAGAAGCACTCCGGAAGAGATCGCTGAGCTTAAGGAAAATCCGACAAAAGTGGAAAGAATGATGATCGAAGCCATGACGAACAGAATGAGACAATGGTTAGATATGGTTCTAGAAAAGATTGATACGAAGAAAATTCAAGTCTTTGTGATGCCTGGGAATGACGACTACTTCGAAATAGACGGCGTTATTAAATCTTATCAAGACAGAGGAATTGACTGGCTCCTTGATACCATGGTTGAAATAGCTGGACTCGAAACAATAAGTTTATCCTACGTTAACCCGACTCCTTGGAACACCCCAAGAGAAGCAACCGAAGCTGAGCTTAAGAAGAAAATTGACAAACTCGTGGGGAAACTCTCTAATCCGAGTCGATCGATCTTCAATTTTCATTGTCCCCCGTATGGAACGAAGCTTGATCTCGCGCCTGAGCTGGATAAAAGCTTAAAACCAGTTACGGTTAGGGGTCAAGTAAAATTCATTCACGTAGGTAGCAAAGCTGTTTTTGAAGCTGAATTGAAATACAAGCCATTGATCGGGCTTCATGGTCATATTCATGAATCTTGCGCCGTGGATCACGTCGGAGACGTACCCGTTATTAATCCTGGATCTGAGTATGGGGAGGGTGTGCTTCGAGGATTTATGGTTGATGCTTCGAAAGAAGGCATTAAGAATTTTTGGAGAGTTGAGGGGTAAGGAAGCACAATGATCTGATCCTCTAAAAGAAAAAAGAGGGGAGGTTTATTCTGGGGGTATCTCCGCGTAGATCTTCGATGTGTCTATGCCCGCCTTGATATTCTGAGCTTGCTTCGACGCATATATGATAAAACCGATTGCGATGAACAAGGCCATAACCGCTGCCACTGCATAGGTAAATTCTAGTATGGAGAAGCAGACAATCCACCAGCCAGCTGCGATTGTGTAAAGGCCTAAGATTGAGATTATTGGTATGCCCCCGACGGCCCATTGTATAGGAGACCGCTTATAGACTTCCGGCTTCAGGTACGGCAGTAGTAACGCTGCAAACCCAAATAACCAGAAGAAATTGAGCATAGTGAAGTCTAAGATCCCTAAGATTACATCTACAGACAGAGCCGCTATAACAACACCCACTACTCCCCAAATCATGGTTACGTGGGCAGCCCATGTGGGTGAGCCTCTCTTGTTTATCTCGCAGAATTTCTCGGGCATGGCCTTATCAAAAGCGAGCCCGAAGAGGACCCTTGTAGTTACCACGAAGATTGGGGGTATACTATTTGCAAACCACAAACACATTAGCAATGCCACCAACACGCCTAGCCACAGAGGCATCAGAGAACCGGCAAAAAACGGTACAGACGGTGTGATAACGGGCATTATGGTACTGAGTACGTCTGGGGCTTTATTAGCGAGGAAGACATAGGCACCTATGAAATCACCATATGGATAGTAAACTGCCCATGATACGAAGACATACATAAATGCACAGGCGAGAAAACCGCCGTTAAAGCCGACGAGCATGCTACGTCTCGGTGACTTCACTTCCCCAGCAGCGAAGGTTACGGATTCGAACGCAGTCCAAGCCCAAAACGGAACAATAAGGGATGCAATAGTGGCATCCATTGAGAAACCTGGAAATCCCCACCCATTCTTTGTTGCTGCATCTAAGATTTTCTGGTATGCGCCCTCCCCCCACATTTGATTAAAAGCCGAGGGAGCGCCACCGGGACCCACCACGAGGAAAGTAATCGCCGCTATAGCCGTTGCGACCATAGGAAGATATGTTATGACTCTGGTCACCCATTTCACCGATTTGATACTATACAGCGTCACAACCCAGAAGAACAGAGTAAACACGATGCCACCAACCGTTTTCCAAGCCATCGTACCTAAAGCATTTCCCGCCTCGATTAGCGCAGGTCCTAAGCCTCCAAAGCCAGCCATGACCAATGCCCCACCGAAGAGGCCCGTCACGATGTAACCCAGGAGACCTATGGCGATTCCATACCCAATGACCGCGACCCAGGAGGCCCAAAATCCAAGCGTTGGGTTTATGACTCTGCTAACATGAACGTACATACCGCCAGCCCTTGGCATTGAAGCAGACATCATTGCCAACGTGACTGCCAACGGCAAGAGAATAAGAGAGCTTATTAGAAACGACAGTGCAGCGTTGCTTCCCGGATACGTTAACGCCATCCGCACCGAGTAGAAGTTTATGCCAGACGCAGCGGGAGCTGCAACCGCCCAGATAATCACGTCTTGGATGGTCAGTTCCCTAACCAGCCCTGACGCCCTTCTAGCAAAGACAACCTCTTCAGTCAAGTTCATTTCCTTCTTCCTAAATTTGTCTCATTCCAAAAAAGATAATTTCTTTTATGCGAATATAAGCCTTTCCAGAGGGATTTTGACAGCACATCCTTACGTAAACAGCATGGCAAGCAAGCTATGGGCGCTCAGGAATCGTCACTTCCACGTCTCGATAATCTTTCTCTTAATCTTTGAAGAGCTGTTCAGCTCTTCTTTTCCAAATCTCCCGATCTTCACAACTTGAACGCTGAGCACCTTTTCTGCGATCGCTTTTTGCACCTTCCTCTTTATTTCCCCTTGATCGTAGCCAACAGCTATGATGTCAGGCTTTATCTTTTCGATGGCCCCGCTTATGTCCAGTTCTTCGTAGCCTAAGATGGCTTCGTCCACCACCTTTAGAGACTCAACGAGGGCCCTTCGCTGGTCCTCGGGCATCACCGGCTTCTTTCCCTTCATCTTCTCGAAGGTGCTGTCCCTAGCCACAATGACAACTAATTCGGCGTCTTCTCCGCCGGCCTTCTTGGCCTCCTCCAGATACTTCACGTGGCCCAGATGAAGTAAATCGAAGGTGCCTGAAGCTAAAACAACCTTCCTCTTCTTGCTCATCTCTTTGCCTCCCATGAGAATTTCACGACTCCCAACAAACGTAGGGCGTCCAGCAGCCCCTCACAATAGGCAACTGACGCCAAACTCGTTTCAAGCTTACTTTTGTCTTGATAATATTTGGCGTCTTCTAAATAGCGCTGAGCGGTCTCCATGATGCCTCTGATTTCCCCCTCACTAATGCGTATCGAGCCCTGTGGAACTATTATTTCGGCCAAGACTCGCCCGGTGTTTTGAATATACTTCGATACCAGTTCCTCCATCGTCATTCAACCCTTTCCCTTATGCTTTCCGGAGCCCCGGCTAAGGTTATGAGTGCCTCAGCCTCCATGAAGTGGAGCCTTCCTGGGAAGACGAGGGTGTGAGGGGGGGAGCCGAAATCGTAGCTCATTATCTCTCCTACATAACCCGCTTTGACCACGGGATCCCTTGATCCTGCCCTGGCGATACCCACCACGAGCGTGTCTAGGGTGACCACGTGGCCTCTCTTTCGTCTTTCTACACCCAGGAGCGCTTGCAAACCTTCCCTAACAGTCATGCACCGACTTTCTTCCGCCCTAATGTCTTGGAAGCACAAGGTGTGAAGCCCCATCACCTTGTTTTCAAGGATCACCTGATAGGGGGTTTCGGAGGCGAAGCCCTCTTCAGAGAACGGGATGGTCACGCTTCTTCCAAACTTATAGTTTTGCAAGCCGCATAGCCCAACAACCGCGGAAACAATTGAAGCCCCGTGTATGAGGCGGGTTTTAATTCCCTGCTTTTCCGCGCGGACCCGCAGGTCCACGTGGGTGGTCGCGATCAGAGGGTCTCCGGGGACGAGCAGCACCGCCTTCCCCTCCTTCGCCTCCTCCAGAATCATCCGTCCTCCTTCCTCCTCTAAATCCCTCCTTGAAACAACAAAAACCCCCCTTCCAACAAGCTTCTCCAGCTCCAGGACAGACAGCCCGGGCATCAAACTCGTGTAAAGCTCTATGAACACTGCGTCTGCCTCCCTCGTCTCCTCGAGCCCACGAAGCGAAATACCCATCGCATCGTGTAAGCCCAAACCCACGAAGACCAACTCACCCAAGGGCTCAACCCCGTCACAACTTACCATACTTCAACAACCAGAATATTAGCGTAGCTATGCGCCAGATCAGATAGGTTCTCAGCTGAAAACGGTTAGTTCGGAAAAGAAAAAGTTATTAGAGGTGTTGTTAAGTAGGCTTTATCGATGGGTCTAGGGCCCGTAGCTTAGCAAGGTAGAGCGGCGGACTAGTAGGGGGCTAGGTTGAGGCTCTTAACCCGTAAAGGCAACAGAATGTCTGCTGTTTCGGGAAGGTCAGGGGTTCAATTCCCCTCGGGCCCGCCACTTTCTTCGTCTCCGTTTCATTTTCTTGAAACAAATCTGTTTTCTTTTATGTAGAATCTCCACGGTTTGTCGAGGCCTGCTTTAACTCCAATCCTTTTTGTGGACACTATTTCAAGAAACTCTTTTTCTTCTGGGTCGTGGATGAATAATTCTCCTTCTTTGGTGAGGTCTAAGCCGTTTTGTTTCTTGGTTATGTTTAAGGCTTGGGTTAGTTTGCCGGGGCCGTTGGTTAGGTTTGAGAGGCTTTTAGTTCCTCTGTTTTTCTGCATGACCTCTATCCCTTTGACTGGTTCTAGGGCTCTGAATAAAACGGCTCCTGGGACGCCCACTCTTTCGGTGGTTACGTTGAGGCAGTGGTGGTTTCCGTAGATGAAGTAGACGTAGGCGATGCCAGCCTTCCCGAACATGAGCTTGCTTCTCGGCCTCTTTCCCCTGTACGCGTGACTGGCCGGATCGTCAGAACCCCTGTAGGCCTCTACCTCAACGATCTTGCCGACCATCTCCCCTTCCTTCACGCGTCTAACGAGATGCTTACCTAGCAGTTCTTTGGCTACGATCAAGGTGTTCCTCGCATAGAAATCCCGTGGCAAGACCTTCATGGCGCCCTTTCCCCATTTTCCTTTTGGATGCGCAAGCGTAAAGGCTTTCCGTTATCTATTCGAACGGATTAGAATTGTGAAGAAATGAAGAGTTACTGTCTTATCTCAGTATTTTCATAAATTATACCCTTAACTTTACATTTCCATCCTTGGGCTCATCATTTTAAGATAACTAGAAGAATTCTTGTCATAAGTTTTTTATTCGCATGGGCACAACAGAATCATTGAAGGCTTCGAGATGTTTTTCGTTACGCGTTATTATATAAAATGGGACAAGATGGCTGAATGCCAGAAGTGGTTACTTTCCGACGAAGCGAAAGACCTGCGCAAGAGGTTTGAGGAGGAAACAAGCTGGAAATACGTCAATACATACTTCCCTATTCTTGGATTTGGCGAGGATATTATAGAAGACTGGTTTGAGGTTCCCAACTGGGCTGCCCTGGATAAGTCGAGGATGTCGAATGTTTGGGAAGAGTGGTCCGACAAGACATGGGATTTCATGGATATGACGAGGTCGGCACCAAGCGTGGTCTACCGAACGACGAGCGACATCATGATACCTACCCCACCTAAGAAGAAATAGTCATCATTCCCTCTTTTTTCTGTTTTCCAAATAGCCTTCTTTGAGGATCTCCAGAATGTGCTCCAATTTAACTAAAAATGACAAAATTTAAACATGTTTTAGCTTGATTTTAGAGGGACAACGATGTCTGAGGCGCCCTGCTTAATGGTTCCTAAGGCCCTCGGTGAGAGAGCCATAACCTTAGCAAGAAGTCTTCATCTCTTTGACCAAGAGTTAAGGGTTCAGCGGGTGCGAGACTACGTGTACATACCCCTAACTAGCTTCCCCTCGCCTATGCTCATCCAAAAACTAGAGGGGGGCCTACCCGAATTCGAAATCTCTACGCATAGGTTTCCCGAACGAGCAAAACGTCCCCTCAAGCTCCTTGATGTCCTGGAGGATAGGTTGCCACCACACCTTTTGGCGAGTATTCCACAAGCCATCGATTTCGTGGGAGCCATTGCCGTTCTTGAGGTTCCCCCGGAACTTGAGGGCTACAAAGGGATCATTGGAGAGGCGATACTGGACACCCACAAGCGGGTGCGCACGGTTTTGGCGAAGTCTGGTGCGGTGGAGGGTGTTTATCGGCTGAGGGAGTTTGAGGTAATCGCCGGCGTGGAGAAAACAGAGACGGTTCATAGGGAGCATGGATGCGTCTATCACGTAGACCTAGCGAGGGCCTACTTTTCCCCTAGACTCTCTTATGAGCACCATCGAGTTGCGTCGCTGGTTAAAGATGGCGAAACCGTGGTGGACATGTTCGCCGGAGTTGGACCCTTCTCCATCCTAATCGCCAAGCAGCACTGGGACGTGCGAGTGTATGCCATCGACATAAACCCGGATGCCGTCCATTACTTGAAGAAAAACATCGCCGCGAATCACGTTCAGGAAAAGGTTACACCGATTCTTGGCGATGTTAAGGAAGTCGTCGATGAAAGGTTAACCGGGATCGCGGATCGAGTTATCATGAACTTGCCGGAAAGGGCGGCAGAATACGTTAACGTGGCTTGCAAGGCCCTCAGGCTCAAGGGCGGTGTTATGCACTACTACGAGTTCACGAGCGCTCCGGATCCCCTAGAAGCCGCAAGGGTTCAACTGACCGAAACCGTGAAACAAAGTAATCGCCATTTGAAAGTCTTGTTGGAGAGAATAGTTCGAGCGACCGCGCCCTTCACCTGGCAGGTGGCGGTGGACGCCCAAATTCATTAACGCCTTCCACGGTTAGCGTTATTCTTACCTTTTGATACGGATTTCGCAACTTTTCAACGATCTTTCTCGAAATGTCGATGGCAGCTTTATCCGCCCTTATGCCTATTGTTCGACTACAGACATGATCACTTTTTCTCACCACCAAGTCTGTGGGGTGAAGAAACAACAATCGGGGGCATCCCTTGGCGTTAACAACTTCCTTTAGCTCGCCAGTCTCAATCGTTATCGTGAGTTTTGCGCCTTCCTTTTTCGCGGCTTCCTTGAACCCTGGATGCAAGCCTGCCGCTCCCTTCGTTGCGTCCACGGCAACGACGCAATCACCGCGCTTGGTGAGAGCCTTCTCTCTTGTGATCTCAAAGGTTGTTTTATGGGTTGCTTGGATGTTCTCGTGTCCGCACGCGTGGATAACTTCAGATATGGGAAGAGATTGTTCCGATAACTGCTTTCTGCTCCACAACTTGTTTACACTATATGATGAAACGCTAGAGGGATATTTTAGCCTTCATAAATCCTTACAATGTTTCGTTCTACCTTCTTTGAAAACCCATGTTTGATTAATTCTTTGTAGGGATTTGGGGCTTCCTCGATTAAGACAGTTTCGATTTCTTTAGCCCAAGGGATAGAACTTTCTTCTTTGATTTGTTTTTCGATTTCTCCGTTATCTGTTAAATCTGCTTCTGGTGCGAGGGAAAATAATGATGGTTGCTTTAAGTGCGTCTACTGTATTTTTGCCGATGTTTCAAGCTCTATCACTAAACTGAATAGTAACCTTCCCACCCTGAAAAACCCTAGCCACAAACTGCTCCACCAACATAAACACCAAAAACAACAAAAAACAACTAAAAGTACTTAAAAGTTACCAAATTTCACCCACACACCACCGACGAGTTCATAAATTACATCCTAGAAGACCTTCTAATGCTCATCGAGCAAGCGGTGTGAAGACATTTATGTTTCGAATCTCGGGCAGAGTAAACAAATAATTAGGCGGATTTACGAGAACCGATCGATCGGTTCATAATGATCCCAGAGGTTCCATCAACTCTAAATAAGAAGCCTGCTGGCGATAGATATGAATTGAAACTGCTACACAAACTATTCAAGAACCTCTATGGAGTCTACTTTTCCGTCTCCGTCTAGGTCGAATCCTTGAATCACGGTCGCAAACTTTTCTTTGTCGCTGAAGTTCTTGAGGACATTCACCCAGAATTTAGTCAGGGCTATCACGCAGGCTTTGGTTCCCACCGCCTTGTTGCCAGCGAGAGCGATGATCCTCTTTTCCTTGTTCCAGGGATTTACGATCTTAGCGATCACCCCTATGGTGTCGCCAGTGTAAACGTTCCTAGTTCTTTCAGAGACTAGGCCTCCAAGTAGGAATCCCTGCTCGGTGGGCATCATATTGAACCGTATCGGTAAAAACTCGTTGATCTCCTCGGTGATGAGGTTGGTACCGGGACCACCCACCAGAATCAGGTTGCTGCCCTCTTCTTTCTCCGCCTTCACGTCCACATCCAGTTTTATGGCAAAATCCTCTGGCAACTCCACGAACTGTCCGAGGAAGAGGGTTAAATAAGAGGCGTAATGCCCATCCCTCGCCCTAGCCTTGAAGGGACCGTGGGGGTCAGGACTGCCCACAACGATCTTCCCATCGAAGCTGGTGTCCTCGAGAAAGGGACTGAAGAACTGTTTCATTTTCTCGTCCATGGCCGAGACTGAAATGGTCTTAATTCTTCGGTGGCCAAAGGGAAGCTCCACTCCGAAGGCGGGGAAAGAAGCTTTATAATACTTTGCGATGGCGCCCTTCCTCATCTCCTCCCTCACAACTTTCACTATGCCGGCCTTCACAAGCCTTCTGATGTGATAGTAAACCTTCTGGTCGTGCACTTTCAGCCTCCTCGCGATCTCTATGGGGTACATCTCCCTTTCACCCAGAAGCTCAAGGATACTCCAGCCCATTTTACTTAATACAGCCCTTAGTCTCTCAGGTTGATCAAAAACGGCGATGTCCTTTACCTCGTATTCTTTCCTTTCCTCGCTGAGTAACAACTTCTTCTTCATGGAGTCTCCGCCTGTTGGTTGTGGAGCAGTTTACAGCTCATAACTATGGAGTTACGGTTCCCTTATAAATATTTTTTTAACGGTTGAAACTTGAACCGGTAAAAAGCCCATAAGCCCTTATAGTCCTACTTTTAGTCCTAAAACCATTTTCTGAAAAAAGCTTATAGAATCCGATTAAGTGAAATAATTCAACTGGTTATTAACCAGTTCAGTAGAGTGCAAGTGAAGGTGATCCGGCAAAGAAGTTGCGAGGCGTCGCTCATGTGCGGAATCTTTGGTTGCATCCTCAAGGACGGAAGCGCGGCACCCATCATCCACGCCGCCCTAAAAAGGCTGGAGTATCGGGGTTACGACTCTGTGGGAGAGGCAACCCTTCATGAAAACACACTCCTCATAAAAAAGGATCAAGGGAAGATCAACGATGTCCATGCGCTCCACAACCTAGACGACCTCCCCGGTCGGATGGGAATAGGACACACGAGATGGGCAACGCACGGAGCCCCCTCTCAGGTCAACGCTCATCCACACGTCGATTGCCATAAGCAGATTGCCGTCGTCCACAATGGGATTATTGAAAACTTCGCAGAGCTGAGGAGGGAGCTTGAGGAGCAGGGGCATGTCTTTCTATCTAAAACCGACAGCGAAGTGATTCCCCACCTTATAGAAGAGGAATTGAAGAAGGGATCAGCCTACGTGGAAGCAGTGCGTGGGGCCATAAATCGATTAGAGGGCTCCTACGCCATCGCCATTCTTTCCACCAGAGAGCCGGGCAAGATCCTCTGCGCCCGAAGAGAAAGCCCCCTCGTGGTGGGCATCGCCGAAAACGCCGCCTACTGCGCCTCAGACATCCCCGCCTTCCTCCCATTAACTAGCAAGGCGGTTATCATCGAAGATGGGGAGCTTGTAGTTCTCAGCGATAAAGGATACGAAATCCGAAAACTCATGGACTGGAGCCTAGTGACAAGAGAACCCCAGCTTGTCGACTGGAACTCTGAGATGGCGGTAAAACAAGGGTACCCCCACTTCATGCTTAAGGAGATTCACGAGCAACCCGTATGTCTCAAGAACTCTCTTCGATTACAAGACCAGTACCTAGAGCTGATGACCACCTTCCTCGACCGCGCTGGAGAGGTCTTCTTGGTGGCGTGCGGAACCTCTTATCACGCTTGCCTCGCTGCCTCCTATATGTTTTCTAAATTGGCTTTTTTAGCAACTCACCCTGTTATCGCTTCGGAGTTTGTGGAACAACACGGAAGGTCCGCCAACATCGATAGCACCCTCCTCGTCGTTAGCCAATCTGGGGAGACCGCCGACACGCTAGCCGCTGTGGAACACGCGAGGCTTCGCGCCGCCACCATCCTCGGGCTAACGAACGTCATTGGTTCCACTCTGACCCGCGTTTCCCGCGTTTATGTTTGCCAACAATCGGGTCCAGAAATAGGGGTTGCGGCCACCAAAACCTTTACCACCCAGCTTTCCGTGCTCGCCCAACTCGCGCTAAGACTCGCCAAAAAGAGGGGGAAGATCTCCCATGAGGAGATTGAACAACTGGAAGAACAACTGGAACAAATCCCTACGTTCGCTGAAACCATTCTCCGAACCCGAGAGAAGCAGATAAAACAACTCGCCAAGAAATACCGAGACAAACCGTGCTTCTTCTTTCTGGGGCGGGGAATAAGTTCGGCTACGGCCCTCGAGGGTAGACTGAAGCTCCTAGAGATAGCCTATGTACCCTCCATAGCCTTCCCTGCTGGAGAAAGCAAGCACGGTCCCATCAGCCTCATCGAGCCCGGCTTCCCGGCGATTTTCATCTGTCCCAGAGACGAAACCCGCAAAACTGTTGTGGGGAACATTATGGAGATGAAGGCCCGAGGGGCATCCATCATCGCCATCATCGAAGAGGGAGACGAAGAGATCAAAAGCATAGCCGACGATTATGTGGAGATCGTCAAAGGTGTGCCTGAAATTCTTTCACCCATCCTCTACGTGATCCCCCTGCAACTCTTCGCATACTACATGGCCGTCGAGAAGGAGTGCGACCCAGACATGCCTAGGAACCTAGCCAAGTCGGTCACGGTCAAGTAGTCCGGGTTCGCTTCTCCTTTCTGGGCTGCCGAAACGATTTAGAACGCCAAGACCGAGTTAGGAGGATATCGGCTGCAAAATCTTAAGCATGCGTTTCCTCTTATTCTATGAGGATGAGAGATGGAAAAGCGGGCTTGGGAGGAATTGGTTCAGAGGCTGGTGAGGGAGGGGATTCTCCGGTCACCTCAGGTTATTCGGGCTATGCGAAGGGTTCCTCGAGAACCCTTTCTCCCTGAGGGTGTTAAGTCACATGCGGCGGTGGATACCCCACTTCCCATAGGGTATGGGCAGACTATTTCGGCGCCTCACAGCTGATCCAGCGCGGTTGGCTGGGCGAAACATGGTTTCCATCATGGATGAGACCCTCGAGTTGGAGGTGGGGCATAAGGTCCTAGAGATCGGAGCAGGTTCGGGCTGGCACGCCTCTACCATAGCCGAGATTGTGGCTCCGACTGACACACCAGAGGAGGAATGGGGACATGTGTACACCGTGGAAATCGTTCCGGAGCTAGCCGACTTCGCGAGAAAAAACTTGGAGAAGGCAGGATACGGTAGCCGTGTCACCATTATTTGCGGAGACGGCTCCGAAGGATACCCGATGGAGGCTCCGTATGACCGCGTTCTGGTGACGGCGGCGGCTCCGGATGTCCCTAAGCCCTTGGTGGAGCAGCTGAAGGCTGGAGGGGTCTTGGTCATTCCGGTGGGTGGCGTCTACCTCTACCAAACCCTCGTGCGCGTCAGAAAAGTGAACCGAAAGCTCGTTCATGAGAATTTGGGCGGAGTCGCATTCGTGCCCCTAACTGGAAAGCACGGATATAAACTCTGAATAACTGCGCCACGTTCTCGCGATGTTAAGAGAAGAAATCCTCGAGACTTACTTTTCCCTTAATCTTTTTTAGGCCTTCGGTCATCTTGTTTAGAGCCTTTTGTACGCGTTCCTCAGAGAAGTCTTTCTCGCGACATAAAAAGTCGATGACGCCTTTTGTGTCGGGTTCTTTCCAAGCGAGGCGGTAGTGGTCGGTAACCTTTGGGTGGAGGAAGATTTCCCGTATTCGTTGGGGTTCAACTGGGAACTCCGCCTCTTTCAGCGTTGGTAACAGGTTTTCGAGGCTTCCATATTCTTTGACGAGTTTGAGGGCGGTTTGAGGGCCGATGCCCTTGACTCCCTCAGGGTTGAAGTCGGTCCCTAGGAGGATGCCAATGTCGATGAGCTGTTGATGGGTGACGCCTAACTCCTCGAAGACGCGATCGAGCTCGACGATTTCGGGCACAACCTGAATGTACACCTTTTTCCTTGGAAGCTTTCTTCGGCCGCTAATGGTCACGTTTCGCACGAGTTGCGGAGCGCCGAAGAGGAGGCTATCGTAGTCTTGGCTAGCGCAGAGGTTGGTATCTCTCCTTTTGG
>Ga0315314_1002610_pt1 | contig 14750 bp, 17 predicted proteins | sample TDP9_MG_FD_203631 | JGI IMG/M metagenome (GOLD analysis project Ga0315314, IMG submission 203631) | Freshwater sediment microbial communities from Lake Towuti, South Sulawesi, Indonesia - TDP9 | ecosystem: Environmental > Aquatic > Freshwater > Lake > Sediment | place: Indonesia: South Sulawesi...
CAATTTTCCCGCTTTAAAGCCTTAAGAAGCAGCCATTCTGGTGCATGACTATCTGCTGAACCCTTTCGGCACACAAAGACTACGCGGGTATTCATTCTGTGTCTATGTTTTATGCATAAGATTGATGCTACGCCGTGTTATTGGCGTTTCTGATTACTGGCAAAAGCCTTTTTTTCTACAAAAAGACCTCATCTCTCATCCCATTCTCAGAAATTACCTGAAGTTTTGAGCCCATGAAAACCGTTTGACCTCGTCCTTAAGGCGGCAACCGTGATCTTACGTATCTAACTTATTGTTGTGGCAGCCCTAGAGCCGCCTGGCACAACAAGTGTTATCCTCTGAAGGAAGCCGTGAGAAGGATATGGACCGGCGCATGTGAGACTAGTTTCGTGGTGCGAGGCCTTAGTCGACTTCTTCTACGTCTTCTATGCCCTTCTCTGTAATCCTAAATCTGGTTGTGTTCTCAGGCAAGTATGGTGAATCAATTATCTTGGCTTGCCGGGTATCTCCTTTAGCTCTCTTTAAATATACCCGATGGGTACAAGCGTGGGCCATGATGTGGCCTCCGGCTGGGCGGTCAGGGTCTCCCCAGAACTGAGATGGATTCGCTTGCACCTGATTCGTTATGACAATCGCTGAGTTATAGGCTTCGGATAATCTGAGCAACTTATGCAGGTATTCGTTGAGTTTTTGCTGCCTTTCAGAGAGGCATTCACGGCCAATGTATTCGCCTCTGAAGTGGCTAATCATGCTGTCAATCACGACGAGCTTTACGTTCTGCTCTGGACACTTCTTAAAGAGATGATCAATCAAGAGGCATTGATGGTCGCTGTTGTATGCTCTGGCAATGATGATGCCGTCCAAGATTTTTTCCGGTTCTAACCCTCTTGACGATGCGATTTGATAGACTCGTTCAGGACTGAAGGTTCCCTCCGTATCTATGTAGATGACGCCTCCTTCTAATCCTCCCTGATCCCTAGAAAGCTGAGTGGTCACTGTTAGTGTCAAACAGATCTGCGTCTTTCCGACGCCATAGTCACCTATCAGCTCAGTCATGGCCTGAGTCTCGATGCCGCCAGCAAACATGTCGTCTAAGGCCTTGGAACCCGTTGTACATCTGACCATATTCCTCCGCCTTTCCCAGATCTCTGTGGCCTTTATGAAGTCGAAGTTCATGAGCTTTCTAGCCTCTTCACTGATCTTGAAGGCAGTCTCGTAGCCTAACCCAGTCTTGCTCATGATCTCTCTCAGAGGCGTTACAGACAGCGCCTCAACAGTCGACAGACCTGCAGAACGTAGCTTCGACGCGGTCGCAGGTCCGATCCCTGTGATCACCTCTAGACTTTCAGACAATTTTCACCGACCTCTTGCGGGTTGAAGATCGCCATATTCCGGAAGCAGGGAGAGAGCATAGACTACGCTTCTCATCGAATCATAGATTTTCCGCTCATCCCAGTCTTTCCCTAGATCGCAGTAGAGAGGCACCTCTTCTTCATCTCCGCTAAGATAGAAAACGTAAAGAGAAAGAACATTATGCGTCTTGGTTACTTCAACATCTAAGCCTAGTCTGTTGGCCAGCTTTGATGCCGCTCTGCTAACAATCCCTAATCGTCTTCGGTATCTCAAAGAGACCGGGGTATAAATATGGAACTTTCCAATCTCAGAGGCCAATATTTTCACCCCACTCAAAGTCTTTGTCGGCGATCTCTTGCCAGCAAAACTCACAGATCGGCAGCTTCTCCCCCTCGTAGAATATGTAAAGCGCGATGTCGGAATTCTCGCATGTGCCATTCCAAGGATTACGACATCTTTCGCGCCCGCGATAAAGAGGATTCGCACTTCGTGCAGGACCCTTTTTTGACCGCCCTTCCAATACTCCGGCCTCGTCTCTCTCCCCCCATAAGTCAAGAATCCACAGATTTATAGAACCACGTACCTCAGGGGGGAGGGGGTGTCCTCACTCAGGACCTTATCTTACGGAAAAACTCGGCGATAAGCCTTACAGCTTCATTTTCCATGTTAACCTTGTAGGTTCTTGGGTCATAAGCGTACTCTCTGACCCAGTTCAAGTCTGTGAGAATTTTGAGGTTCTTCCTTACGTCAACTGGCTTAAGCCCTGTTTTCCTTTCGAGCGAGTATTTGGTGAAATATTGGTTGGGATCCTCAATCATCTCCCTCAAAATCTTGAGCCTTCCGATGCTTCCCAGACCGGTCTCAATCTCTTGCCATCCGACTCTGTTCGGTCTACTCTCCATTTATGCTTCCTCTTAGACGCTGCAGTATGCTGTTCAGAAGACGTTCCAAATCCTCAGCGGAGACGTGCAATATGCCCATTTTCGTGAGCGACTTCATCTCTATTACCCTTCGATCGACCAGGTCCTGGATAAGTTCCTCTATCTCTTCCACAGGCTTAACGTTATGCTCTTCGCAGACAATTCGGTAAGCTTCCTTAATTTCTCTCAACCCGGCATAGGGTGTTCTACTGCTAAGCAAGGTGCGGACCAGCCCCAAGAGAAGGAGTTTCCCATGAGCGCCTAGATTAAGGATGTCCTCAGTTGTGATCCCAGGGCATGTTTCTCCATAAACCTTGCGCACATGATCAGGCAGAACCCTGTCAGAACCCAAGTTTTCAGCCAGATTTCCTGAGTAGAGAAGAAGATCTAAAGCGACCCTGACATCTCCATTGACTGGCGGCTTGGCTACAACATCGCTTATGAAGTCCAAAACGTCGTCGCTTACCTTACCCGATTTGAAAGCCATATCCACGCGATCCAATAGAATATCCTTGATCTGCTCGGAAGTATAACAAGTGAACTCTATCATGCCCCGGCCTAGCGTAGATATTTCGCTCGGCTCAAGAAAATTGTAGAAAGAGAAGTCTCGGGCAATAAATACCACCCCTAAAACGTGGCAGGGACGATCCGGATCTATCTCGTTTAATCTGGTAAGATCGTAAACAACATGGTCCTTGGAACGTCTGCAGAAGTAGTCAATCTCATCGAGCGATATAATCAGAAACCTATTTTCGTCTCGCAGGCACCTCAAAAGGTTAGACAGCATCTCCTCAGGGCTCAAGCTGCGAGATGATATTGCAGGAGCAGCTTTTTCAAGAACCTTCCGGTAGAGATTGTATCGACTTGTCCCCTCCACCTTACCATTAACATATATGTGTGTCAAAATAACCCTTTTCCGAGCTGCTGCCTTCTCTATGAGCTGCCCAAATCTGATTGCGGTACATGTCTTTCCAGTCCCAACATCGCCAATCACCTGAGTGACCTGAAGAAAAGCGTTCTCAGTATTATCTAAGGTCTCTTCATAGATTGAGAGAAGGCTCTTCAGCTCCTTCTCCCGATGAGGCAACCGGTCAGGGATGTAGCGGGGCGAAAGCTTCGCTTTGTCTCTAAAAATCGTCGACGTTTTTGACATATCCACACCAGACTAGTAGCAAACAGCTTATTATTAGTTGATGCTCACTTTTTGGGTTGTCATCTCATACTGGACATCTAAACATTTAAGATAGATGAGCCAAAGATCAATCCTTCACATGATGAGATAATTGAAGTAATAGAGGAAATCACGCCGCATAGTTGTTCCCAAGATATGCACAACGGTTTATACGACGTTCTTTGTTTCGACTCGCAAGTCTGTCCATGGATATGTGTCTATAATGCTTAAGAACCAGTTGTAGATATTGCTAAGGGGGATGGGGCTGGTTGGATTCTAGACTTAAGAGAATCATCAGTGAGATTAGAGACGAGTCGCTCAGAGGTGGAATTTTCGATCTGATCGAGAAATCCTCAATTGAAATAGAGGGCAGAATATATGAGGGATTGCCATTTGAGACCGCGCCTGGCAGCATATCCCATCATCACAATTATCCCCGAGGCCTACTTGAGCATGTCCTTTCTGTTACAGAAATCGCCTCAGTCTTATGTGATTGTGTTGAAGAGATCTACCACGGAAAAGTTGATAGAGACATCGTCATTAGCGGGGTCTTACTACACGATCTCTACAAAACGCTGACCTACGAGGAAAGAGGAAACAGAACGTATGGTATATCACCTCTGGCAGAACGCGTAGATCATCTCTCACTGATCGTGTCGGAGATGGCCCGGAGAGGATTCCCTTTAGACTTAATCCACACTGTATGTGCGCATCACGGCCATATTGGACCAATCATGCCCAGGACAGTTGAGGCATTAATATGTCACCTGGCTGATCTTGTGGACTCCCAGCTCAATGGCGAAGTCTTGAAGGCTGCTAAGTACCTCGTTAAAGAGGCGACTGGCGAAGCGTTGGAGAAGATGACGGCAAAAGAAGCTTTTGAAATCGTTCAGTCAAAAAAGATCGGAGGATGGAACCAAGTACGTCAGACTGTGAAGAAATTAAGAGAATCTTAACAGAGTCTTCTAGGCCCTTGTTCTAATCCATTTTCTGAGGTTTCTGTACTCGTTGAATGATAGAACGCCGAGAATGGCGATGGTTAGGCACGATAATATCAAAAAGCCACTTCCCCGAAGGCTTGGAACTCTATCTAATGTACGCACTAGTACTCCCCATGCAGAGGGGACAGCGCTTAGCAGTAGGTTGGGCAATGGAGAGGGTCTCACCTTTACGTAAATGTAATTGGACTTTGCACTGTAAGTGTTGCTCACGTAATCATAAGTCACCTGGGCGGGCGGAAGAGTATATATCCCTTCTCTTTTCAACATTATCGAGTACGTGTGTGTCTCTGAGGAATTCTTAGGTACTTGAGCCCAAGTGTGAGTTAGGCTACCTTCAAGTGGCTCAATGGATGATCCGTAGTACTGAACCAATAAGCTGTCATCCAAGGTGACGTTTTCAGCTGCGTCAGTATCATCATTGTTAATGATTCTAACGGTGATTTCTACTATCTGACCGATATCCAATTCGTTAAACGTAACCAGTTTTTCCACTCTTAGATTTAACGGCATGACTTGCACAAAATTCACCGTTAGGTCTTGGGGCAGAATCAATGAACCTTTTTCCGCGTAACTGACGGTCAAAGATGCTGTGGCGTTTAGGCTTTGAATGACTTCCATGGCAGGTTTGAACTCCGGTTTATTCAGGTCGGCTGACGTAATAACGTTAACAACAGGTTGCTGGGAGGTTACTTTCCCATCCTCGATTGTCGCGTTAGAAGTCGCTGTCAGAACGAAGGACATTGTAGCATCAGGTGAGAATTGAATCGGCCTCGTGTTATTTAACAGATCGTTTATGTTGAACGCATGAAAGAAAGATGAGGAGTGGAATCTGTTAGCCCAATAAGAGAAGATGCCAAGCATTGGTGTTGGAGTTTCAGAACTCGGTAGAATCGTTCTTATCAGATCTAGCTGCTCAGATTCCACGGTTTCCAGTAAGTTCAGAATCATTGACGAAGAGAAAAAGCCAGCCATCATAATGGTTCCATTGGCGGATAAGGTAGTTGCGTGTGGAGTGAATATGCCAGATTCGTAAGCAGAGCCGATTAATTCTGCAAATCCGTTCCTATGGACAGGCAGAGCATCCATAATATTGCGTCCAACCATTGATGCTGGCGTATCGGATTGGTAGATATATAAGACGATGTTGTACATTGTGCCGCCGATCTTCATCTCTTGAGGAAATGAGGTTAGATATCTCAAAGATGTGCCAAATGCTGCTGAGAACGACGAAGCGGCTAGATCGGCTTTTTGACGAGAAACATTCACCTCATCTTCGATGTAAATGGATAAGAGAAGCGTTCTGGGAACGAGCTCATAATACCTTCCAAGTTCAAGTAAGAACGATTCAGGAATATCCATCGGTATTAACTCTCCTAAGGCTGAGGGCGACGTAAGGATCGGATGTAACCCAGCTGCGTCAGTATCTTGAGTGATCAGGATACCCACAACCGCGTTCTCAAATGCTGGAGCTGAAAGTTCGATAGGAGTGAAAGCCATATCCGAGTCTATAAACGTGGAGGCTAAGTAGGCTGTACCATCAGGAGCTGCGAAACCAAATATTGCCTCTGCGTAGTAAGAGTCGTTGCCTGAATCACCCGCAGCTGGGGATATCGTTGAGGCAACCAGGGCACATACAAGAAAGAATGAAGCTGCATGCTGGCGCCTCAAAAGCTTTCTTAACCTTGAGGTTATCGCGTCTAGCTTGTTCCCACCTACCCCGCTTTCAAGTTTTGCCTTGTGCAAAAGCAATCTCTCAGCCAGCTTGCCCGTTTCGCATCCAGCAAGGGCTGACAGAACGATCAAAGATAGATTCTTTGCCAAATTGAAGATCAATATGCCAATAAGTGGAGATAAGATATCAGTAGGCGCCCCCAAGGATTCAGGGGACATTTTCTGCAGAAAAGCATATATGTCGTTGAGGATGGGTGCAGCGAAGATAGTTCCAAGCGTAGTTCCGGGGGGTGGCGGCGGAATAACGTCTAGGAACTTAGCAAAGTCACCCAGAAGCCCTACTCCTTCGACTATCTCAAATATGCGGAGAGCAGCGATAATGGTCACAAAAAACATCGCGGAAAAAACTAGACTGGCGGAAAATATGCTGCCCAATCTTCTTCTTACTATTAAGCCGCATACAAAACCAGTGACAACCCATATGCCTATTAATGTCGGAAATGCTAAGGGATCGCCAAATAGGATAAAGATCATCGCTAACAAAATGTGGACTGATGTACCGAAAACAGGGCCTAGCCATCCGGTTAGAAGGCTGAAGCTGATAGGTAACAGAGTAAAGCCTAAGCCAAAAACCCATACAGAACATGCAATGAAAGCCAGAATCTTCCTCATCCTTGTTCCAGAAATAGATATTTTGGTGAGCATTTACACTTTATGAATCAAAAATTCAGGTCTGGAACCATATCTTCTTCCTTGTTACATCCAACCCCCAAACGCCATTGACTAGTAAGCTAAGTATAAAGATAATGTGAGACAAAAACCACAGGGGCCACTGGCTTATCCAAAGATATCTTTCAATAAACCAGAAGCCGACAGCCAAAGATATGTAAACCGTAACTAAGCTAACGCAGAAATGAACAAATTGAAGCCCCCTACCCACTTTGTGCACCCTTTTCTTCAGTTGATCAAGAACGTAGCTCATCCTCGAAGACATGTCTGGGAGATCATCCAAAAGTAGAGTCAATCCTCCGTAGAGAAAGAACAGCTCCGTATAGAATACCAAACTTTGAAGGCTGAGGCTCTCGCCAGCCAATGTCGGCATGAAGAGAGCGGTTAGAGACGCAGGCACTAAGTATGTAATCAGAAAAGCTGACCCCATCATTGTGATGAACCCATACACGTAGTGGTGGAAAAGAAGTCTTCTGATATGTACTTTTCCAACCATTTTCGACGGGAAAATATTCAAGCATGCCGTTAAGATCGCGACCCAGAATAATGAACCATCCAAGAGATACGGCGAATATGGTTGCCACCATGGTCTTGCAGCGTAGTAGCCCACTAGGATATTTCCTAAAGAGATTAGACTCACTAAGGAGTTAAATATGAGGGCCAAACTCAGAATCTTCCTTGCGAGATTTGCACGTACCCTTGACATGGCATGCAATGATCATCCTTTGGCAATTTAAGACTTCCTAGTCTTCCCGAATTCCTTCTAGAGATAGAGTATTTCCACCTCGAGCGTTTCAGTATTCAAAAGCGCTATGGTTGACCTACCAGAAAGATATCCGCATGTCTCCCCCGGATTTACCACTAGAGTCTTACCCTTCCTGTAAGTCTCAACTTCATGTGTATGTCCATAGATGACCACATCATAACTCCCAGCGCCGATGAGCGACTTCAAGAGATCCTCTTCTTCTCCATGAGTCATCACTATCTTCGTCCTACCAATATCTACTTGAGCAAACCTTCCGCGTATTTGAGCATTCAACTCTGAAAACTTGTTTCTCAGCATCTCTCTATCACCGTCGTTGTTGCCATAAACTCCGATTATATTCGCTTTCAGAGGCTTGAAAAATGGCACAACAAATGGAGCTACGAAATCTCCCGCGTGAAGCACTAATCCAGCTTTCCTCTCATTTAACCGAGCAACAGCTTCACTTATCAGGGGCAATCTGTCATGCGTATCCGCCATTATTCCCAGTAACATGTCTCATGCACCGCATTTTCTATTCACTTAAGGGTCTAAAAAACCTACTGCACATATGATCACCATATCAAACAGCTTCATTTTTATTGAAAGAAATGGAGATTAGACTGACACCAATGTGATGGTGAAAATGATGGTTTATGCCGGGGTTCATAGGAAAGGAGAAATCTCACTTTCAACACTACTAGATGCCGTAAAAGCCGACCAAAATTTCCCGAGGGCAGGCGCTGTAGGAATCTTCATCGGCGTTGTCCGCGGGGAATCAATCAGAGGTGAGACGACAGAAAAACTTGAGCTAGAAGCCTATGAGGAAAAAGCCAACGAGATTCTCAGGAATATCTGCAGAGATCTGAAGGACCAAGAAGGCGTCATTGATGTTCAGATTCACCACTTTCTTGGGGAATTCGACATTGGAGAAGATTTGGTCTACGTAATAGTCGCCGGCGCCCATAGACACAACGTATTTCCAGTCTTGCAGCAGGCAGTCGAAAGATACAAGAAAGAAGCTCCGATCTTCAAAAGAGAATACGTGATCGACAAAACTGGCAGAGCAAAATCATTTTGGACTAGTGAGTACGGAGAAACGTATAACCTCTCTCGTAAATAAAAAGTATATGAGATGCAGCATTCTTTATTCGAAAGGAGGAATCGACTTGGCCAAGTTTAAGTTCAATATATTCTTCGTTATCTCTATCGTTTGCATATTCCTGCTCATTGGCTACTTGTGGTTCTTCTTTCTTCCAACTTTCGAGGGCGCCCTCGAATATGACACAATCAAAAACGTGACAATGATTATAACAGCAATTCTAGTCATCTCAGCGGTCTTAACATTTCTACAGATGATGGTAAGCGAGTAAGACTTTATCTGAAAATTCTTTATCGCGCTGACTTGTTATCTTTCTGCTTATACCTTGTGAAGCCGCAGTGACCGCAAGAGAAACGGTCCCCGTGGTCTGCCATGAAGTAGCCTGGTCCACACCGTTCACAGAACGGAATTAACCTCTTAAGTTTGCCATTCTCGAATACGTAGTGGGATGAAATGCTTCGCTCCCCTTTCTTGCTTTCTGATGCGTGTTCTTCTTTGGACATCCTATTCGCTCTCTTGGCTTTCCTGTCTAGGCATGTTCCTAGAGACTATGTGGTCTGGTTCAGTATATTTGGCTTCTTCAATCGAATCATAAACATTTGCTTCGCCTACGGTGACTCTAGATCCGGTTTTGGTCTCCATCCTTTTAATATAAACGCAGTCAATGTTTGCCTTGAGTACCGCGGCGAGCTGTTCTCTAACTTCGGCGCGGGGAACGGTGCCCCCTTTCTCATGAACAATTTCGAAAGTCAATTCCCTTCTCTTTAGAAGGTCGTTGCGGGTCCGAGATGAAATCTTGGTCTCCATCTTCCTTCGACCTTTCTCGTATAAGGCTTTCATCTTCCAGATTAATCTTTCTGAGACTGATGCTCCATTTCATCTAGCAGTTCTGATATCGTCTTTTTCGTTTCCTCGTTTACTCTGATCACAACTACTCCTTCACGTGGCTGTCCATAGATTACTACCGAATTCTCAGGGGCACACAACACTGCTACCAGGGTGAGAAGGTCTTCTTCGCCTTCGACAACGATCTTGACTTTTTTCTCGTGCTTTAATGCTTCTCTCATGATATGCCATGCTTCGTCAGTTATCGTTCCAGAGGGGTTCCTGAGATGCAAAGTTTGATCTGCATCAACTTTTATTGGCGCCACGGGTCTACGCATGATCTTGTTGTCAACAATTAAGACGTGAGGAGAAATCCCTTTCTTGACCAGATTTTCTGAAACCCTGTCGCCAACAGTTATTATTTTACTTGGGGCCATATCTTTGATAAGTTCCTTCAAGTTATCAGTAGTATATTCGAATGAGCCGCGAAGCAGCAGGCCTAGAGGCATCTTTAACCTTTTACGAAGGGAGGGTGTTAGAACGCGTAACTTCCCTCACCTTACACGGATTGCGTACTTGCCTCTCTTGTTTATTCCCATCGCGCGGGCAATGGCTGAGCCTTCGGGATTGATTATTATGACTAATCCGCTGAAGTCGTCGCTAAAGTTGGAGGATTTACAGTTTGGGCAAACTGAGCCCTCTGATACGAAGTTGCAGTCTCTACACGCCTTTTCACCCAATTCCATAATCTCCTGACTATTTCTTCGGTTCTTCCCTTGTTTCTGTACCTCTAAGCTTTGTCACATCTGTTTCGATCCAGTCTATCTTTCCTAAGAATGGCTGTCGAGCCGTTACGCCAACCTTTCCAGACTCACCCCCTCTCCCAAGCGAAACAGCGGTTATGCGTACTCTCATATGATCACCCGCTACGACACGCCTTTTTGTCTCTTTCCCCATTAGTACCCCCTGCTTTTCATCATATGAAATAAAGTCATCGAGAAGCTGTGAAACATGAAGTAGCGCGTCGATTGATCCGATCCGGATGAACACGCCGAAGTCTGCTACCTCAACCACTTCCCCCTCAACTATCTCCTGAATTTTAGGGTAGAACGTTAAGATGGAGAAGATAGCCTTGTGATGCGTCGCCCCGTCACCTGGAAGTATCTTTCCGATCGGTGAGACCTTTATGTCTGTCACGGCGATAACGTAGCCCAGCTCTTCATCCACAACGCCTTCATATTTCAGCTTTAGCTGGTCGTGCCCAACTTTCTCCAGCGGGTCCCCAAACCTCTCTGGCGGTATTCGGATTGTATCCTCTAGGGTTAATAGATTAAACGTAACAATTCGCTCCTTTTTCGAAATGTCCAAGTAGCCCTAACGATTAACTCTAAATCCTAAGCATGGGCATTTAAAAACTTTCCGAAGAGGATGAAGTCCCGAGATCTAGCCTCCGGTCAACAATTTCCCACACTTCAGCTCCTGTTCCAAGTAACGTTACTGGAATCCCTATCTCACTCTCAATCTTCTCAACAAATCTCTTGGCTTCGTTTGGAAGTCCTCGATAAGCCTTCACATTTCTGCAGTCAGGAAAAAGAACATCCATCTTGGTTACAGCCGCTTGGGTGGCACCGTTCAGCATAACCGCCCTCTTGGCGAGTTCGAAATTGAACGGTGCAGCTCTCCTCCTCCTACCGGTTACTGAAGCTATCTCAGCCCAGCCCCGTTTCTCAGCTTCTTCCCACGATATCTCATTGGAGAGTGGGCCGCCGCCAACTCTTGTTGTGTACGCTTTGAAAACAACTAGGACCTCATCCACTTTCCTAGGACCAACTCCCACGTCCGAGCATGCTGCTGAGGCCGTAACATCTTTCGATGTGCAATATGGGTACGTGCCATGATAAAGCGACAGGTAGGTTCCCTGAGTTCCCTCGATCAAGACGTTTTCTCCTCTTTCGATGGCGCTATTGACTTCGAGTGGAACATCTACGAGGAACCTTTTCAGTTGGTCTATGTCTCTTGCAAGCTTAACTGATCTCAGAGCCCTCTCGGCGTTGCATGGGCCCGTACCTGTGCCCGTGGTCTTTACTTCAGTAGCCAAGTGTCCCTTCTTGTCAGCTTCGATGTGTTTTGGCTCGATTATGGCGCACTGAGGGTCGACGCCCGTCCTATCTTCGGATTTGAAGATTTCAGTTAGTTTCATCTCTTGGAAGAGAACATCCGGGTTCACGAGAACGCCTGGTCCTATCAGGAGCTTACATTTCTCGCTGGCGAACGCGCTGGGAAGCATGCGCATCTTGTAGGTCTTATCACCGTAAATCACAGTGTGGCCTGCGTTGGGGCCCACACCTGCTCTAGCTGTTACGGAGACCGAGTCTTTCAACGCTAGATAGGAGATGACCTTACCTTTACCGGTATCTCCGAAGAAGCCGCAAACAACAACTGTACACGGCAACTTTGACACTCCCCAGCTTTTGAGAATAGTATTCTCCCTAAAATCCTTTATCCATAAGCGGCCTCTCTGTCCTCTTTCTGTTTTTTTCACGATTCACAGCACGTCCGAATAGCCTTCGCCGCTGCGTCCCCAGAACTTGCGTTAGAACCTCAATCAAAGGGTGTCTCATACCTTGTGGTGATTATCGGTCTTGCTTACTGCTCTGGAAAGGGTTTAACTGATAGTATTTATCTCTGATCTTGAATAGAAGTGAGGAGATTGCTATGCATATGATCAGCGTAATTCCGGTTGAGGGGCTGCCATTAATAAAAAATGGAGACGACTTGGCAGAGCTGATCATGAACGCTGCCGAAAAGCAACAAACACCCATTCAAGAAGGCGACGTAATCGTGGTAACCCACATCATCGTTTCTCGTGCTGAGAGTAGAACTGTAAACCTCAATGATGTAGTTCCATCTGAATTTGCAAAGAACATTGCTCAACAATATGACAAAAACCCTGCCCTAGTTGAGGTCGTCCTCCAAGAATCGAAGAGCATCATACGTATGGGAGACGGCCACATGATCTCTGAAACCCAGCATGGTTTCATTTGCGCAAACGCCGGAGTCGACAGGTCAAACGTCCCTGGAGAAGATGTGGTCGCTCTCCTTCCCAAGAACCCTGATCATTCAGCTCAGATGATCCGCCGGAAAATCAGGGAAAAGACGGGGAAGGATGTGGCGGTTATCATATCGGATACGCATGGCCGCGCACTGCGCAATGGTGAAATCAATATCGCCATAGGAGTTGCCGGCATAAGCCCAATTCGGGATAGAAGAGGAGAACGCGATCTATTTGGGTACACTTTAAGAGTCAAGCAGACAGCCGTTGCTGACGAACTTTCTTCAGCTGCTGAGCTGGTCATTGGGCAGGCTGATGAAGGCGTCCCTGTCGCTCTGATTCGGGGGTACCACTATTCGAAATCAGAGGGCGCGACGTCTAGGGATCTTGTTAGACCTAAAGAAAAAGCGCTTTTCATATAAAAGGAGGAAGGAGTTTCATCAGTTTTTCACGTTTCCCCTGTCTTACACCACAGTTGTATCTATACCTAAGAACCTACAAGCATCCCTAATCGCTTCTACATAGTCCCCATGAACTAGGCTTGCATGATGGATAAACCCTTCTCCCACTAAGGTCCTATACAGCAAATCAAGGTTTGGGACTTTCACCCAGCACCATGAACCCCTTAGGCTTTGATCAGTCTTGATTATCTCGCCTCTGGTGATGAGCATTTTGAACTTGCTGTCATGCTCTACTAGTCGGCAGAGGGTCGCATCTCCTGGCTTAAGTTGAAACTCTCCTGTGCCTGCTGATCTTTCCATACCCAAAACCTCGCCCAATATACTGTGATGCTTAATCGTTACTTTGCATCCTTCACAGGCAAGTGTTGGAGGCGCGTTTCCACAATGCCAAGACAGGAACACGTTCTCCTTCTCTTGATGCTGTATGGTCCAGTCGATGAAGTGCGGAGGTGATGTCCCTAATGAGGCAAGATATTGAACTAGCATTGTCAACGTTCCGTAGATGTCAACTTCGCAGGACATCATTATCCCCTGATCGGTTAGTCTTCCCATAGCATAACATGGGGAGACACCGTAGACTTTCTGCATCGCTGTCCAGCATTGGACACCCATGCCAGAAAGGCTTTTCTCTTCAGCGAAGTTTTTGAGGACGCACTCGAGCTTCGCGATCTTGCGAACAGTCTCTTCCTTTAGTCCGGTCAAATCTGCCTGCTTCTTCATCTCTTTGATTATTCTCTCCACCTTGGGATCATCGTCTCTCAGTGCATTTACCCGATCGACAATGTCAAGTAGTGAGATTGGGACTACTCTCTGCCCAAATTGCTTTATCATGGCATCTTCGCTAAATATGCAGGTCTCAAACCGCTCCGGTCTAGGACCTACAAGCCCCATCTTGGCACCGATAAACCCTTGCACGATTGAACATATGCGCGCGAAATTCTTGATGCTGTCCAAGAAAACACTCTCTTCTGGGAATACGATGCCTGCGAAGACGAATGGAATCTTCCTCCGGCAGAGCCCCGAAGAGATCGAGAGCGTGCCACAGAACGAATCTGACCTCCGCCCCCCATCTGGCTTGAAAGGCCCCTCCTTAGTCCCAAAGAGCAATGCTGGAAGTTTCGAAAAGGCAGACGACACCAAGAGTGCCGAAACCTCGTCGCCGAAGGTCATCGTTCCAATGATTAGCCCGTTGATTCCCTTTCCCCTGAACAGTTGAATCGTCCTCTCGGCGTCAGCATCGTCTCGTACCAGTCCGTTCCTAGTCAGCTTTTCATCTGGAGCAACTATGTCCAACTCATCGACTTTTGAAAGAGCATCTAAGCAACGTCTGCGCATTTGAACTGCCCATTCCTCGTCGAACGGTTCTCTATGCGCAGGAACAAACCCGACCTTTATCTTTTCCATCTGCAAATCCCTTCAGTTTAATATGTACCGGAGACTATAAGATTTTTGGCGTTTCAAAGGGACTAGGGCCGTTTTACTCACACAGCGCAATAAAGGGCGCCAACCATAGGCGGAATTCTAGGAGCGAGACTGCACGTGATTTTTTTGATCTTGATACGCAGTGGTACAGAAGATTTGAAAATGAGGAGCCTCAGCTTTCATTTCAGCATCTTTCAAGAATCTTTGCGTCTCGACCTTCAATCTTTAAGAAGCCCTTTATCTCCTCGCCGGATACGAGATCCTTGAACACCCTTCCGTTACAGGGGACTTTTATGGCGTT
>Ga0315314_1002611_pt1 | contig 14742 bp, 14 predicted proteins | sample TDP9_MG_FD_203631 | JGI IMG/M metagenome (GOLD analysis project Ga0315314, IMG submission 203631) | Freshwater sediment microbial communities from Lake Towuti, South Sulawesi, Indonesia - TDP9 | ecosystem: Environmental > Aquatic > Freshwater > Lake > Sediment | place: Indonesia: South Sulawesi...
AAGGGGAGCGATGCCGCCTCTTCCAAGTTGCAGCGCCAGGTAGATGAACTCTCAAGCCGCCTATCCTCCTATCAGGAGTTACAGAGAACCTATTCGGATTATGGGGAGGGGGCACGTTATCTTCTACAGAACAGGAACGCTTCACCCCCTGCCCTCTCCCGGCCGGCCCTCCTGATGGCCATCGGCGAGCTCCTGGAGACGCAGGCGGGTTATGAGCGGGCCATCGAATCCCTGCTCGGCTCAGAGCTCAAAGGGCTGGTCCTGAAGGATGTGGAGGAAATCCACCGCATCATTCAGGAGACGGAGGTGCTCCAAAAGGGGGGAGCGACCTTTCTGCCCCTTTCCTTCTTCTCTGATTCGGCAGAGTCGAAAATCCCCCCTGCCCCATCCAGGCCCTTGGCCTCTTTTCCAGGAATTTTGGGAAGAGCAATCGATTTCATCAGAGTTGAGCCTCAATACCAAGACTTGATGCGGCGGCTCCTAAACGATAGCCTGGTGGTAGAAGATCTGGAGGTGGCGATGAAGGTGTGCAGGCAACCGGGGCGACCCCGAGCGATCGCTACCCTGAAGGGAGAAGTGATCACTTCCCGGGGGGCGATCCGATTGGCCTCCGATTCCATCTCTGGCCTGCTGGTCCGTCAACGCGAGATGAAAGATCTTTCCAAAAAACTGGGGGAGGCAAAAGAGGAGCTTGAGAAAGCACAAACAAAAAGAGAAGCCCTGGGTCAGCACCGAAGGAGGCTTCAGGAGAGTTCCGAATCCCTGGCAACAGAGGAGCAGATCCTGCAAATCGAGCGGGTTGCCTTAGAAAAGGATCGGAGTCAGGTAGCCATGGAACTGAAAAGAGCTGACCAGCAGATAGAATTCCTGGCCCTGGAGAAGGCCTCCCTGGAGGAGGAGAACGCCCAGCTCGAGGCGGAGCTTCTCAGCCTGGCCGAAGAGGAGAGGGAACAGGAGAGTCGACAGCAAAGGGTCGAGGAAGAGACCAGAGATCTTCAGACCTCTCTGGAGTCTCTAAGGGGGCAGCAGAGACCGATCTGGGAAAGGAGGGAGTCAACCGCCCAGGAATTGAGGCTCCAAGAGGAAACGAAGAGGGAGAGAGAGATGCATCTCGCCCGGCTTGAAGAACAGATCAGTTCGCTCCTTCAGGGAAGGGAACAAACGGGGAAGGAGCTGGCGGCAATCCGGGAGAGGCGCTTTCGGATCGAGGAATCCTTGCAGGAAAAGGAAAAGATCCTCCGGGATCTCAGTTCCCAGGAATCTGAGGCGAGTGCGGCATCGAAGGAGATCGGAAAACAGAGGGAGGAGAAATCCTCCTCGGTGGATAAAATCCAGGAGGAGATCGGTCGGCTCAAGAGGCATAGCTTGGAGATCGATGGAGCCCTGAATCATCTGCAGATCGAGAGGGCACAAATAGAACAGGATTTGCTTCACCTCCGGGAGGGTCTCACCCGATCTGGAGTCTCTGGTCTTGCTCAGGCGAGGGAGTTGTATCAGGAGGAAGGCAGAGAGGTCCCTCAGGTCGAAGAGGAATTGGTCAGGCTCAGGGAACGTTGCCAAAGACTTGAACCAGTGAATATGGCAGCACTGGTTGATTATGAGGCCTTCACCAAAAGGTACCTCTTCCTCAGGGCACAGGCTGAGGATCTTTCCAGCTCCGCTGCCTCCCTGCGTCAGACGATTTCCGAGATCGACAAGACCACCGAAAGGCTATTTGGCCAGGCCATTGGATCGATCAACCAACACTTCCGGGAATATTGCGCCGCTCTCTTTGGGGGAGGATCCGCCCAGATCCGACTCCAAAATGGCAGGGAATCATCGGAAGGGGCGGAGGAGGCAGGAGTGGAAATCATGGTGTCCCTTCCTGGTAAGCATTTAGCCCACCTGAGCCTCCTCTCCGGAGGGGAAAAGGCGTTAGCCGGACTGGCCTTTCTGATGGCCCTCTTCAAGTATCGGCCCTCTCCCTTTTGCTTCCTGGACGAGGTGGATGCTCCCCTGGATGATGCCAACCTGGAGCGATTCCTCTCCCTCCTGGGGGACCTGTCCCAAAGACATCAATTCATCCTCATTACCCACAACAAGAAGACCATGGAGGCTGCAGATTGCCTGTACGGCGTGACCATGGAGGAGCCAGGAATCTCCAAAGTGGTCTCCGTCAGATGGGAAGGAAGCAGGGATCGCTGAGACGATGAGCAAATCCCGCGATCTTTAAGGGAGAAAAGAATGGAGATTAAAGAGGCCTTGGATGCTCTCGTTAAGAAGGTAGACGGGGGGATCGCTTCCATCTTGATCAGCAACGACGGGGAGGCGATCGAGTGGTGCTCAACGGATTCATCCTTCGATGTGGAGTGGATTGGGGCTCGGTTTGGAGTGGTGGTGCGGGATATCCTCGCCGCGGTGAAGCGGCAGGATCAAGGTGTGGTGAGAGGTATCGTGGTGGAGTTCGAGAGGGGCAGCTTAGTGGTTTTACCTCTACGAGATCTCTTCTTCTTGCTCCTCCTCATCCAACCAGAAGGAAATCTGGGCCAGGCCCTTTTTCAGTGTCGCATCTCCGCCTCCAGATTAGAAAAAGAACTGGCCTTTTGAGGGCTCATGAATCTTCTTGCCCAGCTGAGATCGAGCCTGAAGAGGACACAGGAGGCCCTCATCGGAAGAATGGATCTTTTGTTTTCGGGGAGGGCGATCGATGATTCCTCCTTAGAGGAACTGGAGGAGATCCTCCTTTCCGCCGATATTGGAGTGCCCACCGCAGAATCCCTCCTCGCCTCCCTCAGAGAAAGGATGAGGAAATCCGCGTTCCAGGATTCTCAAGATCTCAAGGCTTCCCTCAAGCAGCAATTGCTCTCGATCCTGGACCAGGCAAAGAGAGAAGTCGCTCCCCATCCCCTGGCGATTCCTCATGTCATCCTGGTCCTGGGAGTAAATGGTACGGGGAAGACGACTACCATCGCCAAGCTGGCCCATCGCCACCAGAGGGAAGGCAAAGAGGTGCTGCTGGCGGCTGCAGATACCTATCGCGCCGCCGCGGCGGACCAGCTCAAGATCTGGGCGGATCGATTGGGCGTGGAGATGATTCATCACCAGCCCGGGGGAGATCCTTCCGCTGTCGCCTTCGATGCAGTCAATGCCGCCCAATCGCGCAAGAAGGATATTCTCATCATCGATACGGCAGGGCGCTTACATACCAATCGGGCGCTCATGGAGGAGGTGAAGAAGATGAGGCGCACCATTGGGCGGCAAATGGAGGGAGCCCCCCATGAGGTTCTTCTCGTCTTGGATGCTACCACCGGAAATAACGGCCTCCAGCAAGCCAGGGATTTTCAGAATGCGGTGGGACTCACCGGGCTGGTAGTCGCCAAGCTGGACGGGACGGCAAAGGGTGGAATCGTGGTGGCCATCGCGGATCAGCTGCGGATCCCGGTAAGATACATCGGCCTGGGGGAGCACCTGGAGGATCTCCAGGATTTTGACCCCCAGGCCTTCGTCGATGCGCTCTTTGAATAGGCGGAAAGGACACTCCCTGCGGCTTGAGGGCCGGGATCAAATTTGGCGAGCGAATCGAGAAGCGAAATTCATTCTTCTATAAAGATCCGATCCTTCCCATCAAATGCAGGGGAGAAGATGGAGAGAACCACAGCAGGATCCGGCCCCAGGTTGACGAAACGGTGAATGGTTCCCTGAGGAACCAGATAGGCATGGCCCGGCGACACCTGATAGTCCTTTCCCGCGATGGTCACCAGGCCATTGCCCCTCACTAAGTAAACGACTTCGTCATGGCTCTTGTGGTAATGGTTCTTGACCACCGTGTTGAGCTGGGCCAGATTCAAGCTGCAATTGGGCCCCCTCAAAAGAGGAATCGACCTGAAGGCCTGACCAGGATCTACCTTTTCTTTTTGTAAGACATCGAAGATATAAACGATCCCGCCCGCATCCTCCCCGGCGCTCAACATGGCAGGGAGCAAGACCCACATGAGCGAGAGCAGAAACCCCGTCAGCTTCTTCACTTCAACCTCCTCTCTGGATCCTTTCCACCCCTGGTTGGCTTTCCTTGCAAAAGGGAATTCCTGTCTCCCTTCCGCTATGTTCCCAATTCCCACGAGGCCAGATAATCCCTCTGCTCCTCGGTCAGCTCGTCGATATGGATACCCATGGCCTTCAGTTTGAGGCGCGCGATCTCACGATCGATCTCCTCCGGGACCGGATAGACCTTCTTCTCCATTTTTCCCCGATTCTTCACTGCGAATTCAACGGAGAGGGCCTGATTCGCAAAGCTCATATCCATCACACTCGCGGGATGGCCTTCCGCAGAGGCTAAATTGACCAGCCTTCCCTCTCCCAGGAGGTAGATCCGCCGGCCATCCTTCAGGCTATATTGTTCCACAAATTCCCGACTCGGTCGGTGAGAGGCGCAGAGGGCCTCCAGCGCCTCAAGATCGATCTCCACATTGAAATGGCCTGCATTGCAGATCACGGCCCCGTCCTTCATCGCCAAGAAATGCTCACCCCTCAGTACATGAATATTTCCCGTGACGGTGACGAAGATCTCTCCCACCTTCGCCGCCTCCGCGCTGGGCAGCACAGTATAGCCGTCCATGACCGCCTCCAACGCTCGAAGCGGATCCGCCTCCACAATGATCACATTGGAGCCCATTCCTCTCGCGCGCATGGCCACGCCGCGGCCACACCAGCCGTATCCACAGACCACAAAACGCTTTCCTGCCAGAAGGAGGTTGGTAGCCCTCAAGATTCCATCGATCGTACTTTGGCCAGTTCCGTAACGATTATCGAAGAAATGCTTGGTTTGAGCGTCATTGACCGCGATAATCGGATACGCCAGAACCCCTTTTCTCTCCATGCTTTTCAGGCGGATGACCCCCGTGGTGGTCTCCTCCGTCCCTGCAATGATCTGGGGAATCAGATCCCTCCGTCGGGAGTGAATGACCGAGATGGTATCGGCCCCGTCATCCATGGTGATGTGAGGTCCAAACTCGATGGCAGACTCCAGGTGCCGATAGTAGGTCTCCTTGTCCTCCCCTTTGATTGCGAAGACCGGCACTCCGAGATGCTTTACCAAAGAGGCAGCCGCATCGTCCTGGGTGCTCAGGGGATTCGACGCACAGAGGCGGACCTCCGCCCCCCCCGCTTTCAGGGTGTCCATCAGATTGGCCGTCTCCGCGGTCACATGGAGGCAGGCAGAAACCCTGATCCCTTTCAGCGGCTGAGTTTGAGCAAACCGTTCTTTCACCAGGGAGAGAACGGGCATACTCTGCTGGGCCCATTCGATCCGCATCCTCCCCTTCTCAGCGAGGTGGATATCGGCGATGTCAGACTTCACAGGCCCTCCTCTCATTTCGCTTTCAATTCAGAAGCCAAGGCTTCAGCCATGTCGGTCTTTTCCCAGGTGAATTCCGGTTCGGTCCGCCCGAAGTGCCCGTACGCAGCGGTCTTCTTGTAGATAGGCCTGCGAAGATCGAGGGCCTTGATGATCGCGGCGGGACTGAGATCAAAGAGCTTCCGTACCGCCTTCTGAACCTCTTCGTCGGGCAGGATTCCCGTTTCCATGGTGTCAATGACCATGGAGACCGGCTGCTGGACTCCAATGGCATAGGCCAGCCGGACCTCGCACTTCTCGGCCAGGTTGGCCGCCACGATGTTCTTCGCGATGTACCGCGCGGCGTAGGAGCCGGAACGATCCACCTTGGTGGGATCCTTGCCGGAGAAACAGCCTCCTCCGTGACTTCCCACCCCTCCGTAGGTATCGGCGATAATCTTCCTTCCCGTCAGGCCTGTATCCCCCTGGGGCCCTCCAATCACGAATCTGCCCGTGGGATTGATATAGTAGATGATCCGCTCCGGATCATATAGATTCCTGGGGAGAACGGGCAGAATGACCTTCTCGATGATATCCTCTCGGATTTGCTTGAGGGTCACATCTGGGCTGTGCTGAGCCGAGACGATCACCGTATCTACACGAGTGGGCCTGCTATTCCCATATTCGATCGTCACCTGCGACTTGCCATCGGGCCGAATATATTCCAATACTCCCTTCCTCCGGACATCGGCTAACTGCCGAACGAGCCCATGGGCCAACATGATGGGCAGGGGCATCAGCTCGGGAGTCTCCCTGGTGGCATAGCCATACATGAGCCCTTGGTCCCCCGCTCCTTGGATATCGACCCCTAAGGCGATATCCGCGGACTGTTCTTGAATTGCGGTGATCACCGCGCAGGTCTCATAATCGAAGCCATATTTGGCCCGGGTATACCCGATGTCGCGGATCGTATCTCGCACAATCTGGGGAATATCCACATAGCAGGTGGTGGTAATCTCCCCTGCCACAAATGCCAAGCCGGTGGTGACCAAGGTCTCGCAGGCAACCCGTCCCACTGGATCTCGGGCCAGGATGGCGTCCAATACTGCATCGGAGATCTGATCCGCAATCTTGTCTGGATGTCCTTCGGTGACTGATTCTGAGGTAAGAAAGTAGTGGGTTCGGCCCATTCCGTCCTCCATTGATCTCTATTTTTTCCTCCAAAATCTCCCTTCCCGCGAAGAAGAATCGAACTCTCCCTCTCTTATCTCCCAGGATCCAAAAGGTCAGGATCGCCTTCTCTTCCCTCTCCCTCTCAGGGGAGGCATCATGCGGGAGGGCTTACTGCTTCAGATAACGCGAAAGTTCCCTCTCATACACCCCCTGGGCTCGAAGGATCAGCTCCACCACCTCCCGGACCGCGCCCCTTCCGCCCAGGTGCTGGGTCACATAATCCACCCGATCCTTTACTTCCTCCACCGCGTTGGCCACCGCGATGGAGAGGCCGGCTCTGAGAAGAAGGGGGAGATCGCCCAGGTCATCTCCCATCATGGCCACATTCTCGGGCAACAGTTGGTATTTCTTGAGCAGTTTCTCCCAGACCGGGATCTTATCCTCCACCTTCTGGTGGACCTCGGGGATTCGAAGCTCCCTCGCCCTCCGAGCCACCATCTCCGATTCTCTGGCAGAGATGAGACCGGTAATCATCCCGGCTCGTTGAGCCATTCGAAGTCCCAATCCGTCATGAACGAAGAAGGCCTTAACCTCCTGCCTGCCGCTGCCAAAGATGATGGACCCATCGGTCAATACGCCATCCACATCCATAAGGAGCATCCTGATCTTCTTCGCCTTTTCGATTACCTCTTGTTCCATCTATCCATTCCGCCTCATACCACCCCGGACTTCAAGATATCGTGCATATGAAGGATCCCTTTCACCCTTCTCTGGGGGTCAAGGATCAAGAGCGAGGTAATGGCAAAGCTTTCCATCACCTGTAAGGCCTTGGCGGCCAGTTCTTCCTCGTCGATCACCTTAGGCTGCCTGGTCATGTATTCGGCCACACCGTGGGGCAAGATATTTCCTCCCCGCTCCAAGGCCCGCCGGAGATCGCCGTCGGTCAGAATTCCCACGAGTTCGCCCCGATCGTTCACCACCGAGGTGACCCCTAACTTCTTGCTGGTGATCTCTAAGATGGCATCCTTCATGAGGGCACCCTCGGACACCTTTGGAACCTCCTGGCCCACATGCATGAGGTCTTTTACCCGGATTAAGAGCCTCCTCCCCAGGGATCCGCCTGGGTGGAATAGGGCAAAATCCTCCTTCTTGAAGCCCCTCGCCTCCAGGAGCACCACCGCCAAGGCGTCCCCCATCGCCAGGGCAGCCGTGGTGCTGGCGGTGGGCGCCAGCCCCAGTGGACAGGCCTCCTCCTCCACACTGACATCCAGGGCGACATCGCTCATCCTGGCCAGGGTGGAGTTGGGGTTGCCCACCATGGAGATAAGCTTGACCCCCAGACGCTTGATGGAGGGCAGGAGGTTGATGATTTCGTTGGTCTCACCGCTGTTGGAAATGGCAAGGAGCACATCTCCCTTGACTACCATACCGAGGTCCCCATGAACCCCTTCCGCGGGGTGCATGAAGAAGGCTGGCGTTCCCGTACTCGCCAGGGTGGCCGCAATCTTATTGGCGATGAAGCCGGATTTGCCCATCCCGGTGAGGACCACCCTTCCCTGGCAGCCGTATAGGATTGCCAGCGCCTCATTGAAGGTGGCGTGGATCCGAGGGATGAGGTTGAGAATGGCCTCTGCCTCAATCTTCAACACCCTTTTTGCCCGCTCGATTTCCCCACCCATCCCCCTCTTCTCCTTCATCTCTCACTAAACAGCTGACGGATCCTTTTGACGGATCTCAAGATGGCAGGCAAATCCTGCATGCGGACCATGTTCGGCCCATCGCAGGGGGCCCTGTCCGGATCCTCGTGAACCTCGAGAAAGAGTCCATCGCACCCCACGGCCACCGCCGCCCTGGCCAGGGCAGGGACGAACTGCCTCTGCCCCCCCGAAGAGGTGCCTAATCTCCCCGGCAATTGCACGCTGTGGGTGGCATCAAAGATCACCGGATAGCCCAGCTCAGACAGCAAAGGTAGGGATCTGAAATCCACCACCAGATTGTTGTAGCCGAAGCAGGTCCCCCTCTCCGTGAGCAAGATGGATCGGTTTCCCGTCGATTCGATCTTCTCCGCCACATTCTTCATATCCCAGGGGGCCAGGAACTGCCCTTTTTTGACATTCACCGGCTTCATCGTGCGGCCAGCGGCCAGCAAAAGATCCGTCTGTCGGCAAAGAAAAGCGGGGATCTGGAGGACATCCAGGACGGCTGAAGCCTCCTCCACCTCCTGGGGAGAATGGACATCAGAAAGCACAGGAACTTTCAGGTCCCGCTTGATCTTGGCCAGAATCTTCAGTCCCCCGCGCATTCCCGGTCCTCGAAAAGAGCTCAGCTGGCTGCGATTCGCTTTATCGTAGGAGGACTTGAATATCAAGGGAATTCCTGCCTTCTCCACGATCTCCTTGAGGATCTCGGCCATCCTGCGGGTCTTACCCTCCTCCTCAATCACACAGGGACCTGCCACCAGCACCAGGGGATGCCCTTTGCCGAGGGGGATTCTGCCCACCCGGACCTCTCGATCCTTCCCTCTTTTCACTTCCCCCCCTGACCCCACTTCAAGGAGGCCCTGATGAATTCCCGAAATAGAGGATGGGGATCCCGCGGGCTGGATTTGAATTCCGGATGAAATTGTCCGGCCACGAACCAGGGGTGATCCTGAATCTCCACCATCTCGACCAAACGACCGTCGGGAGAAAAGCCAGAGAGAACCATGCCACGCCCTTGGAGCATCTCTCGATATCCGTTGTTTACCTCGTATCGATGTCGATGCCTCTCCTGGATCTCATGCCGACCATAGGCCTCCAAGGCTCGAGAGGGATTCTGCAAGAGGCAAGGATAGGAACCCAAGCGCATGGTCCCTCCCAAATGGGTAATCATTTGCTGATCCGGCATGAGATCAATCACGGGATGAGGGGTATCTGGGGCAAACTCGGTGCTGTTGGATGAGGAAAGTCCGCAGACGTTGCGGGCAAATTCAATGACCGCACACTGCATCCCCAGGCAGATCCCGAAAAAGGGGATCTTCTTCTCCCGGGCGAAGCGGATCGCCGAGATCTTCCCTTCGATCCCCCTGGCCCCGAATCCTCCGGGGACCAGGACCCCACTGACATCATCCAGGTTCACCTCTGCCCCCTCCCGCTCAATTCTCTCCGCATCGACGCTCTTCACCTGCACCATGCAATCATTGGCAATCCCCCCGTGGGTGATCGCCTCGGTCAAGCTCTTGTAGGCGTCCTTCAATTCCAGGTACTTCCCCACCACCGCAATGGCCACCGAGTGGCTCGGATTCTTGATCTTTTCTACGATCCTCTCCCATTCCGTCAAATCCTGTCCGCGGGTCTTTAGCCCAAGGAACTTCAAAATGATATCATCCAGGCCTTCGGAACGAAGAACCAACGGGACCTCATAGATCGATTCTACATCTTTGGCAGTGATTACGGCCTCCTCCGAGAGATTGCAGAAGAGGGCAATCTTGGCCTTGATCTCCCGAGGAAGGAAACGATCGGTACGACAGAGCAAGATGTCGGGCTGGATGCCGATCTCCAGCAATTCCTTTACACTGTGTTGGGTTGGCTTGCTCTTCAATTCCCCTGCCGTGCTGATATAGGGGACCAGGGTCAGGTGAATATTGATGGCGTTCTCCCGTCCCACTTCGCTCTTGAACTGCCGGATAGCCTCCAGAAAAGGCAGGCTCTCGATATCACCCACCGTCCCCCCGATCTCTACGATGACCACATCTGCACCCTTGTCGACCCGGCGGATCGATCGCTTGATCTCATCGGTAATATGGGGAATCACCTGAACGGTCCCACCCAGATAATCACCCCGTCGCTCCTTGTTGATCACGGAGAAATAGATCTGGCCGGTAGTGACGTTATTGTCCTTGGTGAGGCAGGCATGGGTGAATCGCTCATAGTGACCCAGATCCAGATCCGTCTCCGAGCCGTCATCGGTAACGAAGACCTCCCCGTGTTGAAAGGGGTTCATGGTCCCGGGATCCACATTGATATAGGGATCGAACTTGAGGAAGGTGACGCTGAGGCCCCTTCCCTCCAGGAGGCACCCGATGGAGGCAGAGGCGAGGCCCTTTCCCAGTGAGGATAAGACCCCACCACTCACAAAGATGAATTTCGTCGGCACCTTCGATTCCTGATCTTTCAACACCTGAGCTTCCCCTGGCTCGCAAAAAATGCCCGTACTCGTTTCAGATCCTCCTCCGTATCCACCCCGATCGTCTCCTCCTCCGTCTCCACCACCCGGATGCGAAAGCCATGTTCCAGTGCCCTCAGCTGCTCTAATTGTTCGATCCTCTCCAGGGGAGAGGGAGGCAAAGCGGAGAATCGAAAGAGGAAGTCTCGCCGATAGGCATAGAGACCAAAATGCTTGTAGGCAAGGGTAACCCCCATCTTTTCCGGAGAAGAGCTGGCTCCTCTCCAGAGATCGCGATGAAAAGGAACCGGGGAGCGGGAGAAATAGAGGGCGAACCCCTCCTGGTCCATCACGACCTTCACCACATTGGGGTCGAATGCCTCCTGGGCTTTGGTGATCCGACGACAAAGAGTACTCATGTGCACATCGGGATCTTCCAGCAAAGGAAGGAGGGCGCCCTCAATCATGGAAGGAGAAATGAGCGGCTCATCCCCCTGGATATTCACAATGAGATCGGCACTCAGTTGAGCAGCCACCTCCGCCACCCGGTCAGTGCCGGAGAGATGTTGGAGAGAGGTCAGCCTGACCTTTCCCTTGAATCCCCTCACCGCCTCTGCGATCCGCTCATCATCGGTGGCGACGAAAACCTCGCTCAGCGAGGATGCCTCCGAAGCGCGCTCATACACATGTTGAATCATCGGCTTTCCCGCAATATCCAACAGGACCTTGCCCTCCAGACGAGTGGAGGCATAGCGGGCAGGGATGATGCCGACCGCCTTCAAATCTTGCTCCTGTCGACCTTCATCGAATTCCTCAGTTCCTCAACCGTCACGGTGGCGGTCCCCTTTTTCCCTACCACCACCCCGGCGGCATAGTTGGAAATGCGCGCGGCCTCTTCCAGGCCTGCTCCTGTAGCCAGAGCCAGAGTGAGGGCAGCCACCACGGTGTCTCCGGCCCCCACCACATCATATACCTCTCGCGCGACCGTATCAATCTGAACCGGGGTCTTTCCTTTCTCGAATAGCCGCATTCCGTGGGGACCACGGGTGATGAGGACCGCCCGGACTCCGATTTCTGACAAGAGTCCTAGCCCCACGGCATCCAGATCATCCTCTGTCCGGATGGGTCTCCGCTGGGCCGCAGCCGCCTCCTTGTGGTTGGGGGTGATGACCGTCACCCCTCGATAGAGGGGGAAATGATTCTCCTTGGGATCGACCGAAATGATCTTTTGCAAGCGCAGGGCCTCAGGGATCAGCCACCCCAAGAAGTCCCCTGTGATGACGCCTTTTCCGTAATCCGCAATGATCAGGCCCTCCACTTCGGAAAGCCTCTCCTTCACATGATGCACCAGCCTCCTGAGGTGTTCTCCTTTTATCTCCTCCAGGCTTTCCTTGTCGAATCGGACAACCTGCTGTGATCCCGCGATGACTCGGGTTTTGATGGTGGTGGGCCTCCCTTTATCCACGATGATGCCTCGACCATCCATCCCCCGTCTGGACAGGTGGTCCATGAGATACTCAGCCAGGGCATCATCTCCCACCACTCCCATGAGGATAGCTTCTCCCCCCAATGAGCAGACATTGGCAGCCACATTGGCTGCTCCCCCCAGGCGGAGCTCCTCCGTCTGCACCTCCACCACCGGCACCGGAGCCTCCGGGGAAATGCGGGAGACGCTCCCCCAGATATACTCGTCTACCATGATATCTCCAACCACCAAGAGCCTCTTGCCGAAAAGGCGCGGAACGATGGCCTTCAGTTCCTTCATACTACCCCTGCATCTCCTTCTGCGAACGAGACCAGCGAAAGGTTTCCCCTAATCCCTCCCTCAAGGAGATTTTGGGAGTCCAGCCCAACTCCTTCTGGGCCCTCGAAATGGCCAAACAACTCCTCTGCAATTCCCCTTGCCTGGCCGGGGCGTCTCTTCGGGGCAGCGGTCGGTCCAGCATCTCCTCAAAGGAGGCGATCAGGTCGTTTACGGAGGTCTCGATCCCCGTTCCGATATTCAGGACGTGGTGCCCCTCCAAATGGAGAGCCAGCAGATTCGCCTCCACCACATCAAAGACATGGATGTAGTCGCGGGTCTGAGTTCCATCCCCGAATACCGTGAGGGGCTTTGAATCGAGGATGCCCTCGCAGAAGATGGCTACCACCCCCGCTTCTCCCTTGGGATCCTGGCGCGGACCATAGACATTTGAATAGCGGAGGATTACCGAATTCAAAGCAAAAAGACTCCAGTAGAGTCCCAGATAGGACTCCGCCACCCGTTTGCTCAGGCCATAGGGCGACTTGGGGCTGGGCGGGCTCTCCTCCGAGAAAGGCAAAATCCCCTCCTCCCCGTAGATCGTTCCTCCCGAGGAGGCAAAGATCACCAAATGAGAACCATATTTTTGGGCCCATTTCAGAAGGCTCAGGGTGCCCATGATATTGACCTGGGCATCCCAGAGGGGATCTTTCACGGACTTCCGCACATCGATCTGGGCTGCATGGTGATTTACCACTTCCGGCCGCTCCCGCAAAAAGACTTCTTCCAGCTGTGGATCCAGGATGTCCAGCCTATAGAAAGCCGCACCGGGAGGAAGATTCCCTTCTTTGCCCGAGGAGAGGTTATCCGCGACGCTCACCCTGTGCCCCTGCTTGAGATAGGATTCAGCGATATGAGAGCCGATGAAGCCAGCACCTCCGGTTACCAGGATGTTCACGGACTCTGCCCTCAGCCGTTCTTCTCTTTCGATTCGAGCCTACAACTCAGCGGCCTCTTCCCTGGAAAGGGAAAAAAGAGCAATGACCTCCTTCAACTCTCCTCCGCCTCCTCGATCAGCATGACTGGGATCCCATCCTGGATCGGGTAGCGCCTTCCGCAGGCCTTGCAGATGATCCTTTCCTTCTCCTCCGCCAAGTAGACTTCCCCCTTGCACGCCGGGCAAGCCAGGATCTTCAGCAGCTCTTCATCAATCAACCTTCCCCCCCCGGTTCAGACCAAGAAATATGATTGTCAATTTAACTCAGGCAAATTAGCACCGGAAATCTCCAATTTCAAGGTTTTTTTCGCCGCTAAAGCGAATCCGGTCCTCCCTATCCCTGGGTCCGCCCAAATTTAAGTCGAATCCGCTCCAGCATCAGATCTACCACCTCTTCGATGCTCAAATGGGTAGAGTCGATCAGAATGCTGTCCTCGGCAGGCGTCATGGGAGACCATTCCCTTTGCCTATCCCTTTCGTCCCGGATCTCGATCTCCTTCATGGTTTCGAGGAACCCTATGTCGATGCCAAGGCTCAACAGATCCCTGTGCCTCCTCCGGGCCCTCTCCTCTAATGAACTATTCAGAAAGAACTTGATATCCGCGTCGGGAAAGACGACGGTCCCGATGTCTCTTCCCTCCATAACCACCCCCACCTGGGTCCCCTTTCCCATCTGCCTTTGCAGAGCTACTAATCTCTTCCTGACCCCTTGGAGCGTGGAGATGATGGAGGAGGCCTGACTCGCTTGAGGAGAGCGAATCTGTTGCGAGATATCCCTTCCCGAAATGTAAGTCTTTGTCTCCTCCCCCTCTGGTCTGAATTGTATCGTTGTCTGATCGATTAAGGAAGAGAGGGCAGCTTCATCCTTCAAATCGACTCCCTGCCGAAGGGCTTCGCAGGCGACGCCCCGATACATTGCCCCGGAATCGATATACTCATACCCTAGCCTGCGAGCGAGAAGTTTTGCCACTGAACTCTTGCCGGCGCCCACGGGCCCGTCAATCGCAATGATCAATGCCCGTTTCCCCATGATGGAGCCTTCCCGAATTTAATCCGCCACTTCAACATCGCCCTCCCCCTTTCCTCTGATCGGTCTCAGATTGCTCCCCTCCAGCTCATCCCTTCTCCATGGATCGGGCCCTGCAGAGCAAAGACAGGAAGGCGGTATGGGTCATAAATATTAAATAATTAGCATCTGATCAATAATAAAGTCCTTTAGGATACGATCCTAAGACCTTCAACATGGAGCATTCAGATTGAAGATGAAGCAGGACCTCCTGGGCATGAGGGTCTTCCACATATCCTTCAAAATCTACATAAAATAGATAATCCCAAGCCCTTATTTTTGAAGGCCTCGATTCGATACTCGTGAGGTTG
>Ga0315314_1002612_pt1 | contig 14733 bp, 12 predicted proteins | sample TDP9_MG_FD_203631 | JGI IMG/M metagenome (GOLD analysis project Ga0315314, IMG submission 203631) | Freshwater sediment microbial communities from Lake Towuti, South Sulawesi, Indonesia - TDP9 | ecosystem: Environmental > Aquatic > Freshwater > Lake > Sediment | place: Indonesia: South Sulawesi...
CCCCGTACGAAGGGAATAATTGTCGTTCACCTTTATGGCCATCCCGTTGACATGGATCCCGTATTGGCAGTAGCACGCAAGCATAGCCTTTTTGTGGTTGAGGACGCGGCTGAGGCGCACGGAGCGGAGTACAAAGGGCAACGAGTTGGCTCTCTGGGGGATATTGCCACCTTCAGTTTCTACGGAAATAAGATCATTACCACTGGTGAAGGCGGGATGGTCGTGACGAATGACGATGGTCTTGCACAGCGAGTGTGGCAACTCAAGAGCCAGGGGTGGCATCCGCAACGTCGTTACTGGTTCGCAGCGGTGGGCTACAACTATCGCATGACCAACGTACAGGCGGCGATTGGATTGGCTCAATTGGAGAAGGTGGACTGGCATATCGAGCGTCGGCGCGAGGTTGCAAGGTGGTATTATCAACATCTTCGTGACGTGCCTGGTCTTGTCCTGCCTGTTGAGAAGCCGTGGGCACGCAATGTATACTGGATGTTCAGCATAGTGCTGAGTGACGATATTCGCCTAAGCCGAGATGAGGTTATGGCCTTCTTGGGCGAGCATGGCATAGAGACGCGTCCCATATTCTATCCAATGCACATGTTGCCGCCCTATCGTGCCTGCCGAGGACAAACCTTCTCAGTGGCTGACCGGATTTCATCGCGAGGGATTAATCTTCCCACGTGGGCTGGATTGACAATTGATGACGTAACCCACATTGCAGGCACTTTGGTTTCACTGCTTCAGAGATGAATCCAAGAACATCACGTGCCTTCAGGCTTACTTTAGTTGTGATGACTTGTGTACTTCTTAGTTCTATGTTCCCTGCATTGGCCAGTAACCTTCTAAACAACATGGGCATTTTCGGGTCGACTCGACTGGCTTTGTCTCCAGACAGTTCAAGTGGGAGGGTTTTGAGTCATCAACTATTTGTCATGACGAGCGCTCCTGAATCCCTATTCCGCCAGGCAGTGACTTTGAATCCAAAGAACGCCAATGCTTACCGAAATCTTGGTAGAGTCTACCAACGCGAGGGTAGTTTTGCTGCTGCGGTTGATGCTTTCACTCGATCGGTTGAGCTAGATCCGCACAATGTTGTTGGCCGTCTAGGTCTGGCCGATTCTCTACATGGGGCAGGGTATCCAGACAGAGCTGTAGCGGAATATGAGCTCATATTGCCTCGTCTGCGTGACCCTGATATGTATGATGTCAGCCATAAGCTATTCATAGACTACATTCTATCTGGCCGGGAAGAGATACTGAGCGGTAACTACCCAACAGCCATTCATCAGCTATCTCGAGCGGCTCAGGTTGGGCCAGAACAAAATCCGTTCCTCTTGTACTACTTGGCTATTGCCCGTGAAGGGAAGCACGAGCAGACCGAAAGAGATACCACTTTTGCGAGATTATGCTGCCCGAACTTCGATAGAAGTTCAGAGTTATACTTATACTTAGGCGAGGTAGTACCGGGGCTTGTGGAACGGGGAGTCTGGTCATCTGAAGAGAGCATCAGACACGTTTCGCTCTTGATCTGGCAGAGCTATCACGATGTAGGATTAGAAGTGGCTCTCAGGCAAATCGTGAGCCGCTATCCAGACCATACCGGTTGGGTGAAACTCTTAGGGGAGCTCTATATTAGGCGCGGGGACTTGGTTCAAGCAACGGAGATATTTCAAGAGTTGCTAACAAGGAATCCCAACGACGCGGAAGCTTGTCTTCAACTGGCACAGATTGAGGAGCAGGGTGGCCGTGTTAGAGAAGCAATGAACTGGTACAAGGCGTACAGTACGCTTGCACCTGAGGACGCTTTAGGCCGTAAGCAACTGGCGAGAACTGGGGAAAGTGATGTGAATACTATTGCAGCAATGCTTGGGGTCCATCCAACCGATATTGAGTTGGGAGAGAATATGATCAAGAACAGTGGGTTTGAGCAAGTTGACCTTCAAGGAATCAAGAACTGGCAATGGCGCTATTGGATGGGCAAACAAAGATCACAAGCATTCTTGGTAGGAGGTATAGATGACCGACTGGTTTACGAGGGAAATGCAGCTCTTAGAATCCACTTGCAGTGGTATGTAGGTGAACAAGGAGTATCACCGGCATACGGCGAATATGTGGCATCACCTGTGCGATTGAATCCCCAAACTATCTACATGTTGAGCTTCTATTACAGAACGAAAAGTCCAAGATATGGACAAGCATTGGTATACCTCCGTGATGATGGCCCCAAGGGTCAGATTTTGCTTCACAGTGGACTGCCAGACACAAATGGGGTGTGGAGGAGGGCCGTCATCACTGTGCGAAACACAGCTTTTGAACCCTTGGTAGCTCGGTTAGCATTGCGAAATTGGGGTGTAGATGATATTTGGGCTGATCAAGTAGAGCTAAGGGAGATCATCTTGATGACCACGAAAAATGAACTGAAGCTGGATCTACCTGCAGTCATAATCAAGTAAGTTGACCGAACGGGAAGATGTCCCGCCTATCTTGCCGGTTGTTCGTGAGTCAAGGAGGCGGTTTGCCAAGAGCTACCAAAGCTGGCATTCGATTACGTTTGGTCTTCCCAATTGCGTCGTTCTACCTGACGATTCGGAAAGTATGCATCCTTAGGAGGATAGCATCACGAAAGAGCAGACCCCGTACATACGGCCCTTACTGCTGACCGATGTCGAAGAAGTCGCTAGGTTGAAAGCCGAGCATGGTGATGTCGAAGGGGCATGGCGAAAGAGATTCGAATGGCAATTCGCGAACAACCCTGCCCGTGAGCCTGATCGACCGCTAGGTTGGGTACTCGATGTTGGACAAGGACGGCTTGCAGGACATCAGATGGCTATGCCGCATCGTTTCAAGGTGTTGGACAATGAACAATATGTGGGAATCTCTGGGGACACCTTCTGTCACCCTCACTACCGCGGCCATGGCTACGGACGCCAGTTATTCAAGGCTTACTTTGAGGCTCAGAGAGGCAGTCTTGCTGTCGCTACTACTGCCAATCCGATCAGCGAGTTTATTTGGCTGCGGGAAAATGCAATTTCGATTGGTGATCTGAACAAGGGCTTCTTATTCCCGTATCGCTCTGCGCCGCTCGTACGTGAATTTCTGCTTCGAAGGTGGCCCAGGTTTCCCGCCAAATCGTTCCTAGCATTTGTCGCCGGGGCTATGCGGGATGCTCTTCTTCTTATTAAAAGGATGCCGATAATAGCTGCTTCCATCAAGGTCGAACCGATAGAACCGGGTGATGATCGCTTAGATGAGATTTGGCAACCCTATAAGCATGAGTACCTGATTACCGTGGTTCGAGACAAAACTTATCGCGTATGGCGATACTCACAAGCTCCAGAACCGGTTCCTTCGTTGTGGCTGGTTACAGATTCGGTACGAGACCTTCGCGCTTGGTTCTCATTGCGCGTGAAGCAACGTGGAATCGGACAACGAGTGCGTGTATGTGAGTTGTTGGATGTGTTTGGTCCGCTAGGGGAACCGGAGTTTCAGCGTGCTGTTCTTGTCTGTGCGGTACGTATGGCTAAGGAAACTGGTGCTGATGTGTTTGAGGTGAAGGGGCTTAATCCAAACTGGCGTCGGCATCTTGCCCGATTGGGTTTTTCTCAAAGGTTCTTTCCATCCAACCCTTTTCTTTGCAAGAATATGAGTGACGTTGACAGAGCCATTCTTGAACGGGCCGAAAACTGGCATCTGTGTAGCGCAGATGGCGATGCCGCCGTGTAGTCGGGGAACACCATGGGCTCGAAGCAAGCCAAAAGAGAGGTGTGCTCGTATGGCACCATAGCAACCGCGGAGTGTTTCCGTGAAATCGCACAGGAAGGTACGCACAATAGCGCGCCGTTGTTTGACGGAAATGGCCTATAGACTGGGTATGGACCGCGTTGCGCTTTCTGTTGTGCAGCGAGCGTGTCTGAACCAACGCAGTCTACTTTGTCGGATCGTGAACTTCCATGGCACTCCAGCAAGAGATTCCGATCCTCTTACCCGGCAATTAGAGTATGTCACAAGTCACTTTTGTGTTCTCGACGTGACGGAGTTGATCGCCCTCCTTGAGGGCACATCAACCAAATCAGGAGCAACCCAGCCGTTTGCGCTCATTACCTTCGACGATGGCTTAGCCAGCAACTACCACGTAGCAGCCCCCTTGCTGGAGTCGTTGGGACTCCATGGACTCTTCTTCATTGTACCCGATTTCGCGATTTCCGGGTCCCAGTCCGACTCCCGGGCGTATTTCTGCACGAACATCAGTCCTGGTCGAAAGCCTTCGGATCTCACGCTTGAAGACTATGAACCAATGACGCCGGATCAGATCGCCGACTTGGTGCAGAGGGGCTACGCGATTGGCAACCACACTTTGTCTCACGTGCGTTTGGACCGGCTTCGGTCACCAGACGAACTGCGTCGGCAGATCATAGATAGTCAGCACGTGCTCGCGGAATGGACGGGGCAACCTATCTCTTGCTTTGCATGGCCATTCGCCTGGGACGCCATAACGCCCCAGGCTTGGAGTCTGGCTGCCCAGTCTCATTCGTTGTGCTTTGGAGCCTGCCCCGGATTTGTTCATTTCGGAATCGATGATCCGCACTTGCTATGGAGGACTCACGTCGAAGCCGACTATCCGCCAGCCGAATACCGTTGCATGTACACAGGTATTGCCGACCCATTCTGGTCTAGACAACGCCAGCTCCTGAGGCGGCGATTGCTTGGGGAGGACTCGAAGCGGCGATGAACGACAGGCAAATGAACACTGGGGAACCCTCTCTTCGATCCTTGGCCTTCGTCGGTGGCTGTTTTCCCCTGGAGTTCGCCTGCTCTTTTCCTGGTCACTCGGAGGCTGCCAGAAACTTTCAAGTGAATTTATTGCGTGAACTGAAACGCCACGGGGTGGATAAGATCGGAGCAATCAGCTTGTTCTCTGTGCCCTCTTTTCCCCAAGGGCCTCTGTGGTTTCAAGGTAGCCGATTCGACAACTGGGACGGTCCGTACACCCATGTGCCTGGATTCTTGAACGTTCTGCCGATCAAACCCCTTAGCCAAATCGTGGGTATGTGGAGAGCTCTGGCTACGCTAGTACGAGAGATGCAGCCAACCCCCCAGTTGCTGCTGATTTACAATTTGGATGTGCCTGTCTCTATACCGGCTATGCTGGCGAAACGCAAATGGCGACTACCTCTAGCCGTCATCGTGGCGGAGCTGCCAGTTAACCGCGATGCTGAGATACTGCCAATGTCGCTCGTGCGGCGCCTGTGGTGGCGGATAGTGGCCTTTTGGCAAAGACGTGCTTTGGAGAGTTGCGACGCAGTGATTTCCTTGCCTCTAGCGGGCGCACAAGAGATCGGTCAGTTCAAGCCAGTTCTCCGGCTGGAGGGAGGCCTGTCACCAGAGTGGGATGACAGTGCAGCGGAAGGTCCAACGGACAACACCCGACGGGTGATCGGCTTCAGTGGAAACCTTAGCGTCTATAGTGGAATACGAGAACTACTTCAGGCGTTCGCGCTCCTGCCTGGGCAAGAATTCGAGCTGTGGATAACCGGCCGAGGAGCGCTGGCTGCCGAAGTTGAAGCAGCCGCCCAACGAGACTCACGGATACGGTATCTGGGGTTCTTGGAACGGGAAGAATACCGGCGAGTTCTTCGCCAGGCAACAGTACTAGTTAATCCAAGGCCAAGTGACATCCTGTCACACCGGTATAGTTTTCCCTCTAAGTTGCTCGAATACTTGGCAAGTGGGCGACCCGTGATTAGTACATGTGCCGGACACGTGGATGTGGAATACGGTGAATATGTGTTTCTCCTCCATGAAGAGACCCCCGAGGCTTTAGCCGGCTTGATAGCTTCAGTATGCAGTCGGAGTCTGGCAGAGCTGGATGCTTTCGGTGGCCGAGGACGACAGTACGTGCTGGCACATAAGATGTGGCATACGCAAGGGGAACGGGGTTACCAATTTCTCTCGCAGATTGTAACTCGGCATGGTGCGTCGAGTGGCTCAGGTTGGGCTGGGGACCACGAGACTGCTCAATAAGGAGAGACATGACAATCATCGCCGTCATAATCCTACTGCTTACTTTTACGATCTGCATCAAACTCTCGAAGCGTCTGTTGGGAAGCATGTTCGCCCCGCTGGGAGTGGTTGCCGTCGTATGGTGCAGCTCTTTACTCTTGTTTTTTCTCGGTTTCGTAGAATATCCGCCTATGAGGGCATACACGTGGTGGGTTCTGCTTCTGAGCTTGCTGGCATTTTTCGTTGGAACAGGTACCGCGGGACTGGCTCATACTCGACATAGTCGCGGGATTGCCCTAGGTCATTCTGCTCGAGTGTGGGAATCCCATGTGCGGATGAATCAGGAAAGGGTTCGGAGAATCATAGTTGTCTTTTCCATAATTGCGACCTGCGCCGTTCTCCTTCAGTGGGCAAGCATTATCAGTGAGTTCGGTGGAATAAGGGCGGTTTTTATCGCAGGCAATCGTTTTCGATACGCCTTCTTGATTCGCGAACTGGATTTCCCACTTACCTCTTATATCTGGCCATGTGCTCTCGCGGTCGCGCCTCTAGCCGGGCTCTATCTCGCATGTGGCTTGGTCAAAGACAAGGTAATGTATCTGCCTATTCTCCCAATAGTTGGATGGACGCTAGGCATCATGGGCCGTCAAGGCATTTTGTTTGGCCTCCTTTTATACACCAATGGTTTCCTGCTGGGTAGATTGCTGGTCGCAAAGAAACCTGTGACTCGTAAAATACTAGCAACCTCACTTGTAATTGCGAGCTTAGTAGCTGCTGTATGGGGATGGATCCTAGATCTCCGCGTTGCTGACGTTGGGCCTTACATGTTGGGCCAACCAAGCCCGCTAGTAGAGCGTGCCCGTGACGTTCTCCCGCGGGCAGTATACAACTCAATCTTGACCAATTACATCTATCTGACCGATCCATTGGCTAGATTGAATGATAGCGTGCAATTCTTTGAGCCCACTGAGAGTTCATTGGGTCTGCTGACTTTCGCTTCGCTCGGAAGGCTTCTTGCGAAGATAGGGCTCGTTAATCCAAGTTTTGCTCAGGACTACTTGCAGGAATTGTCTCTCATCCACCCTAATCTAGACCAGCCATCTACAGTTCTTCGAGAACTGTACTCAGACTTTGGGCTAGTTGGCATGCTTGGCTTCTTGTGGTTCCTAGGAATCATCTCTGCGCATCTATTTCTCAAACTCTTCCATCAGCCAAGTTTTGGCCTCCTGTTAACGGTGGTGTTCCTATTTCTATTCCTGGAGTATTCCCTTTTCTATAGTATCTTCGTTGAGACAGCGATTGGTATAGCCTTTCCGGTCGCAATTTTCACTGGATTGCTGCTGGATCGTCCTCGTCCGGTATCGAAGCGTGTCATGAACTTTGCACTACCGACACCAGCGCGTATCAAAGCGAAGTCCTTTAGTGATAGCCGTAATACAGATTTCGTTGATGAAGCTGGATAATCACCGGAGGGCAGGCTATGCGGATCTGCATCGTTACTTCTAAGCTGATTCGTGGTGAGTCGAATGCATTTATCGGCGGTGTCGTCAATGCGCTTCTAGTTCTCGCCAAGGAACTGGCGAAGCGCGGGCATCAGATTGTCCTTGTCACCGCACTCGAGAGTGCCAGTGACGCCGAAACCATACAACAACTGCTTCCCTGGGCTAAGGTGCGCTACGTTACTTCCCTACGAACTGGTGGATCTCTTAGTCGTGGTCTGGAGGTGGCGCCGAGATTGATGCGTGTCATTGCGGCTGAACATAAATTGAATCCAGTGGACATCGTCCATGGTCACTCGGGCTATCCATTTTGGGGAGCGTTGCCCTCTCTGGCGAAGGGCTGGTTACATATAAGGGCCTTTCATACTCTATACTGTCCCATTTCTTATAAACTCAATGACCAACGTCAGCTGTTGTTGAGAACGTGGCTTTCCAGAGAGAGTTTGCGGCATGTAGACCGACTCATAGTTATCAGCCAGAATGTCCGTCGTTCTGTCCTGCACCTGGGGGTCGCTGAATCCAGGGTAGTTCACATCCCAGTGGCGATTGACCTGGAGCGTTTGGCGTCTGCGCAGCGCGGCGCGGAGTACAGACAACAATTGGGAATTAGCAGCGATGAGCATGTGCTGCTCTTTGTCGGCAATCTGACGGAGACTAAAGGGTTGGATTTGCTACTACAGGCCATCCGTTTTCTTCGGGAGGATGGCCGACGAGTTCGACTGATATATACAGTTGAGCGAGGTCCTACCATCTCGCAATTCCGCGAGCGAGAAATTGATCGTCTTGTGGAAGGCTTGGGAATAAGAGATTGCCTGACCCCGTTAGGCGTTGTGCCGAACATACCTACAGTGATGGCATGTTGTGATCTGATGATTGTGCCGTACCGAAGCACAGATGGCCCCTCAGACTATCCATTGGCTATGCTGGAGGCAATGGCCCTTGGGCGACCAGTTGTGGCGACCCGTGTTGGAGGTATTCCAGAGATAATCGAACACGGTGTAACGGGGTTGTTAACCGAGCTGGAAAGCCCGCGAGCACTAGCAGATATAGTATCCTACGCCCTTGACCACGCAGAATTGCTCGCTGCCATAGGGAAACACGCACAGCGTTTTGTAATGGACACGTTTAACTGTCATACCATCGTGGATCGTCTGGAGAGGGAATACTATAATGTGCATAACAATGCCGAATGAACGGCCTGACGCCCAGCATTTTTATGAGCACGAGGCTATTACTTACGACAAGCGTCGCTGGGCATCGTGTTATGGGGCCAAGCTTGATGCGATCCAGCGCTCGATTGTACGCTCTCTAGTTGGGCGTTGTACTGGTCAGACTTGGCTCGAGGTAGGTGTCGGCACAGGACGATTCACAGAAGAATTATCGGATACCGGTGCCGATGTCCTAGGGGTAGACATATCCCTTAGTATGCTTAAGGTGGCTCGGAAACGTCTCACCCCATACACATCAACACGACTGCTCTGTTCGGACGCTAGTGCAATTCCATTGCCTGACAGGTCTATTGAGGGAGCGGTTTCCATCAATGTATTCAGCCATCTGCCTAAACCTTATACTGTTGTGATAGAGATTGCCAGGGTGTTGCGTCCCCATGGTGTTCTTGTGCTTAATGTCCCTAACCTTTTCAGTTGGTTTGGTCCTGCGGCTCTTGTGGTTAATTGGCGCAACCAATCTCTTGGGAGGCAAGTGTACTCACACTGGTATACGCTAGCAGAAACAAGGTCCTTGCTGGAAGGGGCTGGTCTTACGGTGCGGTCGCTTGTTGGGCATGTTCATGTCCCCACCATGCTACAGCATCTTCTTGTAGCGGATGCTATATTTTGGCTGGATAAGCACTCACGAAACGCTCCCTTGAACAAGGTAGCCCCGGTGTTGTTCATCAAAGCGGAAAAGGTGAATTGATGAGAATTCTTCAGGTTGTAGTCGCGTTTCACCCTCTTGCCACCTTCGGCGGGCCGATGGTCAATGTGGATCAGATATCGCGGCGATGCAGCCAGCGAGGTCATGAAGTTACCATTCTAACCATGAACTTGCTATCACCAAGCCAGAGATTCCATACTCATAACCTTGTTGATCTGCAAGATGGGCGACGAATTCTCTATTTGAGGTGCAGAAGTCTTGGGACATATGGCACAAGTCTCAGCCTCGAAATCTTTCCTTTCCTGGTTCGACACGGTGATAGTTTTGACGTTGTTCACATCCACGGCTATCGCAACTTCTTGGCACTGACAGTCAGTCTTTTCTGTAGAGTGCGCCATATCCCTTACGTGTTGCAGGGCCATGGCACGATCCCGCCCATGCTTGAGCGAGTATGCTTGAAAAGGGTCTTCGATAGGCTGATAGGCTATTCGATACTCCGCAACGCGGAAGCAATAATTGCAACTTCTCAGCGAGAGGCACAGCAGGTAGCCTGTGCTCGCCGGAATGCCCACCAGATTGTAGTCATTCCGAACGGGATCGCGGTGGAGGAATATGAAACTCTACCATCGAAGGGAAAATTTCGTTCTGGATATGGCCTCAACAGTTATCCGCTTATACTGTTTCTAGGCCGCATACACATGGTGAAAGGGCTGGATGTACTATTGATGGCCTTTCAATGTCTGAAGTGCTCAATTCCTGATGCCAGGCTGGCAATAGTGGGACCTGATGATGGTGACCTTGAACGCATACAAGTTTTGGCGAAAGAACTTGGCCTCGGCGAGAGCGTCGTTTTCACAGGGCCTCTACTAGGGCAGGACAAACTTGCTGCTTATGTGGATGCAGATGTCTACGCACTTTCATCACTCAGTGAAAACTTCGGCTACACAGCTTTGGAAGCGATCATGTGTGGCACGCCTGTCGTCGCAACAGAAACATCCGGCTGTAGCGAATATCTGGATACACGATGTTCTGTGCCCTACGGTGACATTGTCGCCCTCGAAGAACGCCTGCGCTGGCTGTTGACTTCCAGGGAAGATGCTGGCATGCTCGTCGAGCAAGCTAAACGAAAGATTAGGCAAGAGTTGTCATGGGACAGTGTTGCCCAGAAGGTCTTAGAAGTGTATCTGCAGGCCTCTGAGAACCGCAGTTCACCAGCAGGGAGGGTCTAATGTACGTTCTCGGCATCAATGCCTACCACGGGGGCGCATCCGCTTGCCTGATAAAGGATGGCCAACTCATCGCCGCCGCTGAAGAGGAGCGCTTCAAGCGGGTCAAGTACTGGGCCGGCTTTCCGGTGGAGGCCATCCGCTACTGCCTGGCCGAAGCCGGTATCACCGCCTATGACCTGGACCACATAAGCATCTCCCGCAACCCCAGTGCCAATCTCCACAAGAAGCTGCTGTTCGCGCTCTCAAAGCGCCCCAGCTTCAGCCTGATCCGCGACCGCCTGGCTAACGCCGCCAGGCTCAGAGACCCCAGGAAAGCCCTGGTGGAAGCCCTGAACCTGGACCCCTCGGCCCTCAAGGCCGAGTTCCACAACGTGGAGCACCACCGCGCCCACATGGCCAGCGCCTTCTTCGTCTCCCCCTTCCAGGAAGCTGCCATCCTCTCCGTGGACGGCATGGGCGACTTCGTCAGCACCATGTGGGGCGTGGGCCGCGGCAACCGCATTGAAGTCCTGGGTGAGATCAACTATCCCCACTCCCTCGGCTGGCTGTACACGGCCGTCTCCCAGTGGCTTGGCTTCCCCAGGTACGGCGATGAGGGCAAGGTGATGGGACTGACCGCCTACGGCGAGCCGATCTACATGGACCAGTTCCGCAAGATCGTGCGGTTGAACCGGGATGGGACCTTCGAACTCAACATGGACTATTTTGCCCTCGACGCGGAAGGGGCCACCATGACCTGGGACGACGGCGCACCCGTCGTGGGTACTCTTTACTCTCAGAAACTGGTGGACCTCTTCGGCCCGCCCCGCCAGCCCCGTACGGAACTCACCAAACACCATCAAAACGTGGCCGCCTCGCTCCAGGCTATGCTGGAGGAGGCAGAGTTCAACCTGGTGCATATGCTCCAGCGGGTCACTGGCCAGAAAGCGCTGTGCATGGCTGGCGGCGTGGCTCTAAACAGCGTCTTCAATGGCAAAATCTTACCCACCACCGGCTTTGAGGACCTCTACATCCACCCCGCCGCCCGCGATGCCGGCACCGCTGTGGGGGTCGCCTACTACATCTACCACCAGATTGTGGGCCAGCCGCGATGCTTCGTGATGAACCACGCTTATACTGGTCCTCGATTCCCTAATGGCACCATTAAGCAGATCCTCAAGCAGTACAATCTGGTTTACACTCCCTATGACAATGAAGAGATATGCCATGTGGCTGCCAGACTCGTGGCTGAAGGGAACGTCCTGGGCTGGTTTCAGGGGCGCATGGAGTGGGGCCCCCGGGCGCTGGGCAATCGCAGCATCATCGGCGACCCCCGCCGCGAAGACATGAAGGATATCCTCAATGCCCGGGTCAAGCACCGCGAGCAGTTTAGGCCCTTCGCCCCATCCGTCTTGCTGGAAGTGGTCGGCGACTACTTCGACCAGACCTACCCTGATCCCTTCATGATCAAGGTCTACAACGTCCTGCCCGAGAAGCGGGCCAAGATCCCCGCCGTCACCCACGTGGACGGCACCGGCCGCCTGCAGACGGTGGATCGGGACACAAACCCTCTCTACTGGCGGCTCATCAAGGAGTTCGAGAACCTCACCGGCGTCCCCGTCGTCCTGAACACCTCCTTCAATGAAAACGAACCCATCGTCTGCAAACCGGAAGAGGCCATTGAGTGCTTTTTGCGGACGAAGATGGATGCATTGGTAATCGGAAACTATCTGGCGAAAAAGTAGAAACCAACCTGAAAGTTGCTGCGGAGGGAAAGAGCATGGATTGGCACAACATCAGGGTCCTGGTTACTGGTGGAGCATCATTCATCGGCTCCCACCTTGTGGATGCCCTGGTTGAGCGATGCGCCACAGTGCGGGTAGTGGATGATCTCAGCAGCGGCAAACTGGAGAACATCCAGGAGCACCTGGCCGCCGGTCGCGTCGAGTTCATGCAGGCCGACCTGCGCGAACCTGGTGTCGCCCGCATGGCAGTGAAGGATGTGGGCATCGTCTTCCATCTGGCTGCCGACCACGGTGGGCGGGGATATGTGGACCTGCACCAGGCCGGCCCAGCGTCCAATCTCTTTCTGGATGGTCTTGTTTTCTGGGAAGCCCGCCGGACAGGAGTGGGGAAGGTAATCTTTGCATCGTCGGGCTGCGTCTACCCCAACTTCCTGCAAAGCGACCCTGACAAGGAAGTTTACTTGACTGAGGCCGTGGTCAAGCCGCCCTATGATGCCGACAACATGTACGGCTGGGCCAAGTTGATGGCAGAACTGACGCTTAAAGCATATCACAAAGAATATGGGATGAAAGCCGCATCCTGCCGCTACTTCACAGTCTACGGCCCCCGGGGGGTGGAGAATCACGCCGTGATTGCCATGATCGCCAAAGCCTTCATCGGCCAGAACCCGTTCCAAGTCTGGGGCGACGGCACTCAGGTGCGCAACTGGACTTTCATTGACGACATTGTGCGTGGCACTATCCTCGCAGCCGAAATGATTGATGATGGCACGGCCGTCAATCTGGGCACGATGGAACGAACACGGGTGATTGATGCCGTACGTGAAGTGCTCCGGTACACAGGACACAAGGCCGAGATTGAGTTTCATCCAGAAATGCCTGTCGGGCCGCTCAATCGTGTGGCCGACAATCGGCTGGCGAAGGAACTGCTGGGCTGGGAGCCACAGGTGCCGTTCATCGAGGGATTACACCGTACCATTGACTGGTATTTTTCCACCAAGGATCCGGAGCAGGTGAGGAAGACTCTGGATCGGATGCTCACGGAGCGGTAGTATGCACATTCTCCTACTCAGCACATACTTTAGACCTGACATAGCCTCAACCGGTGTACTCATGACTCAGTTGGCGGAAGAACTTGCCGAATTGGGTCATCGCATCACTGTCATTACCAGCATGCCTCATTATGACACCAATCGCATCTGGGACTCATACCGTGGTCGGTTGGTTGTGCATGAGTGTCAGGGCTTGATGGACATCTACCGAGTGTACCTCTATGTGCCGCAGCAGAAAGAGAATTTCAAGGGGCGATTGCTAAACTATGCTAGTTTTCACCTCCTGTCGGGTTTGGTGGCGACATTCATACGACACCCCGACGTAATCCTAGTGCCCTCCCCACCTCTTACCAATGGTGTCACAGGGTTCTTGATCAGTCGTTTGCGAAGGATTCCTTTCGTCTATAACGTCCAAGACATCTGGCCAGATGTTGTTATTCGGGTAGGAGTGATGAAGAATCCGAGGATCATCGCTTTCTTCCGATCTGTAGAACGTTTTGTTTATCGGACGGCTGCGGCGATTACGGTGATCGGAGAAGGCTTTCGTCGAAACCTGGTAGCGAAGGGTGTGCACTCTGACAAGATTCACATCATCCCAAACTTCGCAGACGCGGAATTTATGCGCCCGTTGCCCAGGCATAACGGCTTCAGTCATCGGCACGGTTTGGATGATCGTTTTGTCGTGCTTTTTGCTGGCAATGTCGGACTCTCCCAGGGACTGGACACTGTATTGGAGGCGGCACGCCTCCTGACCGATAGGCCTGATGTACTGTTTCTCATTGTCGGCAATGGTGCCGCTAAGTTCAATCTAATTAAACAAGCAGAAGAATTGCACCTAAACAATGTGCGGTTTCTGTCTTTCCAACCACATGAAGCTGTCCCGGAGATGTATGCTTCGGCAGATGTATGCTTGGTGCCTTTGCGCAGGGGACTGACGGAAGAATCAGTCCCCTGTAAAGTGTTTACCATCATGGCCAGTGGCAGACCCTTAGTTGCCTCGGTAGATCGAGAAAGCGACACTTGGCAATTGGTGAAAGAGGCCGAATGCGGCTTGTGCATCGAGCCGGAGAACCATGAGGCCTTGGCAGAAGCCCTCCGCACCCTTTACGCAGACCGGACCTTGCGGCGGTGCCTGGGGCGTAACGGACGGAAACATGTGGTGCAGCACTACACCCGCCAGGCGATGGCCCAGCGGTACGAGGATGTGCTTCAAAAGGTCGTTGGGAACACAGAGCGTAGTCGAAAACAATCTGACTAAACCAGAGTGACCTGAGTCGTGGTCCACACTGAATCATTACGATGTTCGAGTGTAACCCAGGCGTGATATCCCAATAGTGACGGCCGCGCCGCGGAG
>Ga0315314_1002613_pt1 | contig 14731 bp, 12 predicted proteins | sample TDP9_MG_FD_203631 | JGI IMG/M metagenome (GOLD analysis project Ga0315314, IMG submission 203631) | Freshwater sediment microbial communities from Lake Towuti, South Sulawesi, Indonesia - TDP9 | ecosystem: Environmental > Aquatic > Freshwater > Lake > Sediment | place: Indonesia: South Sulawesi...
CCTCCCGGATCTCCCTCTGGGCCTGCCAGGCGGAAAGGATCCACTCCAGGCGGATCTCTCCGATCCCCTCCACCTCCAGCAGCTTTCTCGGCTCGTTATCGATCACTTCCAGGGTCTTCAGGCCAAAGGCCCGCACGATGCGGGAGGCCATGATTGGCCCGATCCCCTTGATCAGCCCGGAGCCCAAATATTTCTCGATGCCGTTCAGGGTAGCAGGAATGACCGATTGATAGGCTTCGGCCTTGAATTGCTCGCCAAACTGGGGATGGAAGGTCCATTGACCGGCCAGGCGCAGGGTCTCTCCACAATTGACCGAGGGGAGATTGCCCACCACCGTGGTCCAGTCCCTCCTGCCCGGGGACTGGAGCCGGAGGACCGCGTATCCAGTCTCCTCATTGGCATAGACGATCCTCTCCACTACCCCCTCCAGATAGGAGGAGGGCTTCTTCTCCTCCGCCTTCTTGGAGCGCTTGGCCTTAGGCTTCTTTTCGGGTGAGATGGTGATTTCCGGCGGCAACAATTCCGATGATTCCATCGTGGCCTCTATCTCTTTCAGCCTGCGATTCGATGGGGCTTAAGAGAGAAGGTAACAGAATCAACAGAGGCGGGCAAGGATTTTTTCCCGAGCGGCAAAAAGGGGGAGGCCTTCCTTCCCGTCTCTTCAGGGAGTGCGCACCTCGAAGGGAATGGGAATGAAGCAGAGGATGAAGATCAGGAAGGCGAGTAGGCCCAGGGCCTTCCTTCGGTGATCCAGAGGGGTCCAGTCATCGAGGAGGGCGGGATGGCGCATGCCCACCAGCAGGGTGAGAAGGGCCCAGAAGAGCCATCCCTGCCAGAGGAGGCCCATGAGGACGAGAGCAAAAAAGGTAAAGCGCGCGACCAGATGCTGCTTTTTCCCGAGCAGGGCATAGGCCACATGGCCGCCGTCCAGTTGGCCCAAGGGCAGGAGATTGAGGGCGGTGACCAGGGTCCCGATCCATCCTGCAAAGGCGACGGGATGGAGGATCAGGTCATAATGGGGAGGGATGGATCCCACGATCAGGTGGCTGAGGAGATTGAGGAGGAGGGAGGAGCCCAGATTGAGGCCTTCCGCCTTGGTCGCCGGAGTGACCTGAGAGAGCGCAAGCCCAACGATCAGGGCCGGCAGGGCCACCGCGAACCCGGAGAGGGGACCGGCGACCCCAATGTCCAGCAGGGTTCGCTTGTCCGGGACCGGGGACTTCATCTTGATGAAGGCGCCAAAGGTGCCCAGAATGGAGGGCGCCGGTATGAAATAGGGCAGGGTCACCCGGATATGGCGGCGGGAAGAAACGAAGTAATGCCCAAACTCATGGACGCCCAGGATGGCCATGAGGGTGAAGGAGAAGGGGATCCCGCGCTGCAGATCGAGGAGGTTGCGGAAGGGATTTCCCCCCTCCTGGAGGGCGCCGGCGTAGAGAGTGGTGATGAGGGTCAGGAGGAAGAGGAACAGATGGAGGGGCCAGGAGGGTTTCTCCCTGACTCTCCGCTCCTCCCAGAGCCGAAGGATGATCCGGTCTCCGCTTGGCTGCAGGCGATAGGGGTAGCCGAAAGGGGCCAGCTTTTCTCGAAGGGCGAGGTAGGGCTGTACCAGAAAAGGATAGAATCGACCCACCACCCGCAGGGAATTCCCCTCCCAGCCCGTCTCCTCAATCTCCATCACCTCGGAGATGGACTGCTGGAGGGAGAGGAAATCATCTATTAGGCCTTTAGTGGCCTGGCGCCTGGGAATAGACATAGACTCTTTCCACCCGGCTTCCGATGCCGGTCAGCACTTCGTAGGGAATGGTATTCAGCCACGAAGCGACCTGCTCCGCCGAGACCTGCGCATCTCCCTGCCGGCCAAAGAGGATCACCTCGTCCCCCACCCTCGCCTCGGGGATCTCCGTGACATCCACGGCGGTCATATCCATACAGATGACCCCGATCACCGGGGCGATCTGTCCATGAAGGATCACCTGAGCCCGGCGGGAAAGGCCGCGATGGTACCCATCGGCGTAGCCCACCGGCAGGATCGCCACCCGGGTCGGCCGCGAGGCGACAAATTGGCGTCCGTAGCTGACGCTCTCACCAGGTTGCAGGGACTTCAGATGACCGATCTCGGTGCGGAAGGTGAGGGCGGGCTGCAGCGGGATTGCACGGGAGACCTCGGAAGAAGGGAAATAGCCATAGAGCATGATCCCCGGACGGACCATATCCAGATGGGATTGGGGGAGGTCGATGATGGCAGCGCTGTTGGCGGCATGATGAAGGTCGAAATGAAAGCCCTCTTGCCTCAGGGCCAGGGCGGTTTGCTGAAAGCTGTCCAATTGGGCGCGGGTGAAGCCCTTATCCTTCTCATGAGCCACGGCAAAGTGGGTCATGAGACCCTCGAGGCGGAGGCGAGGCAGCCTGGCCAATCCCTTGCAGAGGGGCAGGGCCTCCTCCGGTCGCATCCCCAATCTCCCCATCCCGCTGTCCACCTTCAGATGAATTCCCACCTCTTGGCTTTGCCGTTGGGCCTCTGCCGAAAGGGCCTCCGCGAGCTCGTAGGAGGAGATCGCCTGGGAGAGGCGATAGCTGATGATCAGGGGGGATTCCCGAATCAGAGTGGGCCCCAGGACCAGGATGGGGGCATCGATCCCTGCCTCTCGCAGGCGCTTCCCCTCCCAGGCCGAGCCAACCCCTAACCAATCTGCTCCCGCAGCGAGGAGGGCTTGCGAGACTTCCACGATTCCATGCCCATAGGCATCTGCTTTGACGGTCGCCATGATCTGGACTTTAGGCCCGACGATCCTGCGGACCAGGCCCAGATTGTGCTGGATGGCATCAAGATCAACGACCGCTTGAGTTGCCTGGTGGATCTTCATCTCCTCCTCAACACATCATCTGGATGGCCCGAGGAAAAATAGCAAACTCTGCCGGGGGCCTTCCCAACAACTCCCCATCGGCCTCCAGGAGTAAATCTTCATCGCACTCCAGGGTAACCTTCTTTCCTCGCAACACCTCCACCTCGGGGAGTTCCACATGGGAGCCGGTATAGATGCGATAGAGATTGCGCAGGATCTTGAAACGGGAAAGGTCTTTGACCAGCACGATGTCGAAGAGGCCATCATCGGGCTCTGCGTGAGGGGCGATCTTCATCCCTCCCCCAAAGAACTTTCCATTGGCTACGATCACAATGACCGCTTGGAGAGTTCGATCTGCCTGATCATCGATCGTGACCTGAACGGGGCGATTTCGATAACTGGCCAGGGTCCGGATGGCCCCCGCCAGAAAGGGGATGGTTCCTCCCCTCTTGGGCCGAGAATCCACTCGCTGCACGGTGGCCGCCCCCAGGCCCCCCTCGGCGATATTGGCAAAGAGGCGTTGGATGGGCCTTCCCTTCAAGTCCTGGCAAGAGATCATCCCCAGATCCAATCGCTGCAGTCTCCCTCTGAGCAATTGCTTTGCGGCCTCCCACATGGACCGAGGAATCCTCAGGGTCTTGGCGAAGTCGGTCCCGGTGCCACTGGGCAAAAGGCCCAACGAGGCTTCTTCCTTCACCGCCTTTCCCTGGCGAAAGAAGCCATTGATGACCTCGTGAAAGGTACCATCTCCCCCCACGGAGACGACCAGTTGGTATCCCTCTTCCAGGGCCGAGGCGGACAGGGAAGTAGCATGATGGGGCCCTTCGGTGAAGGCCCACTGGTAGTCCCAACCCCAGCCTCTGATCAGCTTTTCTACCCGTTGCCAGATGGCTCGGGTCCTCCCACAGCGGGAGGCTGGATTCACGATGAAGAAGGCTCTCACCCGATTCTCTCCACTGGAAAGATCAAGCAAGCAGAATGCGTTTGAAGGCCTCCGCCAGGGCCAGTCCCCCCTTTTCTCCAGAGGCAGAGGCCCAATTCCTCACCCGCTCCTTCCAATTCGAGATGCGACCCACCTGGCTCTTGTGCTGGGCCAGGGCACGGAGTTTACAGTCCAAAGTATCGCCCACATCCACGAAGTAATCGGGATGATCCGTGGAAAAGAGCAAGATCTGGGAAGTGACATGGGCAGGAAGTCCGATGGCCATGAGTTCCGGAAGAAAGAGGTGATCCCGGGCAGCCACGATGGCATCGATCACCGCCAGTCCCGTCGCTCGATGGTCGGGATGGATCTGATAGAGCCTCCACGGATCGTGGGTGATCACGACCTTCGGCTGAAAGTGGCGGATGAGCATGGTGATCTCCGCGCGAAAGGCCAGATTGGCCTCCAATTTCCCATCGTTTTTGCGGAGGAAGGTGACCTCCTTGACCCCCAGGACCTTCGCTGCCGCTAACTGCTCCCTTTCCCGGATCTCTGCCAGGCGATGGGGCGTCATCTTCGGGTCCTTGGAGCCCTTGTTGCCGCTGGTGCAGACCAGATAATGAACTTCTGATCCCTGGCGCGCCCATCGGGACACCGTCCCGCCACAAGCGAATTCGGCATCATCGGGATGAGCGACGATCGCCATTACCTTGGCCGGGGGCCTTTCCTTTTTTTCCCTTTTCCTATGCGCCTCTCTTGGCATGTGTCCGGCTTCCCCTCATCGCAGGGAAGTTCAAGGCCTTTTCATAATGGAATCGGATCTGATCGGCTATTCTGGGCCAAGAGAAGCCCTCCGCCCACCTCCTCCCCTCCCGACCCAGCAAATCGGCTAACTCCTGATCGATCAAGATCCGCTGGATCGCCAGAGCAAGGGCCTCCGGATCCGCCCCCGGCACCAGGAGGGCCGTTTTGTGCTGGGAAACCGCGTAAGGTAAGCCGCCCACCGAGGTGGCGATCACCGGCCGGCCACAGGCAGCCGCCTCCAGCGCGACGATCCCGAAGGACTCGTAGCGGGAAGGGATCAGGGCTGCATCGCAGGCTGCATAGTAGAGGGGCATTCGGACATGAGGCTGAGCCCCCAGGAACAGCACGGAGGGAGCTACCTTCAGCTCCCTGGCCCAAGCCCTCCAGTATTCCGAGCCCTCCTCGCTTCCCACCACGAGCAGCTTGGGGAGGAGCTCCGCGGGAAGGCCAGGAAGTGAGGGCAGTCGAGCCATCGCCTGGAGAAGGAGGTCGATCCCCTTGATCGGCTCCAGCCTTCCCACAAAGAGCAGGATCTTTCCGGAGGGCAGCCCCAACTGGCGCCGCGCTGGCTCACACTCCAGGGGCCGAAAGAGAACCGTATCCACCCCACAGGGAATGACGGCGATCCTATCCTCCGGGGCCCGATAGAGGTTGTTGATGGATTCCCGTTCCTGGGGGTTAGAGGCGATGATCAGATCCACTCCGTGGGCGACCTCCTTCTCCATGAGGCGGCGCCAGGCAGGCTCCCTCTCTCCTCTATTCCCAGAGGCTGCCTCCTTGAGAGGGCCAATGGTATGGAACATGAAGAGAAGGGGTACCCCCCAAAGCTCCCTCAGTCGCAGGCCTACCTGGCCCGAAAGATAATAGTGGGCGTGGAGGAGATCATAGTCCAACCCTTCCCGGCTGCGAAACGCATCCATGCCGATCGCAAATTCCTCCAGGTAGGGAGGGAGCGTGGAGGGAGGGAGGGGAGCGGGAGGTCCTGCCGCCAGAGAGATGACCTGTATTCCCTGCCCTGCCTTTCGGATGGTTGGCTCGTCCTGATCGACGCGCCGGGTGAAACAATCCACCTCGATCCCTCTTTGGCCCAACTCTCGCCCCAGGCCCAGGAGATAGGCATTCATCCCCCCCGCTTTGGCTTTTCCCAAAGGAGCGAGGGGGGAGGTATGAAAGCTGATCATCGCTAACCGCATGCCCTCGCCTATGGTCTTTCTACCAGAATCCGGTAGATGGGAGAGTCCTTCCCCCCCAAACGATACTTGTACCCCTCCTTGCCCCTCATGAAATCGAAACATTGCTTGCCCAGCGAGATGGCATCTTGCAAGCAATACCCAATCAGGACGATGCCGGGGCTGAGGAAGGAAAGCTCGGGATCGTGACCGGAATTATACAGATAGAGCGTCTTTCCGTAGTCGAAACAGAGCATAGCAGCCACCCCCATTGCCTCGCGCTCCAGGATGTAGAGTCGAAGCCATCCCTTCTGGGCAAAGGTCTTGGAGGCCTCTTGGAAGAAGCCCTCCCTCTGCTCATTCATGAAGGCCTCCTTATCGGGGCGGCTCTTACGGTGCAAGCAGATGAAGGATTTGATATCTTGCCGGGCGCACTCCTCCTCGCTGCATTGGCGAAAACGGAGCGGAGGGGAGGCTGCCTCGGCCTTTCTTATCTTCCTCCTCAACTCGTGCCGGTCTTTTCCGTTCAAGAGGGAAAGGTAGGCCTCCCAGCTCTCCGGAAGCTTCAGGATGGGGCAAACCTCTTCCACTTCTACCATGACCCGATAGCCGAGCGATTGGGCCAAGGAGGGAAGGGCCTGAAGGGTGGGGGAATTGGCGGGGAGGCAGTGAAGGTCCAGTCCGTTTATTCCTCGGGGGGAGGAGTGCAGGTGCTTGAGTATCTCATCCCATACCTGGGGCTCTCTTCCCGGAAGGGAAAGGATATCCAGATAGTCGGAGAGGTCCTCCCCTCCGATGAACTTGAGATAGCCACTCTCTGCTTCCCAGTAGAGGGGGGCGATCCCGATCACTTCCCCTTGCTCGCGGACGGCGAAGACGGACCATTTTCCCTGCTGTCCAAAATGGCTCCACCACAGGCTTTGCCATTCCCAGGTAGAAAAGGGGGTTTCGGGGGTGATCCGAGAGAGGAGATGACTCCACTCCTCCGGGATAGAATCATTCGGCTGTGATGGGGAAAGGGTGAGGTTCAGGGACAAGATCTCTTCTACCCTTAGGGTCGGCTCGAACCAACGAACTCCTCCAGCATCAAGAAGGCCTGGGCGTCCGAGCACTGGAAGGGGGGAGACTTCATGAAGTAGGCGGAGGGGCCGAGCAGGGCTCCCTTCAACCCCCGATCGAGCCCGATCTTGCAGCAGCGCAAGGCATCGATCACGATTGCCGCCGCATTGGGCGAATCCCAGACCTCCAGCTTGAGCTCCAGATGGATGGGGACCTCTCCGAACGATCGACCCTCCATCCGGATGTAGGCCCATTTTCGGTCGGCGAGCCAGGGGACATAGTCGCTGGGGCCGATGTGCACATCGGTGGGATCCAAAGGATGATTGAGCTGGGAGAGGACGGCATCGGTCTTGGAGATCTTCTTCGATTCCAGCCGGGAACGGTCCAACATGTTGTAGAAATCCATATTTCCGCCCACATTCAACTGGGAGGTGTGCTCCAGCAGCACCCCCCGCTCCGAGAAGAGTCGCGCTAACTGGCGGTGGAGGATGGTCGCCCCCAACTGGGACTTGATGTCATCTCCGATCAAGGGGAGGCCTGCCTGCTCGAACCTCTGCCGCCATTTTTCGTCGCGGGCGATGAAGACGGGGATGCAGTTGACCAGGCCGCAGCCCGCCTGGAGCGCCTGATCCGCATACCATTCCGTCGCCTTCTCTGATCCCACGGGCAGGAAATTGACCACCACCTCCGCCCGGCTCTGGCGGAGAGCCTGAGCCAGGTCGATGGGCTTCTCTGTAGCGACCTCGATCCTCTGGGAGAGATGTTCCCCCAACCCATCCAGGGGATTTCCCATCAAGACCTTGACCCCCGTCTTGCTTACCGGGCAGAATTGGATCGTATTGTTGGGTGGGCAAGAGATGGCCTCTCCCAGATCCTTGCCCACCTTGTTCCGATCTACATCGAGGGCCAGGCAGATCTCGATATCGCGGATGTGGTATTCCCCCAGGCGGGGACGGAGCAGGCCGGGGATCTTCTCCCCCTCCTTCGCCTCCCGATAGAAAGAACAACCCTGAACCAGGGCGGAAGCGCAGTTTCCAATTCCGATGAGCCCTACCCGGATCTTCCCCAAGAAAGATCCTCCTTTTATCTTATCCTTATGCGGTTTCCTGTCCTGGGGTTTCTTATCAGATGGAAGAGGGGGTGTCAACTCCCATTCGCCCTTGGGCGCAGCAGGCGGATAGGCGTTGACCCGCCAAAATGAATGACCTGCGAGGACTGGGAGAGGGATGCCTCCTTTACAGATCGTCATGGTTTGGGATATAGAGGAAGATGAGAAGATGGGATCGAGGGAGGTGAGGCCGGTATGCCATCTCCATTGCCTGCCCGTGTCCTGTTTGTGGCCGGCGAAGACGAGAAGTCCTTGGGGATCCTCTGGGATTATCTGAAGTCGACAGCGCAGATCGAGCTGGAGATTCGCCGCATCTCTCAACTACCCGGCGACCTGGAAGAGTACCGGGTGCTGGTCCTGATGGACCCGGCGATCCTTTGTGCTTCGGAAGAGGAACGCTTGAGAGGCTTCATCCGCCAGGGCGGCGGCTGCCTGCTCTTTGCAGGTCGAGGTTCAGGCAGCATCCCATCTCTTTTTGGGGCCACCGTAGGGGAGGAAAAACCATCGACGGAGCTTCGCATCAGCTTCTCGGTCCCGGAACACCCCATTGCGGTCAGACTTCCCGCCACTTCCTGCCTTCATGATAGCTTCCGGCCCCTGGACCCGTTGGACGGAGAATCTCAGGAGATCCTCACCGCGGCCTGGCATGGCCAAGAGATGACCCTGGCGATCCTGCGGGAGGAGGGAAAGGGAAGACTGTGCACCCTGGGCCTGCAGGCGTTCGGCTCGCCCTTCTTTGCCCAGGCGATCTACCGTATTCTACGCCATCTGGCTGGACTGGGTGAATCAGCGCCTCTTCAAGTGGCGATCTTGGGTTATGGCCCCCTGGGGTCAGTAGGAAGGTTGCATGGTCTGGCGGTTCAGGAAGTCCCCGGGCTCAGCCTGCGGGCCTTCTGTGAGGTGAGCCCGGAGAGGCTGATCCAGTGCGGGAAGGACTTCCCTAACTGCCGGACCTATTCCTCGGCAGAGGAGCTGGGCCATGATCCAGAGGTAGACCTGGTCTTCATCGCCACGCCTCCCAACACCCACGCCGAACTTGCCATCTCCCTCCTTCAGGCGGGAAAGCATGTGGTATGCGAAAAACCGATGTGCCTGACTCGGGCAGAGGCGGAGGCGATGATTCAGGCTGCTGAGGGGCACGGACTTGTCCTCAGTTGTTACCAGAACCGCCGCTGGGATGCGGACTTTCTGGCGATCCGGGAGGCCGTGGGGGAGTCCCTGATCGGGGATCTATTCTATATGGAGACCTTCCTGGGAGGCTATGGCCATCCTTGCCACTTCTGGCATTCCCATCGCCCGATCTCGGGAGGGGCGGTCTACGACTGGGGTGCCCATTATGTGGATTGGATCCTCAACCTCTTTGCTGAGGAGGTGGTATCGGTGACAGGATCGGAGCAAAAGCGGGTGTGGCATGATACGACCAATGCCGACCAGATTCGGACCCAGATCCGGTTTTCTCATGGGAAGGAAGCGGAATTTCTCTACTCGGACATCGCCGCACTGCGCAAACCCAAATGGTATCTCTTGGGCACGAAAGGGGCCATCGTAGGCCATTGGAGTGAGGTGACCGTTCATCAGCCAGATGCGGTGCAATTCTACCGGGAGGAGCGAATCCCCATTACGGAAACCCCTCCCCTATTGACCTGCCGCCGCATCCACTCCTCAGGAGGCCTGCTGGCTCAGGAGTTGCCTCTGCTGACCCCTCGCCGATTTCCGTTCCATTTGAATCTGGCCGATCATCTTCTGACGGGGGAGCCGCTGGCAGTGACCGCCGGCTCCGCCGCACGGGTAGTGGCGGTCTTGGAAGCTGCCACGCGGTCGGCGGAGAAAGGAGGGATTCCCGAAATCCTCCATGTCTGAGGATCGTCTCCGGGCCCAGGATACGCGGACTTCCCAGAACGGGGCTGGATGCCTGCAGTGGGGGGTCCTGGGAGGCGCCCGCATTGCCAGAAAATGCGTCATGCCCGCCATCCAGAAGTCCCGAAATGGAAGGCTGAAGGCAGTGGCATGCCGCTCTCGGGATCGTGCGGAATCGATCGCCCAAAAGCACGACATCCCCTCCGCCTGCGGCCGTTACGAGGAGATTTTGGAGGACCCAGAGGTGGATGCCGTTTATATCCCTCTCCCCAACCATCTCCACAGGGAGTGGACCTTTCGGGCGCTGGAGGCAGGCAAGCATGTGCTCTGCGAGAAACCGCTGGCCATGAATGCCCAGGAGGCGGAACTCATGGCCCAGGCCTCAAGGGAGCGGGGCCTTCTCCTCATGGAGGCGCTGATGTATCGCTTCCATCCCCGGAGCCGGCAAGTCAAGGCCTTGATCGATGAGGGGGCCATTGGTGATCCCCGGCTGGTTCGGGCGGCCTTCTGCTTTTCCCATCCGGACCCTTCCGACATCCGGTTTCGACCGGAGATGGGGGGAGGGGCACTATTGGATGTCGGTTGTTACGGGGTCAGCCTGGCGCGCTGGCTGTTCGGGGCGGAGCCGGAGAGGGTTCAGGCGGTCGCTGAGTATGGCCTCACAGGAGTCGACCTGACCTTGATTGGCCTGCTTGAGTTTCCCGGCAGAAGGTTCGCAATCGTGGAGGCGAGTCTTGCCACGGCGCTACAACAGACTTTCAGTATCGTGGGGACTCGTGGTGCGATCGAGCTGCCGCATAATGCCTTCATTCCCTGGGAAGAGGAGGCTTCCTTCCGGCTGCGGGGTGTGGATGAAAAGGAGGTAAGGATAGTGGCCGTCCCTGGAGCAGACGAGTACCAGCTGATGGTGGAGCATTTCGCAGAGGCCGTGCTGAACAAGGGAGAACTGGAGTTTCCCCCGGAGGACAGCCTAAAAAATATGCGAGTCTTGGATGCCCTGGCAATGGCGGCCAGGGAAGGCCGTTCCGTCCCCATACTACCTGATAGCGGCAGGGCCTGAGTCCTCATTCTGTGAGCGCATTCCCCGCAGCTTGCTGCGGGGATTCTGCAATCCGAGGTCGGGGGTGGTTGCAGTCGGACCTCCCGCACTCGGATGAGGGATGAAAAAAGGTATTGACAGGGAAGCGAGGGGGGGGTATCTTACCTCTGCGCAATCCATCAGTAGCTCATAGACCCGCTGAGGATCCCTGACCAACGAGAAATTCCGTTCCCTGACTGAGTAAAGAAGCCGCTGCGCTTCGGCAGGAGGGCTAAGCAAAGAAAAGGCACCGGAGGGATCAGTTGCTTACAGATCGCGGTGCCTTTTTCTGTTTGCGAAGGATCGAGCAGATCATGGAAGCGGGGAAACGCTAAGAAGAGTCCTGTCCCATGTGTTCAGGACTGCAGAAGCCCTTCGGGGAAGTCTGTGCCCGGAGGGCTTTCTTGTTTCCTGGCCTCCCGTGCCCACCTGGGCAGGAAAAGGGAGGTGATGCCTATAGCGCATTCTCGGGTTCGGCGTTTTGGGTGGTGGGTGGAAAGCTGAAAGGGGGGCTCTCCCCATGGGAGGAGGAAGCGATGTCTCGGTTCAGAATTCTTGCTCTGATTGCCCTCTTCACCTTCGCCCTCGGCCTGGCCCTGGTAGGCGAGGCGGTGGCAGGGGAGAAGTGCAAGGGTCGGAACGCGAATTACACGGTAAAGTCGCACTCGATTGAGGTTGCCGACGAGGAAGGACATATCTTGAATGTCTCCGAGTCAAAGGGGATATTGATTATCTTTGAGGGAGTGCAGGCAAAGAAACTGTGGGATGGGATTGCCCTAACCACTTGGGGCGTTTTTGACCTGAATGTCAAGACTGACCAAGGTTGCGGCCATGGTATTGTGGAAAGGGTCGATCGGGACGGCGACAAAGTCTGGTCCACATGGGAAGGTCGGTCCGAAAAGGGCGGCTGGCGTGGCACAGTTGTTCATGTAAGAGGAACCGGCAAGTTTGAAGGGATCAAAGGGAAGGGAACTTGGGTCTCCATCTCGGTAGGCCCCAATCAAGGATACACCGACTGGGACTCGGAGGTGGAGTGGCCGAGATGAGGGCTTGGGGCAGGGGGCGCTGCCCTCGAGTTCCCCCGACTGATACCCGATTCTCCATCAGCTCCTCACCCGCATCACGTCGGGCAGGGCCAGCAATGGCCCTGCCCTTCTATTTTCGCACAAGCCATGACGGGCCCGGCTCATTGGTAGAGGCTGAAGGGCAGGTAGCCCAGATGGGGCAAGAAGGCCCCCGTCATCTTTGAAAATCCTTTCTTGACTTTCCGATTTTCTATGCTAATATGCCTTCATGATCCCACGCATCGATGCAATCAAGCGCGTCGTTAGCACCTTTGCCGTTCATCCGATCACTGCTCTTCTCGGCCCGCGCCAGTGCGGCAAGACCACCCTTGCCAGAGTGATTGCGGAGCGAGAGCCCTCTACCTATTTCGACCTCGAGAATCCGGTTGATGTCCGTTGGCTATCCGCTCCCCTGAGGGCATTGGAGAGCCTCGCCGGGCTGGTGATCCTCGATGAAGTTCAACGGCGACCGGACCTGTTCGAACTGCTGAGGGTTCTGGTGGATCGGCCTCAGAACCCAGCCCGGTTTCTTCTCTTGGGTTCTGCTTCTCCCCATCTGGTCAAGGGAGTCTCTGAGTCTCTTGCCGGACGGATCGGATTCGTAGATCTCGGCGGGTTTGATCTATGGGAAGTGGGGGTAGAGCAAGGGGATCGGCTTTGGGTCCGGGGTGGGTTTCCCAGGTCTTTTCTATCAGCCGACGATGGAACCAGCATGGCGTGGCGGGACGACTTTATCCGCACCTTTCTCGAACGGGATATTCCCCAGTTGGGCATCACCATTCCCGCCGAGACCCTGCGACGATTCTGGACCATGGTTGCGCACTACCACGGTCAGGTCTGGAACGCTGCGCAGTTCGCCCGGTCGCTCGGCACCTCGGAGAATACGGCTCGCCGCTATCTCGACATACTTGCAGGCGCCTATATGGTGAGAGTCCTTCCCCCGTGGTTCGAGAATCTCCGTAAACGGCAGATCAAGGCTCCCAAGATCTACATCCGGGATAGCGGTATTCTCCACGCTCTGCTTCAATTGCAGACCCTAAGCGACCTGCGCGGGCACCCGGGCTTCGGCGCATCGTGGGAGGGTTTTGCCCTCGAGCATGTCATTAGAGCCCTTCAAACCCGCGACGCCTACTTTTGGGCCACCTATGCCGGTGCCGAGCTGGACCTGTTGGTACTGGCTAAGGGCAGACGCTATGGATTTGAGTTCAAGTACGCGGATGCGCCGGGCCGAAGCCGCTCCATGAATGTTGCCCTCCAGGATCTTGAGTTGGAACACCTGTGGGTGATCTATCCAGGCCCACAGGAATACGCTCTCGACGAGAAGATCTCGGTCGTTCCTCTTGAAGCCGTTGCCCGCCTTGCCGATGTCGTTTGATCGCCCTTCCTGTCAAGACGCGCATAACACCGATAAACGCCAACGAAAATGTCGCCTTCATGATCAAGAGGGTTCTCTCCGCTGGCAAGGAGACCACCCTCGGCTCATAAAGTGGACGACTTGTAGACAACTGGGAATTCAGTACTATGCATAAAGTTGTCTACAGGTGGGTAGGGAAGAAGTCCGGTCTCGCACACCCCCCTGACCTGCGGTGTGAGCGCCCGACGAGTGCCCCGGCCGGTGCACATGCGACATTGCTGAGGGGGGCATCGGCGATTCTGAAAAAAGGGATTGACAAGCAAGCGAGGGGGGGGGGGTATCTTACCTCTGCGCAATCCATCAGTAGCTCATATACCCGCTGAGGATCACTGACAAACGAGAAGCTCCATTCCCTGACCGAGTAGAGAAGCTGCCGTGCTTCGGCAGGAGGGGTAAGCAAAGGAAAGGCACCGGATAGATCGATTGCTCACAGATCACGGTGCCTTTTTCTGTTTGCGAAAGATCGAGCAGATCATGGAAGCGGGGAAACGATAAGGAGAGTCCTGTCCCCAGTGATCAGGACTGCACAAGCCCTTCGGGAGAGTCTGTGCCCGGAGGGCTTTTCTGTTTGTTGGGCCTGAAGGGCGGCGAAGCGAAGCTTTCCGGGTATAAAGGAGGTGATGGCCTATAAGAACAAACTTTCGTCAAGGAAGTAGGCTGGCAGGAAGATTCCTAATTTGGAAGGAGAGAAGACATGTCCAGGCTAAAAATATTCGCATTGATCGCCCTGATCACCCTGGCCTTCAGTGTTGCCCTGGTGGGCAATTCCCTGGCCGCCGAGAAGGTCAAGGCGCGCAACGTAAACCATACTGTAAAATGGGAGCAGATTAATGTTGGGGACGAGGATGGGCATGTGGTTGCCGTCGAGGAGAACAAGGGAATTACCACGAATTTGGAAAGGAAGGGGTTCGGTGACGGGTGGTCCGTTGGAGCGAAGAGCCTTTACGATATGAACCTCAAAACCGGACTGGGATCGGGTCACGGGTATGGGGAAACCATCGACAGGGATGGCGACAAGTGCTATTGGACATGGGAAGGCAAGGGGCTGAAAGGAGGAAAATTCGGGACCGGGTACTGGGCTGGGACGTTCACATTTGTGAAGGGAACCGGAAAGTTTGAAGGCATCCAGGGAAAGGGAACCTTCCAAACGTATACCATAGGGGGACAGGCGTATGCTGATTGGGAAGCGGAGGTGGAGCTGCCCAGATAGTCCGTGATCGGAAATGCCCTGAGGGAGTTCGGCTTACAGTCTTCCCAGCGGATTTTCGGATAGAGGTCCACTCAGGCAGGGCCATCTCTGACGAGCCGATCGCTTAACGTGTTGAAGAGAAGTGAAAAAGGACTACTGACTGAGTATCAGTGGTCCTTTTCTTTTTGGAAGAAATCTTCCGCAACGGGCAGATGCTTTCC
>Ga0315314_1002614_pt1 | contig 14730 bp, 12 predicted proteins | sample TDP9_MG_FD_203631 | JGI IMG/M metagenome (GOLD analysis project Ga0315314, IMG submission 203631) | Freshwater sediment microbial communities from Lake Towuti, South Sulawesi, Indonesia - TDP9 | ecosystem: Environmental > Aquatic > Freshwater > Lake > Sediment | place: Indonesia: South Sulawesi...
GAAGGTGTCCTCGCACCTGACCACCAGCTTGCCGTCCTCTTGTAAAACCTCACTCACCTCGCCATGGATAAAGGTCACCCCCTCCTTCTCAACCCTGTTATAGAACTCCTCATACCCCTTTCCGAAGGCTCTCAGGTCCTTGTAGATCTCGTAGACCTTAGCACCATCAACGTTCTCCCTCACCAGGTGGGCGAGCTTTAGAGAGTACATGCAGCAGACCCTGGAGCAGTAGAGATTATACTCCTCATCCCGGCTTCCCACGCAATGCAGGATGGCCACGCTCTTGGGGGGTTGTCCATCCCTGAGGAGTATCTGGCCGCCTGTTGGACCGCTGCTGTGAACGAGCCTCTCAAACTCAAGCCCGGTGAGCACATTATCGTAGACGCCATAACCATACTTGGCCGCCCTGGAGGGATCAAAGGGGCTGAAGCCCGTGGCCAGGATGATGGTACCCACATCCAGGTCCACGTACTCATCCTGCATCGTGTGATCGATGGCTTCTCTTTCACAAAGGGCTACGCATTCACGGCACTCTGTACAGACGCCGCAACTGATACACCGCTTTGCTTCCTCGATGGCCATTTCCTCTGTGTAACCCAGTTCAACCTCACGGAAGCTGTCTGCCCTTTCCCTTATGGGCAGAAGGCGCATGGGCACCCTTGCTCTCAGCTGTATGTCCTCTAGGGGCACCTCCACCGCTTGCTCCTGCTCCTCTGCCCTGCCTGCTCTCAGATCCTCCCCCCTTATGTACCTGTCAATGGAGATTGCAGCTTCCTTTCCAGCCGCGATGGCCTCGATCACCGTTCCCCCACCCACGGTAGCATCTCCGCCGCTGAAGATGCCTTCTACGTTGGTGGCTAGCGTAATGGGATCCACCTTCAGCGTCCCCCACGGAGTCATCTCCAAGTCCGTACCCTTACCGATGACCGATAAGTGCACCATCTGGCCAATCGCTAGAAGGACATTATCAGCATGCATGATGAACTCTGTGCCAGGTATTGGGATGGACCTTCTTCGACCGCTTTCGTCCGGTGCACCCAACTGCATCCACACGCATTCCATAGCCGTCAGTTTGCCATCCTTGCCCAGGAATCGGGTTGGAGCGACCAAGTACATGAGCTTGACACCTTCGCGCTCCGTTTCGTCAATTTCCCATTTTGGCTCAGCTGGCATCTCGACCCGTGAGCGGCGATAGGCTATGGTTACGTCTTTAGCCCCCACGCGCAGGGCGGACCGGGCTGTATCTAGAGCGGCATTGCCTCCACCAATGACCACCACTTTCTCCCCCAACCGGACCTCGTTGCCAAGATTCAGATCCCGCAGGAAATCGATGGCCTGTGCAACGCCTTCCAGATCTTCGCCCGGAACACCCAAGCTCCGTCCCCTCTGAGCGCCGGGGGCCAGGAAAATCGCCTTGTAGCCACGGGCAAACAGATCGTCCAAGGTCAGGTCTACTCCGATGGTTACATTACGCCATACCCCCACCCCTAGCTCGATGATGTCATAGATTTCCCGATCGAGGATTTCTCTCGATAGCCGAAAGGCAGGGATGCCAAATCTCATCATCCCACCGAGTACGGGTGCGGCCTCAAAGATCGTGACATGGTAGCCCATCATGGCCAGGTCGTGGCCGGCGGTTAGCCCGGCTGGCCCCGCTCCGACGATGGCTACCTTCTCTTCCCTGGTCTGGACAGGGGGCACTTGGCGGGCGGGCACTCTGAGTTCGAGGTCTCCGATGAAGCGCTTGATGTAGGCGATACCGACCGGGTCATCAACCTTTGTTCTGGTACACGCTTTCTCGCAGGGACGATGGCATACCCGACCGCAGATGGAGGGGAACGGCAGTTTCTCCTTGATCACTTGGAGGGCTTCGAGGAACTTGCCCTGGCTGGTCAAGATCACATATCCGGGAGCACCAACATCGGCAGGGCAAGCTGCCTTGCAAGGGGGCATCTTCTTCTCGATGACAAAGGCGCCAGGCACCGCCTGGGGGAATGGCCTGTAGATGGCATGGCGCTTGCTCAATCCCTGATCGAACTCGCTGGGCACCTCAACGGGGCAGTTCTCAATACACAGGCCACAGCCAGTACAGAGATCCTCGTCAACGTAGCGGGCCTTTTTGCGAACCTTGACCTTGAAATTGCCGACGTAGCCGGAGACCTCCTCCACCTCACTGTAGGCCAGAAGCTCTATGTTCTCATGCTGTCCCACGGACACCATCTTGGGTGTCAGTATTCAGGCCGAACAGTCCAGGGTGGGGAAGGTCTTGAAGAGCTGGGCCATGTGTCCCCCTATCGAGGGTTCCCTCTCCACTAGGTAGACCTTCCTGCCGGAGTCGGCTATCCTCAGCGCAGCTTCGATCCCTGCAATGCCCCCGCCAACCACCAGGGCAACGGGGTTGACCGGCACCCTTCTGATCTGCAGAGCTTCATGGTAAAGGGCCCGCCTCACCGCGGCGGCGACTATCCCCTTGGCTTTCTGGGTGGCTTTGTCCACTTCCTCCGTGACCCAGGAGCATTGCTCGCGAATGTTGGCCATCTGGAAGAAGAAGGGGTTGAGGCCAGCCTCCCCGCAGGCTCTCCTGAAGGTGTGCTCGTGCATCAGGGGGGAGCAGGCAGCTACCACGACCCTAGCAATGCCCAGCTCCTGGATGTCCTGCTTGATGAGGTCTTGACCTGGGTCGGAGCACATGTAGGCGTAATGCCTGGCTATGGCCACCCTATCCAAGCTGGAGGCGAAATCTGTCACCTCCTCAATGTCCACTGCACCGGCGATGTTCGTTCCGCAGTGACAGATGTAGACGCCAGCCTTCTCTCCAGGATTCATCCGAAACCTCCCTTTAGATCACCTTTGCACAGACGGCTCGGCCATCATGAATTGCAGTGCCCCGTCGATCTCGGCGTAGATCTGTCGGTCAACGAAGCCTCGCTGGGTGGCCGCGCCGGAGGGACAGGCGGACGCGCAGGTGCCACAGCCCTTGCAGAGGGCCTCGTTCACCCTGGCCACTCCCCTGCCATTCAGGCTCACGAACTCGATGGCGTTGTAGGGGCAGAGGCCGATGCAGATGCGGCAACCACTACAAACCTCCTCGTCAATGAAAGAGGTAATGGGCTCCAGGTTCACCTTGCCCAGGTCAATCATGTCCAAAGCCGCCACCGCGGCCGCCCCCCCCTGGGCCACGCTGTCGGGGATATCCTTGGGCCCCTGGCAGGCCCCGGCAATGAAGATGCCGTCGGAGGCCGTCTCCACCGGGGCTAGCTTGGGATGCCTCTCGGTGAAGAATCCCGCCTCGCCGCAGCCGATGCCGAAGACGCGGGCCACCTCGCCAGCGTCGCGGCGGGGCTGTATGCCCACCCCCAAGATGACCATGTCCACCGACAGTTTGACCTTCTTGCCGGAGAAGACATCCTCGGCCATCACGAGCAGCCGGCCATCCTGAGTGGTCACCTCAACATCCTCACCGCGGCGGATGAAAAGGATCCCTTCATGCTCCACCCGGGTAAAGAACTCCTCATAGCCCTTTCCGAAGGAGCGCATGTCCCTGTAGACCTCGTAGACCTCAGCCCCAGTTGTCTCCCTGACCAGATGGGCGAACTTCAAGGAATACATGCAGCACACCCGCGAGCAATACTCGTTGTATCTCTCGTCACGGCTGCCGATGCAATGGAGGATGGCTATGCGCTGGGGTGGGATGCCCTCCTTGAGCAGGACCTTGCCTCCCGTCGGCCCGCCGGCATTTATGAGCCTCTCGAATTCCAGGCCTGTCAGCACATTGTCCACCCCATAACCGAACTGGGCCCCAGGAGAGGGGTCAAAGGGGTCATAGCCGGTGGCCACGATGATCGTCCCTACTTCGAACTCCAGGATTTGGTCCTCCTGCTCGAAGTCAATGGCTTGGCGAGGGCACAGCCTCTCGCAGGCGCGGCATCTACCAGTTCTGAAATAGATGCAATTCTCCTTGTCCAACACCGGAGTGTTAGGCACTGCCTGAGGGAAGGGGCGGTAGATGGCCCTTCGCATGCCCAAGCCGAGGTCGAACTCACTAGGTATCCTCCTTGCCGGGCACTTCTCCTCGCACAGCCCACAGCCAGTACACAGCTCCTCCTTGACGTGCCGTGCTTTCTTGCGAACCTTCACCTGAAAATTGCCGACGTAGCCGGAGACCTCCTCCACCTCACTGTAGGCCAGAAGCTCTATGTTCTCATGCTGTCCCACGGACACCATCTTAGGTGTCAGTATTCAGGCCGAACAATCCAGGGTGGGAAAGGTCTTGAACAACTGCGCCATGTGGCCACCTATGGAGGGCTCCCGCTCCACTAGGTAGACCCTCCTGCCGGAGTCGGCTATCCTCAGGGCGGCCTCGATGCCAGCGATGCCCCCACCAACGACAAGCGCAGCGGGGTTAACGGGGACCTCCCTTATCTCCAGGGGTTCGTGATAAAGGACACGCCTCACCGCAGCAGCCACTATCCCCTTGGCCTTCTGAGTGGCCCTATTCACATCTGCCGTGACCCAGGAGCATTGCTCACGAATGTTGGCCATCTGGAAGAAGAAGGGGTTCAACCCTGCTTCCTGGCAGACCCGGCGGAAGGTGTGTTCGTGCATCAAAGGTGAGCAGGAGGCTACTACGACCCTAGTCAGGCCCAACTCCTTGATGTCCTGGTTGATGAGCTCCTGGCCCGGGTCGGAGCACATGTAGGTATAGTGACGGGCTACGGCTACCCCGCTAAGAGTGGAGACGAAATCTGTCATCTCTTCCACATTCACAGGGCCGGCAATGTTCGTTCCACAGTGACAGATGTAGACGCCTATTCTGTCCATAGATCAAGCCTCCTTGTCCTCGTGGAAGTCAACTGCCCCGCCGTAGATAACAGGACTTCGACGTGAGCGATTGGACTGGGGACATCTGGTCAGCTCAGTTGACGTCCTCATGGTTGAAACCTCAACCCAATGGCTTCCGTCGTCAATGGCAGTCATGTGGTGGGAGCTTCTGCATCTCCGGCCCTCCCCACCTTTGGAAACGCGAAGGTGAACTTACTTCCTTTACCCAGTTCCGATTGCACGTGGAGTTGCCCACCATACAGCTCCACCACCCGCTTCACGATGGGCAGGCCCAATCCCGTGCCATAGGGCTCCACTTCCTTCGCGTTTTCCGCTCGGTAGAACTCCTCGAATATGCGGGACATATCCTGCGGTGCTATTCCAATGCCTGTGTCCTCCACCTCTCCGACCACACAACGGTCTTCCTCCTTCAAGGAGATCGCGACTCTCCCCTCCGGATCGGTGTACTTGATGGCGTTGTCAATCAGGTTGGACAGCATTTGCTCCATGTGCTCGTCCGTAGCGCCGATGAGGGACAGGGTGTCCGGCACATCCAGGTGTAGATCCACCCCTCTCAGCGTGGCCCTGATGCGCATCTCCGGAATCACTCGCCATAATATGTCCACGACCTGCACAGGCTGCACCCTTTTCTCCATCTCCGCCTGTTGGATGCTGCCCAGGTGCAGCAAATCGTTGATCAGCATCAGCGTGACTCCCGCTCGATCGCGTGCCAGGCGCAGCATCTCATCGCTGAGAGGGCTGGCGCCTGCAGCATACCCCTGCAGGATGACGTCCAGAGAGCTCTGGATGGAGGCGATCGGAGCCCGAAGTTCATGGACCACCTTGAGCATGGGAGCCGATTTCCTCCTCAGAATCCCCTTGAGCTTTTCCACCTCCCCTTCCGCCTCAGCCAGAACTGCCTTCTGCTCCTGCAGCATCTCTTTGGCGGCTGCCAGTTCCTTCTGTTGGGCCCGCAGCCTGGCGCCTCTCAAACAGGCCAGATACCCGCTCAGCAAGAGCAGCGCTACCAGGAGCAGGCCCAGGGCCACAAGAGCAGCGGGAAGTGGCGAGGGCAGCACTGCGTCCGAGAGAAGCACGTAGGCGCAATGCTGCCCTATTTGGTCAAGAATGGAGACCCACGTGGCCATGGCCTGGATCTTCGTTCCAATTGAGCTCTACTGGCTACTTCAGAAAACGCTGGATAGATTCCAGCAGATCGGATGGCTGGACAGGCTTAAACAGAAAATCAACAGCATGGAGATACTTGTCTGTGGGGAACTGAGATGCATACTCTGAGGAAGCGATGGAAGAGACCATGAGCACGGGAATCTCTCTCAGTTCCTCATCTCCAAACATGATGTCGCTCACATACACACCATCCAGGATGCTGTCCATCATGATGTCCAGGATGACCAGGTCCGGCCTCTCGGTGCGGATCAGAGCCAGCGCCTCATCGGCATTCTTGGCAGGCATGACTTCATAGCCGGCCGACTCCAGAACAAGCTGGGTCGCTTTGACAAAAAGCGGATCGTCATCTACAAGTAGTATCTTGCGACGCTCTTCCATCGCTTCTCTCCTCCTAGCTACCGTCGGCAGCATCCAGTCACAGCCATCTTTGATGCTCTCCAAAACGTGGAATGTGTCAATATGCTCTATCCCCGGAATGGCGGCGATATCGCGAGTGAAGAAGGGCCCCAGTTCGTCATTGGAGGGGAAAAGGGCCTCCACGATGAGGTTGTAGGCCCCCAGTGTGGACATGACACTGCGTACCTCAGGTAAGCTGGCCAGGCGTTCAGCGATCTCGGTAACCTTATCCCATTGCGCATGCACACCTATGATCACTCGCGTCTGGAACCCTATCTTCTCCGGCCTGACGGCGGCATACACCTTGATAACACCCTCTGCCAGCAAGCGGTCTATCCGGTTGCGGACAGTCCCCTCTGTCACCCCAACTTGCCGGGCAATCCCAACATTCGTGCTCCGGCCGTCAGCCTGGAGGAAAGAGATAATCTTCCAATCAATCTCATCAATGATGTAGGCCATGGTGCGCACCTTCTACGAATTTCCGAGCATATTATGCCACAGAATACTGAACATGTCAAATTTCCTTTCCATTCCTGCATAATTCGCATCAAGACCGGAGCCAAGCTATGAATTGCAGGGTGAAATCCCGCGCCAGCAGCTTTTGTCAAAACTGTACCCATAAGCTGGTAACGATCTCCTGGCGCAAGTAGGCAAGCCGCTTGTGGAGCGATCCATTTGGTGATATATTAAGCCTATCACCAAAGCTTCTTATATACGTCAAACTCAGGCTCGCCGACCCGTCCTCGGGTCGGGCCCCGACGCAGCGGCGTAGGATATGTGGCCCTCCAGGCCGCCGACACCCGAGGACGGGTGTCGAGAGCAAGGCTCCGCACGATATCCACCACAACCAGCCTGACACTGCACGAGGCTGTCACAATGCTTCCTATGTATCAAACCTGGAATGGGGCTTGCGGCTCTTTCTGTTCTGAAGGGGGGTGTTCTATGTAGGTTTCAGTAACGGCGTCATCGGCACGGGAGAGAACATGGACAACAGGAGGAGTCATATGCCTAAGTATCTCTTTCAGGCCTCCTATACGGAGGAAGGTTTGAAGGGGCTGCTGAAGGAGGGCGGCTCTAGCCGGCGGAAGGCAGTGACGCAGGCCGTCGAGGGTCTCGGTGGAACGTTGGAAACATTCTATTATGCCTTCGGCGACGCGGATGTGTTCGCCATTGCAGATCTACCGGACAATGTAACCACCACTGCCTTCTCCCTCATAGTCAACGCTGCTGGGACGGCCAAGGTCAAGACGACTGTTCTTATCACCCCCGAAGAGGTCGATCAGGCCACGAAGAAGAGCGTCAAGTATCGCCCACCAGGCCAGTAGTCGCGCCTGGTAGGGCAGGGAGAGACGGTGGATACTACAAGCAGGGCCTCAGGGCCCTGCTTGTCTGAGTCATCTACTTCTGGTAACTTTCCCCGCCGTATCGAGGCTCGCCGACCCGTCCTCGGGTCGGCCGCCGCACAGCGCCGGAGGATATGGGGCCCTTCCGGTCTTCGGCCCCAGGCCTCGGCGTGAGACTTCGTCGAGCTCGGCCGAACGCCGCCGACACCCGAGGAGGGGTGTCGAGAGCAAGGCTCCGTGATATCCACCAAAACTAACCTGACACTGCATTAGTAGCGCAGGGAGAGACAGTTGGTACTACAAGCAGGGCCTCAGGGCCCTGCTTGTCTGAGTCATTTACCTCTGTGCGGTATCAGCGACGTGGATGTAACCCCACAAGTTGACAGTCCTCTGCGGCCAGTGTGGTCAGTCCTCCCACTCATAGGGCACTGCCCCCGCAGCAAACATGCTGCGCGTGATGGGATTGGGTCTGGCGTAGGCGCGACGCACCTCCTCGGCCACAATGGGGACATCGCTTCTGATGCGCACTGAGTAGAAGACGGTGGCTCCCGTCTGGACTGTCCCCTTCCCCAGTAAGCCCACATCATCCAACTTGATGACTTTCACGCGCTGCGGCGATACAGTCACCGCCATGTGAGCCGGTTCCCGATCCAGATCCATGAAGTAGAAGATGATGTCGCAGTGCGCCTCCATGTCACCCGGGTTGAGAATGCTGATCCACTCACTCTCCAGAAGGGGATGGTCCGGATCGGCCAAGATGATGCCGTCCACGTAGCTGACGTCCTTCGACTCGTCGCCCAGTGGGCCGGGCTGGAGCCAGACAGTGGTCATGGCATTGGTTGCGGGGTCACCAGGCTCGTACTCGCCGCGTGTCTCCTGAGCCAGGATGGGCACATCGCTCCTAACGCGCACACCATAGTGCTTGTTCCACTGGAGGATACTCTGGTCAATCTCATGTAGCGGTATCTGCACACAATGACGGGCAGGCACGGCAGTATGCCACTCCCTTGGGTCTTCCTCCTCATAGAAGAAAGTGACTGTCACCTGCGCATCCGGAGACCTATTAGCATTCATCAACAGCAGATAGTCTGCGGAATCGGGATGGCCGTCTATCAGCCGACCATCGCGCCGGTCTCCGTACCAATCCATGATCATGCCTTCAGCGTAGTACCATTCGCTCGCTCTCATCTTCGCGCTTTCTCCCCCCTCCCTATGTCTCCAGCTTGCCCGTAGGGATGCAATCGAGCACCGCCATGCTCCGTGAGAAGGCATAGTTGCCGCGCTCGAAGATACGGCGGGTCGCTTGAGCTGTGATGGGCACATCAGTCTCGATGCGCACCGCGTAGTGATGATTGGGCTGGACCTGGGTGATATCCTCGTGCAGTCGCACCTGCCGGATGCGCTCCGCCTCAACCTCCAGCTTGACCTCGAAGGGTTTCTCCGTGGGATCAGCCATTCGCACCTCCGCCGTGCTGTGCTGCATCATGCCGCCCGGCAAGAAGGTGAGGGTGACCTGGGCCCTTTCTTGGTTGGGGTTCAAGAGCGTGATCCACTCCCGCTCCTCCAAGGGGCTCGGATTGCGCAGTACGATGGAGTCAATGTAGTGCCAGACCTTATGCCGGTCGCCCAACGGGCCGGGCAAGAACATATTGGTGACCATGTTGTTGGTCACGGGGCTACCGTGGATGTAATCGCCCTGGGTGCACTGCACGATGATGGGGGCACTGCTCTGGATGCCCATGCCAAACCGCTTGTCCAGCGGCACATCTGGCTTGTTGGCCGAGTCAGGGCCCAGATACACAACCCCTTGACGGCCGGCGGCTAGCTTATAGCTCGCCTTGGCCGGGCACTGGTCCTCGTAGTAGAAGGTGAAATCGAGGTCGGCCTCCTTTTCCTCATCGAGGTTGAGGATGAGGACATACCATCTGAAGGTGTTGAAGGGCGTCACTCGCTCGCCTGTCACCCAATCCTCGATCTCCCCTTCGCGGTAGCACTCGGTGAAATACCACTGGGTATACATAGATAGCCTCCTCTGTTCTGTGGGAGTTTATACGGTGAAATAACGCCTGGGATTCTCGGCCAGGAAGGTGTGGATATCCTCATCTGTGAACCCCGCCTCCTTCAAGGCTGGGAGCGCGTGGGTGAACATATAGGCATAGTCGCGTTGAGCTGCGCTCGGGTGTTCGTGCTCAGCCTCCAGCTCCATTTCGCCCTCTTCATTCCATCTCCAGTTGGCATCTACGCTGATGAGCACGCGGTCGCGGAAGCCAGCGTCTAGCAAGCTGCGGATGAGGTGCACCAGATCTGGCCAAGGAGTATCCCACTCGAAGCCAAAGTTGTTGAAAAGCAGATAGCACCCGTGGCGGACAATGTCCATCAGGTACTCGGTCTCCTCTTCCAGGTCGCGCCCCTCCCAGCCGAACTCGGCCTCGACATGGGAATAGAAGGTGTGGTTGAGGTCCACACCATGCTGCAGCAGGTAGTCCATCTGGTTGCGCGCGCCCGAACAGGCGTGGGTGGCGATGGGCGCCTGGGTCTGGTGGTGGGCGCGTGCTGCGGCGCGGAAGACCCGCTTTTCCCATTCGGTCATGGCCGGCAGATTGGCCGCCACTTTGATAATCCCCGCCCTGATGCCACTGCCCCCTATCCCTTCCGTCAGCTCACGGACGAAACACTCGTACATCTCGACTTCGCTCAATTCCCGCAGGGACGCAGGGGTGATCCGTTCTAGGTAATAGCCTGTGCTGGCGACGATGTGGACATCCACCTGCTCGTTGATCTCCCGGTACCACTTGATCTCACGGAAGGGCGTGAGGCAGACGATGCTGTCCATGCCCTCCTTCTTCGCCTTCCTCAACCAGCCTACTGCGATGTCAATCGCCTCTCGGTGATGCGCTGGGTTGAAGTCAAACAGCAGATGCTCGTGAATCAGCGTGGTGCCCAGTTGGTCAGGCGTGATAGATCCTCGGATGGTCTGTATCTCACTCATCCCATCTCTCCTTCAACTCCTATGCCCGCTGCAATTCCCTGAGGAGATGGATCGCTTCTTCAGCCATAAACTCCCCACCGCCGGGGCCGATCCTCGCTGACCGGGCGGGCCAGGCCTCGAAACCCTCATGGGCGAAGGCATCGCGGGTGATCACGTAGCCGGGGTCGTCGTTGGCGCCGCCCACGACGAGCGTGGCTTGGAATGGCGACTCTCTTTTGATATGCAGCGCGAACTCGACGAAGGGAGCGCCGGGCAGGGCGGCGATGGCGAAGCGGCCCAGCCGGAAGGCCTGAATACTCGTGGGAACAGCCTTCGCTCCCTCTCTTTGCAGCCATTCCACCTCCCGGCGGAAGGCTTCCAATGCCTCCGGCCACTTCAGCTCGATATCCGCCTCACTCCAGAACTGGGTGTAGTCTCGAATGGGGAGGATCATCTCCTCGCGGCGGCAACCCAACTTGATCGTCGGATCGCAGGGTGTCTCCAGTTGAACAGCCATAATGGTGTTGGCTACATCTTCGGTAGCTCGCTGCAGTCCAAAATTGAAGCCCACATTCCCCCCGCAACCCATCAGGTAGAGGGCTGGCACATGTCTGCCCATCCGGCCATCGAGCGCCTGCTGCACGGTGCCGGGCAGATCAGCCGCGAACTGGTCGTCCACTGAGAAGCGGTTATCGGCGGCGAAATTCCACAGCAGACACATGGGGTTGCCCTTGTCATCGCGCACGGTCAAGACGGTGAGCTGGGGATCAATGGGCCCCTCTGGGGCTAGCACCTCGTTGGGGGGCACGCCTATCCACTCCGTGACAGCCTTCATGTTGCGCGTCATCAGCCGCCGGTTAAAGGCGAGGCGTGGCACCAGTGCATGGGCCACGCCCAGCGAGGCATCCTGGAGCTTGCCCTGGGCCTCAGCCGCGACGGCTGCGATCCGAGCTACCAACGTGTCCAGATACCCGGTCTCGAGGTTGCTCCGACCAAGCCCATAGGTAGTGTAGGGGCCACCCCGGGTGCGGGAGCAGATGATCATCACTGCATCGGACTCAATGCCGCACCTCTCGCGCACAGCGGCAATACTCTTCGTGGCGTAGTCTCGCTGCAGGCCCAGCAGATCGAGAGTGACGATGGCCAGCTCCTTGATACCATCGGATAAGACCAAGGCTTTGGCCAGGAGTGGTGTGCGCACCCCTCGCGAGGGGCGCGGTCGCAACTCGCCCGCCAGCTCCAATCCGATCTGGCCCGTGATGTCCACCTCGGCCGTGCCAGCTTTGAGCCGATCTGCGCTCATGTCGGTTCCCTCCTCTCGCCGTAGAGGCGGTTCGCGAACCGCCCCCACCTTAGCCCTCGTAGAGTTCCTCCAGAAGCTCAACCGCTTTGTCCACCATCAGGTAGCCGCCCTCTCGGCCGATCCGGGCATTCAGAGTGGGCCAGGCTTCGTAGGAGCCACCGATGAAGGCTCGTCGTGTGGCGACGTACCCTGCATAGCCGTTAGAGTAGGAGGCCACATAGGTGCGCCGGAAGGGTGAACGCTCTTTGATCATCATGCCGAACTCTACGAAGGCCTCAGCCGGCAGCCCGACCAGCGCGGCCTGGCCAAGCCGCAAGGCCACCACATCGAAGGGGTATGTCGTGCTCTGCTTAGCCTCGGCCTGGAAGCGCTCCACCTCCTTCGCGCCATACTCTACCCAGTTGGGCAACTTCGTCTCGATGTCATGCTTCCACCAGTAGCGGGTGGTATCCCGCTGGGCGAAGAAGAGCTCCGCCTTGCGACTGCCCAGCTTCACCTCAGGCAAGGTACACGCCTCGCGGTAGATGGCCATGATAGCGCTGGCTACCTCTTCGGTCGCCTTCTCCAGCCCCTCAGGTTTCTTGTAATCAAAATAGTTGGTGTTGCCGCTGCATCCCGGCGCGTAGAGGCAGGGGATGTGCTGGCCCATTCGCTCGTCGAGCGCCTTCTGCACGGTATAGGGCAAGTCCGCCGAGTACTGGTCGCCGAAGTTGAAGGAGTTGTGGCCCGTGAAGTTCCACAGCAGACAGATGGGCCTGTGATCAGTATCCCTTACTACAAAGAGCCCGAACTCCGGATCTATCGGCCCCTCCGGATGGTAGGCCTGGTCTTGAGGGATGTTCATCCAGTGGGTCCAGACACCGTAGTTGCGTGTGTGTCGTCGCCGGTTGAAGACCAACCAGGGCAACTCGGCGGTGACGACGCCAATGGAGGCCTCCTGTAGATGCGCCTTGGCGTCGCATACCGCGTCGGCGATAGTCTCCACCACCCTACTGACCCAGGCTCTCTCTCGCTTCTTGGCCTCTTCGTCAAAGTAGGGGTTGAAGGCCTGCCGGTAGGTGTGCAGGGTGGGAAGCATAGAGGGGGCCACGTGGGTGTGGGAGCAGGTCATCAGGATGGCCTGCGCCGGGACGCCACATCGCTCACGGGCCAGCTCGGCCGCACGGTTCGCATCGGGCCGGTCAATGCCCAGCAGATCCAGGGTGACCACAGCGACTTCATCGTGGCCGTTGGAAAGGACCAGGGCCTTGACATACAGGGGCGTGAGATAGCCCTTGGCCTGTGGCGCACCATCTCCCGTTGCCAGCCCGAGCTCCGGCTTCAATTCGATTTCAGATACACCCGCTCTCAACTTACCTGCCTTCATTTCTCACCTCCTCGCAGTCACCTTTAGGAATAGCACAGCTTGCCGCACACCGGCGCGGGGCAAGCCCCGCTACTCCATCAAAGGGCTTCTCAGCACCTCCCGAGAGAGCTCTTACCTTGAGCCTGACGGTCGCTAGGCCACGGGGCTTTACATCCACGCTGGCTGTGGTCTGTGAAGTGGGCAGGATCTCGCGGTCCCGCTCCAGAAGATCAGTGAGCTGGGCACCCTCAAGTGTGCCCCAGCCCGAAATGTCCGCTGTGGCTCGAGTCGGCCCATCCGTCTGCATAGGTACCCAAAGTCGGAGGATGACTCCGAGGTCAGGGCCCTCATCGGCCACCTTGAGCGCTGTCAGGATCACGCTGTCGGGAGAAACCTGCAGGAAGGTGTGCTTACCAGCCGGCAAGGGACCCTTCTGGTGCGGCGAGAGTGGAAGGGTCAGCAGTTCCTGGGCGCTCTCCGCGCCAAAGCGCACGGCGCGTACCGCATCGAAACCGCTCCCATGCCCATGCAGGCTGTAGCGGAAGCAGAAGTCCGTCACACCATGCTGGTCGTGCACGATCTCCTTCCAGTTGATCAGGTTGCCCAGAGCCAGGGTCAGCACTGTGCTGTTGTCGGGATCAGGCCGCTGAGGCGCTTCGGCTTGGGTGCGATGGCCAAACTGAATCCCACCCGATTCCACCGATACCAAGGTCACGCCCACCGCGTCGTTGTACACATCCACAAAGTGGCGGAGGATGTGCACTGCCTGGCCTGAACCCGGGCGCTGCTCGCCGCCGTAGGTCACCTCCCCTGGCGTGATGATGGCCCCAGGTGCTTCCAGCCGATAGCACCGGCCCGGTACATGGAAGGGAAAGGCAAAGCAGATCTGTTCCTTCTCCGAACAAGGTTCCTTGTGTACATCGTTGCGAATGTCCACGCGGTCGAGCCCGGCATAGAGGGTAAGGGTTGTGGCCAGCCGGATTCCCCTGACCTCACACTCGACCACCAGTTGCCCCAGGAGAGGACCGCACACCCCCACTGAGATCTTGGCCGAGGTGAACCTAAGGTCCTCGTCGCCCGAGAGGTAGAGCAACTGGTTGAGGTGATAGGGACTATCGATGTCTACCAATTCGTGGTCCCGCACTTTGTCGTACAGGCTGACGATGCCGCCTGTTCGTGGGCTGACCTCGACGCGGTAGAATTCATTCTCTATTGCCCCTTCACCGACCCTCACAGGAGCAGCCGTGGGCTCACCACCCGTCGTCAACCGGTAGGTTCGATAGCCCATCGCCGGGACCTCATGGGCCTGGAAACAGAGGACCGGCTCGCCATCCTCGCTGACCACCTGGCTGGGCATGGCCTTTCC
>Ga0315314_1002615_pt1 | contig 14730 bp, 12 predicted proteins | sample TDP9_MG_FD_203631 | JGI IMG/M metagenome (GOLD analysis project Ga0315314, IMG submission 203631) | Freshwater sediment microbial communities from Lake Towuti, South Sulawesi, Indonesia - TDP9 | ecosystem: Environmental > Aquatic > Freshwater > Lake > Sediment | place: Indonesia: South Sulawesi...
CGGCTGATACCAATCCCCCAGGTCTGCTGCCCTTGAGAGGAAAACCGGAGGCTCTTGAAGGGAATAGCCATCCAGACCACATAGCCCTGCGCGGTACGCTTGCCGCGCGACTGCCAGAGGGTGTCGAAAGACCAATCCGCACCCTCGCCAGGCCCTCCACCACCCGGCCCGCCACCCCGCCCGGGGCCGCCGCCACCACCACCGCGACCCTCGGCGAACAAGCCGTCGAGTTGGATACCCAGGGGATTGGCTGCAAAGACGTAGGCGCGGCGCTGGTCGTGGAAAGTGTCGAGCATTAGTGTTACTCGGTCATCGCCGCTGATGTCCTCGCGCTTGCCCATGCGGGCGCGAATCTGGTTGGGCTGAGAGTCGTAGCAAGCGAAGATGACATAGAAATTCTTCTCGTCGTAGCCAAGATAGGCCACAGTGCGCTGGCTGGCCGGCTTGCCGTCTTCTGGCCGCCGCTGCACAAACTCCTCGACACGCACCAACCCTTGACCATCGTCAGCTTCCATATCAAGAAACTCTTCCAGCGCCGGTGGGTGATCAACGCGCGGAATCGTAAGATGAGGCGGCGTCGGGTTAGCAGCGCTGGCCGCCAGGCTACCAAAGCCTCCTACCCAGCAAGCGAGTATAAGAGCGGCGCGTTTCAAGCTGATGAATGACTCTCCCCGGCAGGCATCATGCCCGGCAACACTGGCGTTTCTCCTCCTGATTAGACAGAAGAAATGCACGAAAAGTTACCGTCCATCTTCTCCTACGCACTCAGCAGACCCTGTGTTCCGTGGCAGGCAAGCCAGCGCAACGCGTGGCGCCAACTGACAGGCTGGCCCCGCCGTTGGCGGGGCAGGGGCACTCAGGAGGTTTCCCGCAGAAATTCATACCGATCGATCACTGCAGCCACACCCACCGTGCCCGGGGTGTCGGGCTTTTCCACCCGCACTACCCGCCCGGCACAATAAATGCGCACGTCACCCGCCAGCGTGATCTCTTTAGGTAGGGTGAGAATAAACTCAATCGGCGACCCAGAATCCAACTCACGGTCAACGACAAAGTAGAGGCCGCGAAAGCTGACATCGCGGGTTTTGGCTTCCGCAGCGATGGCTTCACCCGTGCGTAGCTGGCCCTTCACCTCCAGAGGCAAACTCATCGCAAAGCGGCGTGCGCTGCGGCGTTCCTTCACCCCGTTCTCCTTCACAAGTGAGTGCGCTCGAAGGCACTTACCCTAGCATTGAATTGCGCTGGCTCGCAACAACAATCGCACACACAGCCAGCAGCTAGCCCCCCAGCCGCGCCAGTAGCTCCTCGCCCAGCCGAGCACGATTGCGCGCGGTGACTTCCCAGACCTCAACGTCCGGGCGTGCCCGCAGCGCTTCAAAGAAACGCACTTGGCCAATGCCTAACGTGGCCAGCACGTGCACGGGAGCGTCCAGAGCATCTTCCACCGCGCGACGAAAGCTAGCCGAAGTGCACTCCATCTTGCCGATTTCATCAATTACGATGAGGTCAACGTTACGGGCGCGTAGCCGGGGCAGAGCCAGCCGTTCCAGGTCAGCTAGGTTGACGCCGTAGCGGCCCACACGAGCCGCGCTGGGCAAGCCGACACGTGCCAGCTCGCCTTCCTCGCCGTCCAGGGTGATGATCTTGAACCCGGTACGCTCACCACGCGCGTTGCGCAACTCACGCGTGAAAAAACCCGCCAGCCGCAGCCCGCGCCGCCGCAGCCCCGCTACCACCGCTTCCACCACGGTGGTCTTGCCCACGCCGGGCTTGCCGGTGAGCAGTAAGTTCATTGCTGACAGCCCCCGGCCAGCCTGAGCGCCAGATTCTTCGCCCCGATTGCATCGGGGCTCAGAATGACAAATTCAGGGTTCATTGCGGAGAGGCCTCCGGCAGCCTGAGCGGCTAAAGGCGGAAGCTAGAGTTTGCGGATGTTTTTGCGCACGCGCTTAGCCAGTTTTTCTAGTTCGTCGCCCTTTTTGTGCAGCCCCACCGAAAGCACATTGCGGGTGTCGGTCTGGCGCAGCTCCCGTTGGATTTCGTAAAGCAATTGTCGCAAGCGGGGCAGGTCCTGGCGCAGTTGGCCTAGGCTGCGCCGCCGGTCAGCATTGGCCGCCTGAGTGCGGCGTTGCGCGGCGCGGGCGTCCTGGCGCTCCTGGCGCTCGCGGGCGCGTTCCAAACGCTCAAAGACGCTCTCCGTTCTTGGTGGTGGTGGCGGCGGGGGCAAAGGCGGAGGTTTCTGCCCCTGCTGGGCCAGTGCGAAAGGCATCAAGAGCGCGACTAAGAGCAAGGCCACCAGCCCGCTACGCAGGCAAGCCACGCCGACAAGCCACCAGCTAAATAATCTTATTTCACGCAAGCAATGAAACCCGATCATCATTCCTCTCTCCCACGCTATTGAACCCTGTTCCGTGCTGCCAGTTGCGACCTTGCCGCGGGTTAGCCGCGCTGCTAGCATAACAATTTGTGTGTCTGGCGTCAGTAAGCTCTGGGCGCGAGGCGAAGAGCCGGTGAGTCGGCGCACTGAGTCACTGTTTCTGGCTGGGCCGGCAGGAGCGCTGGAGGCGCAATTGGAACTGCCCGCCCAGCCGCGCGCGGACTGGGTGGGGCTGGTCTGCCATCCTCATCCACAGCACGGCGGCACCATGCGCAACAAGGTGGTGCAGCAGGCCGCAAAGGTACTGCGGCAACACGACCTGCCCGTATTGCGCTTCCTGAAAAACGAATTCCCGCAAGCGAAAATCTGCCTGGGCGGCTTTTCCTTCGGGGCTTGGGTAGGGCTGCGAGTGGGTTGCCGGGAGGCGCACGTAGGCTTGCTGCTAGGGATTGGGCTGCCCGCCGACTCGGCCGACTTTTCCTACCTGGCTCGCTGCACCAAACCGAAGCTGTTTGTGCAGGGCACTCGCGACCAGTTTGGCTCGCCGGCAGCAGTCTCGGCGGTGGTGGCGGCTGCCGCCGAGCCAAAACGCCTGCTCTGGGTGGAAGGCGCGGACCACTTCTTCACCAGGCAACTCGACAAGCTAGCGGTAGTGCTGGCGGCACATCTACCAGACTACCTCGTCCAAGGCTAATCCTTAGGCAGTGCCGGGGTGAACTTTCTCCCCTTGGCAGACGTATTCGCAAGCAGGAGGGGAAGGGAACGGTATGCTTTGGGGAGAATTGTGGCAGCAGACGTGGCGCACGCTGTGGGCTAACAAGCTGCGCAGTCTGCTTACCATGTTCGGCATCGCCTGGGGCATCGCTTCCATCACCTTGCTCGTGGCTGGTTGCGAAGGCATGCTGGTGGGTTTCCAGTACGCCAAAGAGGCTTTCGGCAAAGACATTATGATCCTGTTCGCCGGGCGCACCAGCTTGCAGGTGGGCGGGACGCGCGCCGGTCGGCTGATCCGCTTCCATGACGGCGACGCAGAATTGATTATGAAGACCTGCCCGGCCTGCGAACACGTTACGCCAGAGCTCGGCAACTCCACCATCGCCCGTAGCCCGTACAACAATGGTCGCTTCCTGGTCACCGGGGCCTACCCCATCTTTGCTGAGATTCGCAGCCTGGAGGTGGCTGAAGGCCGCTTCTACAACGAAAAGGAAGTGCAAGAAGGGCGGCGGGTCTGCTTCCTGGGCGCGGAAGTGAAGAAGCAGTTGTTCGGAACGCGCCCGGCCGTGGGTGAGCGGATAATGCTGGGCGATTTCCCCTACACAGTCATTGGGGTAATGCGAAAAAAGGACCAAGATTCCAGCTACGATGGCATGGACGTCACTAAGATATTCGTCCCTTTTGGCGCCGTGCGGCGCGATTTCCCGGATCCACCACCGAATCCGAAATATACGCTTGACCGCCTAATCGTCACCCCACGCTCCGAAGAGACCCACGAAGCTTGCATCAGACAACTGCGCCAGGCACTGGCGCGCAAGTATAGCTTCGACTCGCGCGACGAAGAAGCCGTGGGTATCTGGGACACGCTCGAGGAAGCCAAGCTGTTCAAGCAGATGATCGCTGGGATGAAGTACTTCCTGGGCGCGGTCGGCCTGATCACGCTCGTTCTGGGCGGCATCGGGGTGATGAACATTATGCTGGTGTCGGTAAAGGAACGCACACGCGAGATTGGGGTGCGGCGGGCGGTGGGAGCAACCAAGCAGAATATCTTGGCGCAGTTTTTCAGCGAGGCGCTAGCTCTGGTGCTAGTGAGCGGAGGCGTAGGTTTGCTCAGTGGCTGGGGTTTTTGCTGGCTGGTGAACCGCCTGCCCATGCCCCGGTATTTTGCTGGCTTGCTGGTGACGCCGAGCGCCGGGCTCATGGCGCTGGCGCTCCTAGGTGCAGTGGGTCTGCTGGCTGGGATTTATCCTGCGCGTCAGGCAGCGCAGGTGCAACCGGTCGAAGCCTTGCGGTACGAGGCTTAGCACGGCGGAGCCTAGGAGGAGATTCTTCGCCCCGAAGGCCAGCCAGGACAGGCATTCGGGACTCAGAATGACAGCTTCTTTGCAGTATGAGGGCTAGCAGGTTGGCGAGGCCGAGGAGAGCTTGAAATTATGTGGCGAGAGATTCTGCGCCAGGCCTGGGAGGCGATGCGCCGCCATCGCCTGCGCGCCACGCTGAGCATGTTGGGCGTGGTGTGGGGGATCATAGCGGTGACCCTGCTAATTGCTTACGGCGACGGCTTCCACTACGCCATCATGCGCGGCTTCGACGCCTTCGGCAAGAATGCCGTGGTCTGCTGGCCGCGACAAACCAGCCAGCAGGTCGGCGGCCAGCGCGCGGGCAAGGCGGTGCGGTTTGAGCTGGAAGATGTGAAATGGATTCAGGAGCGCTGCTCGCTGGTGAAGCGCGTCAGCCCGGAAGCAGTGCGCTGGCTACCCATCACCTACCAAGGGCGCCTGCGGAACACCGCTGTGCGTGGGGTGTGGCCAATCTACGGCGAGATTCGCAACGAAGTGCCCAGCGAAGGCCGCTGGCTCAGCCAGGAGGACTTGCTGGAACGGCGGCGGGTAGTCTTCTTGGGCGCCTGGCTGCGCAAAAAGCTCTTCGGGGGCCGCCCAGCCGTCGGCGAGACCGTGCAGATCGCTGGCGTCCGCTTCCAGGTCATCGGCACCATGGATATCAAACTCCAACTGTCCAACTACTTCACCAGCGATGATGAGTCAGCCTGGATCCCATTGACCACCGCGGGCGAGCTCTGGCATACGCGTTATCTGAACGTGATTGTGTTCGAGCCGCTGGCCCCGGCGCTGGAAGCTAAGGCCAAGAAGCAGGTACTGGCTACGGTAGCCGAGCGGCAGCGCTTCTCCGCTACCGACGAGCGTGCCATTCAGATGCACGGCCAGGAAGACCTCCGGCCCATCGTTGAGAAGATTACCCTCGGCTTGAAGCTTTTGGTGGCCTTCATCGGCATCCTCACACTGGGCATCGGCGGCGTCGGAGTGATGAACATCATGCTGGTGTCGGTGAATGAGCGCACGCGGGAGATTGGTTTACGGCGGGCGGTAGGGGCGCGCCAGCAGGACATTCGTCGCCAATTCCTCTGGGAAGCCCTGCTGCTGACCCTGGCCGGCGGCGCGATAGGGATTCTGCTGGCCTTTGTGCTCGCCGGGGTGATCGAATCATTACCCTTCCTGGGGCCCATCTTTGAAGATGAGAGCGGGAAGGGCGATATCCACCTGAAGATTTCTTTCTTCACCGTGGTGCTTTCAACAGCAATTCTGGTGCTGGTTGGCGTGCTGAGCGGGCTCTTCCCCGCCCTGCGCGCGGCGAAGCTCGACCCCGTCGAAGCCCTGCGCTACGAATGAGTCCGGGTTCCGGTTTTCCCTTTTTTCTTCTCGGCGCAAAGGCAGCGTCGGCGGCTGCTTCCCGCCTCAGCCGGGAACTGGCTGTCAGTTGGCCACGCTGACGGCGGAAAGAAAGGTATCCAGCGGCTAGCTTCCGTGGAAGGTTTCACATGCACTATTTTTGTGCAACCACGGAGCGGGTTCTCAGAATCTAAATAAGCTAGGATGCCACACAGCTAGGCTTGCCGAGTACAGCAGCCAGGCAAGCAGAGGGTGCGAGGGGCTACTCCCCCACGGGGCGTAAACGACCCACCTCCCGAAGAGAGCTGCCCCAATACCTCTCGCACCCTCGAATTGTTTCCCGGGCTGGGGCCGAAACACGCCGCTGCCCCACACGCGACTAGCGGCGCCGCGCCCGCCGCTTTGCCCTGACTTTCTTTCTCGGCCGAGCCTTGCGGCGCACTTTCGCGCGCTTCTTCTTCACTACCTTCTTCGGTTTCCGGGGCTTGGCCTTCTTGCGCGGTTTGGCCGCACGCGCTTGCGCAGCGATTTCGGCTGGCGGCGGCTCGCCAAAACGCACCAGGCGCGGCTGCGCGAGCCGAACGAAGTCATCGTAGGTCATCCGGATGGCTTCTTCGTGCGTGCCGGCGTTGAAAGCGATCATGCGGTCAGCGGCCAGCGTCTCCTCGACGTAGGTAGGGAGGTTGTAAAGGTTACCGAAGGGCGGCATCGCCCCCACGTCGCAGTCGGGAAAGAGCTGCTGGAATTCGGTTTCGCTAGCGAGCGCGCACTTCTTGGCAGCAGCCGCCGCCGCCAATTGCTTGAAGTTGATGCGCAAGGGAGCAGGCATCACCGCTACCGCGGGCTGGTCATCGAGCTTGACCACAACCGTCTTGACGAACTGCCGCCCAGGAATGTGCAAGCTGGCAGCGAGCTGCTGGGCGGTGAAGGCCGGGTCGTGGCGCAGCACCTCGTAGGAGACCCCGTGCTGGTCGAGGAATTCCTTGAGCCGGGTTGCAATGGCCATGGCTTCTCTCCTACCTGCCCACAGGCCCGCCCGAGGCGGGCAAGCAGGTATCTGTTTGCCGCCAGCATAGCAAAAGTGTCAAGTAGCAAGCTAGGGGTCTAACGCGGACGCACGCAGCCGGTGAAGGTACTTTGGAGACGGTTTAAGCCGACCTAGGGCCAAGTCGCTGGAGCCGGGCCGCGGAAAAGAGGAGGGGGAGCGGCGGGTAGGGGGAGGCTACCCGCCGCTCGGTCCCGAATCGGGAAGGTTCGGGACGGGACGTGGGGAGTCCACGCTGTAGTGGGGCGGGCCGAGAAGCTTTGCGGGAATCTTTCTCGGCTGAAACCTCAAATCTTCTTCCCCTTCCTTGCTAGCAGCGCAGCTCATCTGTTGCCAGTAGCAAGCATTCCTTGCTCAGATGGTCTCGCTGCTGGCGTATGCTTCCAGGGCCTGGAAGACGCCACGAATCTCTTCGCCGTTCAGCCCCAGCGCAGCCACCGCCGCCAGACCGCAGACCACGGCGCCCAGCAGGTCTTCCTCGCGAGCCCGCTCAACCAGCTTCACCCCCATCGCCACGACACAAGCGATGCGGACGAGCTTTTCGAGGCGGGTCATTTCGCGCCAGTCAACCATGTTTGTTCGCGCTCAGTGCTCCTGCGCACCTTAGCTTGCATGCCCAAGGCGCGTCGTCCACCCCTGGTCAATGAGCTTCTGCGCATCGGCCACAGTGGCGAAGCGCAAGGCCCAGAAGCGGTCGGCATTGCAAATCGCGCAGGCGCTCACCAGCTCGTCGGGCTGCCTACGCTTTTTGCCATTCCCCCTGCCTGCGCAGGCAGGCACAAGCTGGAACAGGACGGCATGCTGCGTCTCGACGCGGCAGATGGGGCAGTAGCGCGCCAGCAGTTCAATTTTGAGTTCAACTCGAGCCATCTCGACCCCGACTACCTCCGGTATTGCGCTTGCAGCCGCACAAACTCCCGCGGGTCGCACTCCAGGCAGACTGCACAGCGTAGCTGGCGCCGTGTGCGCCGGCCGACCAGCGCCTCCTCAAACAAGAGCGCGTGCTCCGCCAAGCCGTGCTCACTGCACCGCTGCCGCTTCACCACCAACCGCGCCCGCACTTCTGCCGCCATCGCAGCCATGCCTCTTCTAGCTGCAGCCGGACGTTAACCCGCAGTTATGGCACTTGTAGCAGGAGCCGTTGCGGGTCATCAGCGAGCCGCATTCGGGGCAGACGGGTGCATCGGGCGGCGACTGCACCGGGGCTGGCAGGCGCACGCTGCTCAAGGCCACTTCCCGCGGCAACCAAGCTTCCAGAAATTCACGTGCCTCTGGCTCGCTAGCAAACTTGTCTTTGACCAGACGACCATCTACCCACAAGGCAAACCGGCCGCAGACACTACACGGCCCCGCCGTTCTTACCTCGACCTCACGCCCGGCAATTTCCCTCACCTCGGGCGTGGAGAACTGCCCACCGCAGTCGTGCTCCGCTTCCGCTGCCTCTTTGCCAACCTCCTCCGCCGCTGCTTCCGGGCTAAGGTCAACGCTCTTGTAGGCCGGGGAGATGAATTTGGCCCCGAGCCAACGGAAGATGTAGTCCATGACGGACTTGGCCACCGGGATTTCCGGGTTGTTGGTCCAGCCGGAAGGCTCAAAGCGCGTGTGCTGGAACTTGTCCACGAACACCTTCAACGGAATGCCATACTGCAAGGTGATCGATAGCGCGCAGGCGAAAGCGTCCATCACGCCGGAAAGCGTCGAGCCTTCCTTAGCCATCGTGATGAAGATTTCTCCCGGCGAGCCGTCTTCGTACAGGCCCACAGTGATGTAGCCTTCGTGTCCGCCGACGGAGAACTTGTGCGTGACGGCTCTGCGTTCGTCAGGGAGCTTACGCCGCTGTGGCACCCGAGGCGCCGCTGGCTCACGTTTTGCTTCCGCGCTCTCGCTCATCTCTAGCTTGCCCTCGGCCTTCAACGACAATGGCTGCACGCGCTTCGACCCATCGCGATATATGGCAATCGCTTTCAGCCCCAACCGCCAGGCCGCTAGGTAAGTCTCCATAATCTCTTCGACCGTGGTCTCCTCGGGCATATTGACGGTCTTCGAGATTGCCCCGGAGACAAACGGCTGCACGGCCGCCATCATTTTCAGGTGCCCGCTGTAGTGGATGGCGCGTGAGCCAGTCGCCGGTTTTAGCGCGCAATCGAACACCGGCAGGTGCTCGGCCTTCAAGTGCGGCGCCCCTTCGATGCTGCCGCACTGCTCGATGTAGTCCACAATCGCGCTCACTTGCTCGGGCGGATAGCCCAGCCGAGTGAGCGCCGCCGGCACCGTGTGGTTAACTATCTTGATCACACCGCCACCTACCAGCCGCTTGTACTTGATCAGGGCTAGATCGGGCTCGATCCCGGTCGTATCGCAGTCCATCATAAAGGCGATGGTCCCGGTGGGCGCCAGCACAGAGACCTGCGCGTTGCGATAGCTGTGTTTTTCTCCTTCGGCCAGCGCCAGAGCCCAGACCTCTTTGGCCGCGCTCAGCAGCCCCGCGGGCACGTGCGCCGGATTGATGGCCGCGAGCGCGTCGCGATGCATGCGGATGACGTTGAGCATGGACTCGCGATTGATAGAAAACGCCGGGAAGGGACCCAGCCCTGCGGCCAAGCGGGCGCTGGTGAGATAGGCCTGGCCAGTCAGCAAGGCCGTGATGGTTGCAGCGAGGTCGCGCCCCACCTCGGAATCGTAAGGTACTCCGCAAGACATCAGCAGGGCACCCAGGTTGGCGTAGCCGAGGCCTAGCGGGCGGAAATCGTGCGAGTTGCGCGTAATCTTTTTGGTGGGGTAGCTGCCGTTGTCCACGATGATTTCCATGGCGGTGATGAGGACGTCCACCGCGTGGCGGAAGGCAGCCACATCGAAGTTGCCGGCCGGGTCAAGGAACTTCATCAGGTTGAGCGAAGCCAGGTTGCAGGCGGTGTCATCGAGGAACATAAATTCGCTGCACGGGTTAGAGGCATTGATGCGGCCAGAGTTCTTGCAGGTGTGCCAGCGGTTGACGGTGGAGTCGAACTGCATCCCCGGGTCGCCGCACTGGTGCGCCGCACGCGCAATTTCCCGCAGCAGCTCGCGGGCGTGGTACTCGTGGATGGGCTGGCCGGTGGTGACCGCGCGCGTCCACCAGGTGCGGTCTTCGACCACCGCGTGCATAAACTCGTCCGTCACCCGCACCGAGTGGTTGGCATTCTGAAAGAAGACCGAGCTGTAAGCCTCACCGCCTAACGAGCTATCGTAGCCCAGCCGCACCAGTTCCCAGGCCTTACGCTCCTCACGCGCCTTGCATTCGATGAAGGGTTCGATGTCGGGGTGGTCAATGTTGAGGATGACCATCTTGGCCGCCCGCCGCGTCTTGCCGCCGGATTTGATGACTCCGGCAAAGGCATCGAAACCCTTCATAAAGCTCACCGGGCCGGAGGCCACCCCGCCGCCAGAAAGCCGCTCCATCGAGCCGCGCAGCACGGAGAAGTTTGTGCCCGTGCCCGAACCCCACTTGAAGAGCAACCCCTCGATCTTGGCCAGGTCCATGATCGATTCCATGGAGTCTTCCAGCGAGTTGATGAAGCAGGCCGAGCACTGCGGATGCGACTGCACGCCCACGTTGAACCAGACGGGCGAGTTGAAGGCTGCTTTCTGGTGCAGCAGCAGGTGCGTGAGTTCATCGCGGAAGGCATCGCGGTCTTCCGGGGCGGCGAAGTAGGCGTCGCGCTCGCCCCACTGAGTGAGAGTATCGGCCACGCGCCGGATGAGCTGGCGGACGCTGCTTTCACCAGCACGGTTGCCCGCCTTGCCGTGAAAATACTTGGAGGCCACGATGTTGGTGGCGGTCTGCGACCACTCCTTCGGCACTTCTACGTCAGCCTGCTCAAAGATAACTTCGCCACGCTCGTTGGTGATGCTGGCCGTACGCCGCTCCCAGGCAACGTCGTCGTACGGGGAAACCTGTGGCCGGGTGAAGTAGCGCTGGAATTTCAAGCCCCGCAGGGCGCGTGCGTTGGAGAGAATTTCCCGCTCAGCCATGCCTTGAGTCTCTTTCATATACGCTCAACCCAGAACTGAATTCGGTTTAGCCAGCATACTGCGTTACTGCCATTTTGGTACCTTGCATATCAAACACGTAAGAAGAGCCAGACGTTCAATGTATCCTTCCTCGCGTAAATGGGGTGTCTCTACGCCGCACTTGTCACAATGAGCACGGCAAGTGCGATATGAGGGAATGCGAACAAAATTTGGGTTGTAGCCAACGAGTTCGATTGGACTTTTCACGCGGCCCGCCATCTTAGGTCTCTACCGCACAAATTCTTTCTACAGCCTTGCAACCACTGCCGATAGAATTCTTCGCTCTCTTCACACCGCCTTAACAAAGCGCCCAAACTGTTGCACCTAACCGGAGGGTCAAAATCCCACCCCTTTTCAGGGCCCGGCTCAATCCAGCTCTTCTCCTGCGCAGGGTGCGTGCGCTGGAGAGAACTTCTCGCTCAGCCATGACTGCGTCTCCCTCGGGGTATGATGGCTCACTCCCCTTCGTGCGCGGCTTGAGAAGGCAGGCCTGCCTACCGCAGGCAGCCTGAGGAGCGATCCCGTGCGCGCCGATTATATGCGGCAGGAGACGGCTGTCAAGGGAAAAAATCAAGATATAGGGGCCAAAGCGGAAAACCTACCTATATGTCGTGAGCGAAAACCAGGCGAAAGCCGCCTGAGTCGAGTTGAAAACCACCCCGCGAGAGCAACTACTCGTAGTAGTTGCGCAGCCAGCGATACTGCCGGAGCAGCTCGAGCGTGGCCGCCGGCAGCGGCCCCCCCGCTGACGCCCGCGCGTTCTCCTCGACGTGTTCGCGCCGGCGCATGCCGGGAATCACGCTGGAAACCGCCGGGTGCGACAAGCAGAAACGCAATGCCGTTTGCGCCAGTGGCTCGCCGGCGCCTAAATCGCGCCGCAGCCGCTCCACTCGCGCCCAAGCCTCCTGCTTGCGCTGGCCCTTGAAATAGAAGTTGCGCCAGTCACCCAACTCGAACTTTGTCTGCGGGGTGATGTGGCCGGTCAAGCTGCCTTCATCAAAGGGCACGCGCGCAATCACGCCGATGTCGAGTGCCTGACAGACTGGGAAGAGCTCATCTTCCGGCGATTGGTCGAAGATGTTGTAGATGACCTGCACGGAGTCAATCAGGCCGGTGTGCAACGCCGAGATAACACTGGCTGGCTCGTGGTCATTCACCGAAATGCCGACAAAGCGCGCTCGCCCGCTTGCCTTCAGCTCGGCTACCGTGTCGCGCCATTCCGACTCGCCCACCCACGCCGGCGACCAGACGTGGAATTGTTCGAGGTCGAGCGTGTCGCGGCCCAAGTTGCGTCGGCTGGCGTCAGCGCATTTCAGTACGTAATCGCGCGGGAAGACCTCGCGGAGGGGAATGTCCCCGCGCGCCGGCCAGCGCCAGTTCTTCGGCGGCACCTTGGTGGCCACGATTATGGTCTCCGCACGGCGGCGAATCACCTCCCCGATCAGCCGCTCGCTGTGCCCGTCGCCGTAGGCCAGCGCGCTATCTACGAAGTTGATACCCAGCTCGAAGGCACGTGCGAGTGCCGCCCGGCTGCTAGCGTCATCCGAGCCGCGCCACATCTGGCCACCAATTCCCCACGCCCCGAAACCAATCTCAGAAACCTCTAGGTTGGTGCGACCCAGCCGCCGACGCTTTACCTCAACCCGTTTTACCATTTCCCTTTTCCGTCGCTTCCGACCACCGCCGCCACAGGCATTCTAACATCCGCTTGACTTTAGCGCTGGGCAGGGGTAAAAGCCACGAAGCATTTCTTTCGCCCGCCAGGTGCTTGGTCCGGGTAGTTACGCTGGCGGGGTCAAGTAGCGTGGACGTGGCCGCGCCAGTCGCAATTCGCCCACCTGCACTCGCCAGCGGTCAGATTCCTACCCAGAAGAAGGAGGTCAGAAGAAAGATGCCTCGCGGCAGAAATCTGTTCATCGTTTTCCTGACTCTTACTACCGGCTGGTGGCTGGCGCTGACCGCCGCCCAGGCCGGCTTTGTGGCAAACCCTGTCGTCAGCTATCAGATTGACGTCCGGGTGGACGCGGCTGCCAAAATGCTCCACGGACGCGAAGTCCTCACCTGGCGTAATCCCGCCCGCGAAGCCGTCTCCGAACTCCAGTTCCACCTCTACTGGAACGCCATGAAAAACCTTCAGAGCACGCTGGCGCGGGAAGCCGAAGGCTTCCGGCTGCGCCTGCGCGGCGGGGACGAAAAATGGGGTTGGATTGAAATCGATTCCATGAAAACGGCGCAAGGAGTGGAGCTGAAGCCCGGGTTTGAATACATCGCCCCAGATGACGGCAACCCGGACGACACTACCGTGCTGCGCGTCCGCCTGCCCAAGCCGATCCCTCCCAACGGCGCTATCGAACTCGATATCACCTTCCGGGCCAAAATCCCGCGGGGCGCGGTGCGCGCTGGCTTCGCCCACGACTTCTTCTTTATCGTGCAATGGTTCCCCAAGCTCGGTGTCTATGAGCCCGCTGGAATGCGTGGGCGCAAAGAAGGCGGCTGGAACTGCCACCAGTACCATCGCAGCTCCGAGTTCTACGCCGACTACGGCACCTACGACGTCCGCCTCACTGTGCCCGCAAACTACGTCGTCGGCGCTACCGGACGCGAACGCCAGCGCGTGAATAACCCCGACGGCTCCGTCACCTACAACTTCTATCAAGAAGATGTGCACGACTTTGCCTGGACCGCCTACCCCGGCTACCTCAAACTCACCCGCACCTTCCGCGCCGACCAGCAGATCAGCAAAGCGGAACTGCGCCAGTACGCCACGCTGCTCGGCTTGCCCGAAGACGAGGTGCGCCTGTCTGACGTTGAGGTTACGCTGCTACTTCAGCCCGAACACGCCGGCCAGGCCGAGCGCTACTTCCGCGCCGTCTTCAACGCGCTCAAGTATTACGGCCTCTGGTACGGCCGCTACCCCTACGAGACCCTGACCGTCGTTGACCCCTCGAACGCTGGCCGGTTCTCTGGTGGGATGGAGTACCCCACTCTGTTCACTGCCGGCACACGCTGGTGGCCAGCGCGTTATGCTTTCTCGCCCGAAGGCGTGACCGTGCACGAATTTGGCCACCAGTTCTGGTACGGGCTAGTGGGAAACAACGAATTCGAAGAAGCCTGGCTCGACGAAGGCTTCACGAGCTATTCCACCGGCAAAGTGCTAGCCACGGCCTACGGCCAAGCCCTAAGCTACGAGCGTCCCTTTGGCATTCCCATCCCGGCCTTCTCCTGGCTGAGCGTGCGTATCCCGCCCTATCCTTTGCCGCCGCTCCTGCGTCTTCCACTGGGCGGTTTCTTCGAACGGGTCGAAGTGGAGGCGCGCGAGGGGGCCAGAATCGGCTACCTCTACAATGCCAAGAGCGATCAGATGGCCCGCTTTGCCTGGGAATTTCTCGACTCGGGCAGCTACGGCACCAACTCCTACGGAAAAGCTAGCCTGATGCTGCTCACCCTGGAACGCTACCTCGGCGAGCAGACCATGGCGCGCTTGCTGCGCACCTACCACCAACGCTACCGCTTCGGCCATCCCAGCGCCCAGGACTTCATCGCCACCGCAGAAGAGGTCTCCGGGCAGCAGCTTGACTGGTTCTTCGACCAGTTCGTCTTTGGCTCGAACACGCTCGACTATGCCGTTACCGCGAGCTCGCAGCCGCCGCCACAACCGGAGGGCGTTTACCTCAAAGAAGGTCAGCCAGTAATCAAGCGCCCCGAAAAGGGAGAAAAAGCCGAGCAGCGGTTTGAAACCGTCATCACCGTGCGTCGCCTAGGCGAAGTCATCTTCCCGGTGCAAATCGAAGCTCGCTTTGCCAACGGCGAAGTCGTACGCGAGAGTTGGGACGGCGCCTACCGCTGGAAAAAATTCC
>Ga0315314_1002616_pt1 | contig 14727 bp, 5 predicted proteins | sample TDP9_MG_FD_203631 | JGI IMG/M metagenome (GOLD analysis project Ga0315314, IMG submission 203631) | Freshwater sediment microbial communities from Lake Towuti, South Sulawesi, Indonesia - TDP9 | ecosystem: Environmental > Aquatic > Freshwater > Lake > Sediment | place: Indonesia: South Sulawesi...
GGTGTAAATATCTCGCGATAAAGGGTTTCCCGTCGACATCCCAGAGTTTCTCCAAAAACAACGGGTCGAAGAAACCTCTTACGGAAAATTCCTTTCCGAAACCATACAGCTTGTCTCCAATGTCCAATATCTTCCGTAGATTGGAACTCACTAGGATGCCCAAGGTATCATTGTCCTGCAGGTAACTACCGTACAGCACGATTCTGTGAAGACGTGTGAAAATCAACTCGGGGCAAGGTTTGATCCCAATCGCACCAAGAACAAGGATCTCATCACCAGCTTCCGTGTAGAGAGAGCCGATCGGCTGCTCCGATGGAATGTTCTCTGCCTTTGGAGAGATCAACGTCACGTCTTGCTGGTCTGTCAACCACGTTACAAACGATGGTGGAAGTGAGAGAAAGGGAAAACCGGAGCCACGTGCGGCAGATCTTATTAGCAGCGCATCGATTGGAATTGCTGGCCTAAGGGGTTGCGTTACCAATCCATATCCCGGAGATATCGAAGTGAACGTTATCAATCCGAAAATCAGGACAAAGATATTTGTAAGGTTTAACAGGGCTCTTAGCTTTCTCCTCCTCAGATTCCGACAGGCCATAAAGAACGCGATGACAATGGCGCTTCCAACTTGGATTGAACGGGGTTCAGTCTTCTTTTCAGAAGGTATACGCGGCAATAGCACCGTGACGACTTGCCACAGGATCAAAGCCAGAACAGCGGCTATCATAAGCGATGTCTGCGATACGAGCCGGGATCCAGGATACAGAAAGTAGAAAGAAGAGAACAGCACCGCGTAAAAGATGACGGTAATCATCTGATTCACGGAGAGAGAAAGTGGCTTCCCACCTCGCATCATTGCATCTAAGAAGCGCTCCTTGTCTGTTACAAGATAAGCGAGCGCGGAAGCGATGAAAACACAAAAGAACGGCAACAGTAAGACTGATTGGGAGCTGATCTGGAACAAGCCTTGGAGATAATTCACGGTCTCGCTGATTGATATGTAAGCGCCCCGCATTTTTGCGAAGGATTCATCATAAAGCCCTGACTCCAGGGATGTTAACGAGGACTTTATTAGGCTGTGCGCATCCAGAAGGTTTTGCCTCTCAACCGTGACTAAGAATCCTGCATTCTCAGCGTCCTTGAGTATGGACAAAGCCGAATCCAATATCTGCTCTAGCCTTGCCAAATTAGCCTGCAGGCTATATTGCCTGATGTCTACGTGCAGAGTTTCACCTTGAGACAGTTTGAAGTAACCCAATTTTCCCCCGATCGTAAAGGTGTCAGAGACTCCACTTCGAGATTCTTGAACGAATGCGATGATATTCACTCTCGTTTCCGCCGGGACTACTACGAGCCTTTCATCGAGGTCGAACCACTCGGCGAAGTTGGTTCCCGTACCGTATGTGGTTACAAGGTTACCATTCGGAGGCGCGTCTGGGAACGTAACAGTGAACCTATAATAACCGGCTGCATCTCTGCTTTCGACAAAACGCACATTTCCGTCCACATAGAGTGAAGCTCCCTTTTTGAGGGTAAATGTCAACGAGATTGTGGACCCCATCTGCACGTATGTATTCCACAGTGAGGGCACGTAATCTATGCCCTTTGTGTCCGGTCTATCGAAGAACACATAAACAGAGTACAAGCCTTCTTGGTCGAGTGAAATGCTGAACTTGCCCTGCGTGTCAGTAATCGATCTTTTTGCTTCTCCGTTCTGATCCAGAATGAGGATTGAAGCGCTTAGAAGAGGCTCTCCATCTTCACCGCGAACAGCACCTGTCACAATTGCTGAGCTTTGTTCTTGCGCATAGTCAACCTGAATCAATACGATGAAAGACGCAATTAGACAGATTGCTATGAACCTGTCGAGCAACGTTCGCATATGGGGCCATCAACCAAGCTAAAAAAAGAGCATCTTTGGCATTATAAGTATAGTGCTGAATTTCTACATAATCGTCTTTCAGGATAGACGATCGACACAGATAGAGGCAGAATGAGGTATGGAGCATGCTCGATATTGAATTGTCGACCAAGTCCGCTCTATGATCATAAAAAGTAAAAAAAATGAGGTTGGGAGGTTTTTTCTAGATCTTACGCTGGGAAGTAGTTTCCGTATAATCCAAGGTTGTGCAGACCGCCGAATATCCAGTGTAGCAGGAACATTATCGAGAAGCCAAAGAATAAGCCTAGAGCCAAGGGTCTGCCTCGTTCGGTATAGAGCTTTACTCCTCCGAGTCTGAGTGTCAAGCCCTTTAGTATCCAAGCGATTATCATGCCGGTGCCCCATGACGGATCGTCGCCACCGTCCCAAGCAGCCGCTGCTACAATTCCTACTGGATTGACCGCGAACCATGGTAGCAGTCCGCGCAAGACATAGACGGCTAGAGTTATTATTCCGGAAATCGCGATGGTGCCAATCATGCCTGTGGACTCAGCTGCGGTTGGTAGGCGTAGGTATCCCCAGCTTCTCAAACTTGGATCTGACTTGTTCCTCAATTGGTCAGCATGCCAACCCGTGGTGTTTCCGTAACCCGGAGAACCCTCTGGGAACGGATGTGCATATAGCCAGATTACGCTTGCCAAGACCGTCACGATTAGCCAAGTCAATACCGCTACCAGCGCAGCTTTAGCCATGTCGCTAATCTTCACTCTTGCTTCATCTGCAAGTTTGAAACCGACGAGAGTACCGGTTACCCACCCACTGGCAAAGGACATGAAACGTGGGTGATCCGAGGGATAGTTGACTGAAAAGAAGCTCGTAAAGGTCGCTCCCTTACTTGCCTCGCCAGCCATGCCAGACGCAGAGAAAAGCATAAGCCCGACGGATGTAACGGGACCGAAGTGGTTGTGGAATCCGAATGCGCCATATCGACCTGGGGTTTCACCGGCTAATCTTGATTGGCCAATGATAAGTATCACGAAGACGAATATCACATAGACGAAGGCATACCAAACTGGTGTACCAGCTGCAACCCAAGCACCAAGAAACAGGATCAAAGATGCTATGAAGATGAGCCATCCAGTCCTCAGCGAGAGTATTCCCTTTTCTTCCTCCATCTCTGGAACAGGTCCGGTCAATCCTTTGAATATCTTCATTACCGTTCCTCTGTTCTTGAAGGCCGGATACAGAGCCATAATGAGGAGTGTGCCGGTCACCACATTATGTTTCCAACCTGGCATCTGTGGCGGAAACTCTCTCATCCATTGGACATCTATTGTCCAGCTGTCCGTTCCGAAGGGCATCGGCGGAATCACGCCAGTAGCGGTGAATAACACTGGGAAGAATATGTGATATATCGCCCAACCTAATACGAAGCCGTTAATGGAGTCCATAGGCCACAAGTAAGCAAAAGCGATCAACCAAGGCCAAGGTTCAATGAATAGATCAGTCCACGGGATGAGGTTGAAGATCGCGAAATCCCAAGTCCAGACGATGAGATAGCCACCTATAGTAGACGGGGGTGAACCTGGAACATATGGGTAAACCACAGCTAACGCATGAAGGATCGGTATGTATATCAAGACTGAGATTATGAACCCAACGAAGAAGTACTTCGCTGGTGATCCTTTAAGTGCGCTCGGGCGTCCCTTCTGGGTCAAGTTCACAAGCTCCATCTCAATGCTGGCCAATGGGAATGGCAGACCTTCTACACGAGTATACCAGTGACGTAACAGTATCGCCATGGCTAGTCCCATGAATGCGAAGCTGCCCCAGAAGAGGAAAGTCCAGGCCAAAGTCGGGGCCCATGCTCCCCAAGGTATGTTCCATGTCGATTGGGTGAGCACTTGGACAGCCGTATCTTTGTCTCTAATTGGACCCCAAACCAAGGGGTCAACGTAGTCTAATCGCTCAGGCCAAGAGATCGCAAGTCCAGCTCCCATGGAGAACTGTTTGATGATGGGGTTGTTAATCATTTCGTGGGGGACGCCGAAAATGGTGAATGCAACGCCAACATAAAACATCGTGATGATTACAGCTATCTCTTGAGCAGTGAATATGCGCGTTCCGTAATTTATCGCTGCTAGCAAAAGCACGAAGACAAATGTGAAGCCGAAGAACGCAACCTCTCCTTGGTCCCCGGTCCATGTGGGATACCAATTCATATGCTGAACCAATCCAGCCACAGAGTACCAAGCGGATATTACTGCAACAGCGAGAACGCCGACAATCAAAGCCTTAATTGTTAATCCTGGAAGTCGCTCTACTTTTTCCTCCATTTTTTCACCGATCTAACGTCTATCGGCATTTTTGATATATAAGCTTTTAGATCAGAGTCCAAAGTACGGTTTCAAGATCTGTATATACTGCCGACGGGTTCCAGCGCCTAGGAATACCATGCCACACTTCTTAGTTGGGTTACGGATTGTTCCAGGCAGAGCCCCGGGATCTCGATATTGCACAGCTTTCTCAGCAGCGGAGGGCGAAATTCACTCCGTAGATAACAAGGCATGTCGAGGTGCGCAATTCCCTTGAGTTAGAGTTTCCAGACGGAAGATACAGGGAGAGGGGTAGGCTTCGAGCCTATAGCCATAGGCTAATGGTAGAGGATTCACCTCAGATTATATGCCAGATGTTGCTCTGGGACAAGAAAAGAGGGCTGCTCGAATCGTTCAAAAATGAGATGGCCTGCAAAAACTGGCGGCGTCTTTGCAGTGTCGGACCGTGGGGGTTTGCCGAAAAAGGGCGAGATACAACCTTATGCAAATCCTTCAGAATGGCAGTGTCCATATTGAGGTGACTATCAACGTTATGGCGATGCCGGCAGCTATGGCTATGACCTCGCCCATCATGAGTCCCGCGGCGATCAGCTTGCTCTTGGATTCGAAGAAGTCTCTTCCTGCGATTCTCCAGAAGACAAACCGTATGATGAGACCGATCAAATATGTTACCGCATACGGCGTATAGGTCACCGTACCTGCAGCTATCGATATGAAGGATACTGGAGAATGAGCGAAGTCCAGAACGAAATGCAATGCTATGCCCAGAGCGAGTGACATTAGAAGCCAATCCAGTCTGAAAAGCCCCAGCTGACGTCCCCTAATCCATAAAGAGTCATACGTTACATTGATCGGCCATATTACTGAGGCACCTGGGTATCTTGCCGATGGTATAGGTGCTATGCTCCAGAATATTTCGACAAACATGAATCCGAAGATCATGGCGATCGGAAGGAATATCCAGAAGGCTTTAATCAGACTTCTAGCCGAAGTATCTGTCAACTGGCAAACTTTGAGCTGGCTCAACTGCGGACCTATCCCAGTCAACCAGGGCCAAGGTACAAACCAAACGTCCGCCCTTTGGTAACCGGTTGCCCAGTAAGTCAGGCGTAGCGCGTTATTGGCCTGTGCTGCGTATGTTACTCCGGTTGTGCCCAACATCCGTCCGTCAGTCAACGTCAGTAGGAGCGGGAAGCCTATCAAGAACGGGATTATGTACCATATTGGGAACTCGGGGGCGAGAACTAAGTAGAAAGCTATGCTTGCAACAGTCTCGAGTACTAATGGTATCAACACCCATCTCTTTAGGGAAAAGGTTTCTTCAAGCCTTCCTGAAGCCTTGATGTCGGAGCCCTTTAGTAATACTGGTAGATGCCTCAATAAGGGACCTAGGCCGGCTCCAACTCCTATTCCAATTATTATGCTCGCCCAGAGGAACATTACCGAGCGCTGTATGGATAGCGATAGGGTCATCCCGGGAGACCACCATGGCTGAAGGAAGATGCCATATCTGACGGAAATCAGGTTCCCGAAGAAGTAGACAGCAAAGGAACCGATGAGTATGCCAATAACTACGTTTACCGGCAGTATGAGAGCGGTGGCGATGGGTATCAGGTCCGTTGCTACTCCTAGGATGACCCCTGGCAGGACTTGGGTCAACTGAGGTGAAAGGTCAAACCAGGGAATCGGTATGATAGACAGAGCTACCCCCGCCCATGCTTGCATGATGAATGGGTAGGCATAGAGGATGAAGCCATAGATGAACCCAAGTGTGGCGGAGGCGTAGAGAATGTGTAAGTCCTCTTCTTTCCTTGACTCTGAAATCGTTAAGATCGCCGTCGCGTTCATCTGCTCAATCGGGAAGGGAAGTTGCTCGACTTCCATGAAGAGCTTTCGTCCAAGAAGAGCTAAGGACCAGAACGCCACAGCCCAAAGAAGCTGATCAGCTACTGTAAGGAATATGGGCACAGCCCAAGACGGATGAAAGATCGTTCTTATGGTGCCAATTCCGGTCTCTTGCGGTGGCACCCACCACGAGGGTAGCTCATTCGCTATGCCGAAGAACTGAACTATCGGTGAGTCTCTGAAGAAAACCCGGTATATCAAGTAGTTGGGGACGAAAACAGCAGTACCGAGCAATGCAAAGACCATTGTTGCTTCCTGTTTTGAAATGCGATGTCCAAACAGCCTGCCCAGCTCAACCCAGAGAATCAGGACAAACCATGATATTGGCAATGTGGCCCCGCCCAGCATTAGGTCCAAGTAGCCTGTCGCCGGGATGAAAACCACTATGGCATACAAGATAGCCATCATAGAGACGAACGTAAGCCCGGACCTTATTTTACCAACTTGAGTCTTAGAAGGCTCCATCAATCCCTCACTTCCACATTTTTTCTCTGTTTATTTCGCCATCTGGATGTATTTTCTTCTGTCGTCTGGAGTCATGCTGCGCCAAAGTAGAAGTTGCTTCCTCACGTTGTCTGTGAAGCGCGTGTTGAGCTTCATCCATTCGGGTGGGGCTCCAGTCAGTCTCGTAACGAGGCTGAGCATCTCCCATCTTTCACCAACCTTTTTGAACAGGACTTGGGCTGTTTGGTGGACGCCGCTCTCGTATGGGGCTATTCTTACATCGATATCTATGCCTTTGAAGGGTGCGCCTTCGACTTCTCCTTCCTTCAGCTTCATGCCGAGTATGGAGAAGTTTGGTGGGGATTCGCCCGTGTGGGCTTGGAAGAACTCCCTTAAGAAGGCTAAGATGCCTTCAACCTCTTCTGTTGATGTGGCAAAGAATGGTATCGGTATGGACCATTTGTCGCCTACTGGCTTGGTAGGTATCCTCCACTTCCTTTCGAGGCTGGGCGTGACAAGTTTTGAGGCTTTATACAGTGGGTAGATGGATGAGATTACCATTGCAAGCATCGAGATCAACAGCGCATATATGACGGCTGAGGAGGACATGTTCTGTATGATTGTGCCTGGGTACATCGCTGAGACAGTCATGTTCACGGCCATGGCTACGACATAGCCTGTTATTCCTCCTACGAGCGCGTAGGTGAGAGACTCCGCTAGGAACATGAACGCGACGTGCATGGGCGAGAGGCCGAGCACGGAGTAGACCCCGATCTCCCTGATCCTCTCGTAGACGTTTCCCAGCATTATGCTCAGTATGGAAAGCGAGAGCAGGACAAACGGGATCATCTGGGCTTCTAAGCCCATCATTGTGGCGACTGATGCTCGAGTTAACACCCACACCTGATTATTGAAGAAAGCGTATACGAATAGGTCTGGGATGAGGTTGAAGATTTCCCTAGCCACGTTCTCGGTTGCAGGCTCATCTGTGACTTTAACTGATATGCTTGCCACTTGACCTCCGAGGTTTATTACATCAGCATAAGGCATAAGTATCGTCTCAACCGGGCTTATGTGAGTATTGTACGGGTTCCGACCAGGATAGTTGAGCATGAGCGGCGTTATGCCTTCGCCGTCGAGGTCGTTGACGCCAACGATATCGTCGCTGATTATGCCTATGACTTTCAGTGGTCTCGTGAACAGATAGACGTCTACGCCTGGCCTGTTTATCCCGAGACTGTTCGCAACCGAGGATGGGAGTATGGCGACGTACCGTTGCTCAGGCTGGAACCATGTTCCGTTCTGGCCTAATAGGGCGTCTAGATTCGTAACCTTGACCTCGTTAGGTGTGAGGCCGAGTATCGCGTGAAGGGTCACGCTGCGGTCGCCATAACCGAGTTTGAAGCCGAATTTTCCTTCAGTATTCGTCGCTTGGTCTGTGTAGGCCCAAGCTCTGGGTGCAACGTCGGCCTGACCGCCATATTTTCTAGTAAGGATTTCGACGAGCTGCTCGCCGAGTTCAGGCTGGCCGGCGCCCCAGATGGATCTGTGCACGTAAACGCCGCTGTATAGTGGGTTGCCTACGATTGGTGCTGGTCGCACGACCTTTATGCCCCTCAGCGAAGCAAGGTTCGTAAAGGCGACCACCATGAATAAGAGGCTTATCAGTACGAGCGTAGTCCTGAACTTGCGCTTCCTCATGTTCTCGACGCCTATGCCGAAGGACCACACGGCCATCGATGTTCTGGCAACTTCGATCTCATGTTTGCCCATAATTCTAATTCTGATGAACTTTATAGCTGAGAGGCTACCGCCGAACGTGATGAAGGCGATGGGAAGGATTAGCGTCAGTATCGAGAATCCTATTACGACCATTGCTGGGCTGGCCGCTATTCTAAATCCGGGGTGGACGAAGTAGAAGGCGAATAGGACTATCGCCATGATAAGTACGAGCGATAATACTTTCTTTCTTCCTATCAGGTTGACGATCAGCTTCTCGCCTATTATTGTGAAGGGGATGAGGAAGGCTGCCAGAATCGGTACGGCGAAAGACGCGTCTTCCATGTTTAGCCTCGAGTAGAAGTAGATATCTCTGACCAACCTCCAAGCTTCGGAGCCATAGAGGAAAGCGTCTGAGTAACGCCGCGCCTTATAGGCTTCTTTGGCCTTGGCGATGAGCTCAGAAGTTCTTTGATTCAGGACGTATTCGGGGGAATTGATTATCTCACGGCTGTACACAGTCAGAATGTCGAATCGGTTGTTGCTGACGCGGTACAAGTTCTCTGCAAATTGTAGCGACGATAGATGGAAACGGTATTGCTCACCAAACTTGAATGAGTAGCCTGTAGTCACGGCCAGACCTTCAGTCGTGTTCACTAAGAATGCTATTGGATACCTGTAGACAGTCGGAGATCCTATCACTATCTCCGAAGGAGTCAAGGGAGGGAATCCGGTCACCATTATTGAGTACGCAGGGTCTGAGAAGATTATGGTAGACCTCTGCCTCAGGATTGTGTGACCCGCCGCCTCGTAAAGCGAAGGTATGACCGCTAGGGCTTGGCTCGTCCCGAAGATCCTTGGCGGAGAAAACGTCGTCGGATCAAGTGCGTCAAAGACGACAGCAGTCGCAGCCTGGAAAACGGCGAGCCAGCCGAGTCGGTGGTGTTCGTAGAGAGCTATCTGCATTCCACCCGTATAGATTGACGGCGGAGAATACTGGTATATGCCGTAGTCTGGAACGTACAAGGGAACTCCTGTATCTTTATCGAATACGAAGGCATACAGATCAGTGGGTCCGCCTATAGAGGCTGCGCCTCCCCAGATCTCGAAGTAACCATTTTCGTCGGCCATGGTCCACGCAGTGATCGGCCAGCGGCCCGCGGAGAAGGGCGCAACATATTGTATCGGGGGACGAAGTAAGACGAGAGCATTTGGCACCGGATCGTACCATGCTCTTGTTGTGTTGTAAAACCCGACTTGGCCTATTACGGCTCGCCAGAATTCGTTTGCCGATTCCGCTTTGCGGTTCTCTACGTCTACTCGATCATATCTGGGAGGATAGTGCCAGTTCGCGTACAGGATCCATCGGCTCAGCGTCTCGAATTTCGTGTTCAAGATTCTGGTCAGTAGGCAGTAAATCAGTTCAAGCTGGGTCTTCAGGTTTTCAAAGTTTTCCTCTATTAGCCTATCGAAGCTGTCCCAAGGTCTTTCGTAGGAGAAGCGCGGGTCGTAGGCCGTTGTAATCGTTATCCCCATGTTCTCCACAAAGACATTGAGGGGTTCACTGTCGTAGTTGCGCCCCCTGCCGGACATGTATTCGTAGCGGGTTCGCTCGTAAGGTAAGGCGACCGCATGCGTATATGTTGTTGCATCCCACACAGCGACGGTATCAACAAGGACCTCGTACCGCTTCTGTGTCCCCTGTCTTATTTCCTCTATCACGCCTCCCTCGCCGAAGTTGGACCTGCTGGTCAGATGGTCTCTCAGGAGGGGTTCCGTACCAACGTCTTGATATCCTCCATATAGCCTCATAAAATCCCCCAACCTAGTGACGTAAGGAACTGCAGACCCTCCTGAGAGGTCTAGGTTGAACTGGCCCATGAACCTAACGCCCACGGCGTGTCTAGTCTGATTGTAAGCTGGATACACCCAATCCTCAAGGAACTTCATGGCCCCCGCTATGTTGACATGGTGGCCAGAATACGCAACAAACATGACTGTGTATCTCGGCGGGTTTCGGCTGAGCCACTTCGCATACTCAATCAGTGAAGCGATTCCCATCGCTTCGCCAGCGCCCGGAGCCAATGAAGGCGCAGCCGAGCCGGAGTCGTAGTAAGAGCTCAGGATGATTATCTTCGCCCTCTCCTGCTCAGTTCCTGTGCCTTCTAGGAAACCGACTACGTTCAACCCTCGAACGTTCTCCCAGTAGGTCCTGGCGGCGAGCTTAACCTCTTCGCCGAGGTGTTGCATGAGGACTCGGGCTGTTTCCTCGTCTACCGTGAATCTCGGAAAGGTGAACGGAACGTTAAGAGTCCTCGGCACTGCGACGTCCGGGACGAATTCGGGAGGCAAGAAGATCACAGCTTGCGCCCCAAGGTTGGCAGCATTGATCCACCTCATACCAGTGTCCCAGTCGAGAAGGACAATGCTCCTATCCACTTCAAGCCCATCGAAGTCTGCGAAGTAACCCTTTCGGGCGTAGATCAATCTCCCGGAAAGCCCTCCTGGGGGAGTCGTGGAGGGCGCCCCGAAGTTCGGCTTCATCGGAAATATCCGGAAGGTCTGCCCTGTGGAACGTATCGTGACGTTCGCGCCATGGTCAATCGCGTCTGCCACGTTGAACTCGTGATAGCTGACGTTCTTCAGTCCCGCTTGGACAAACTGGCTATGGATGTACTCGGCTGACTCGTAAGAGCCCGGGTAACCAGTCGATCTGGTCGTGAAACTCGAGAGAAAGCGGACATGCTCCTTGACCGCTTCTATATCGACGGCTCTTATGATCTTCCCGTAATCTAAAGGCTCTGAAAGTCCCTCAGGAGCCTCCTGTGGGCTGCCAGGAGCAGACACAACACCTAAAAGTGAAGATGCAACCAAGACCAAAATAAGCGCGAATGCGGGAAAAGTTGCACCTCCGCCGAAGATATGATGCTTGTCGAACAATGTCACACCTAGGAGCTATTGTTGCATTCACAATTTATAAGATTTTCTGTTGATTCTAAGAAGGATTTTTCCCAGCAATTGGTCTTCAAATTAGCATGGGGTTTTCACCTCTTCCGGTTACGCCATAGATTCCACTGATAGATCTTCAAAGTCTAGACACTTGCACGACCTGTCCTCACCTGGATATGCACAGTGACATGCATGACCAAGTCTGGTACTTTTCATATTCACTAGAGGGGAATTCTGTTGTACCAGGCTGCAACACTTAAGATGGGATCGTCCGTAAATTCATTCCTGGGGTCTTCAGGATGAAAGTCGATGAGAGTCAGTTTGGGAGAAGATTCACCAAGTTCCATGAGAATCCGCTTTCGATCCCTAATTATAATGCCGTAGGAGCAGTCCATCCGGATGTGATCCACTTTCCAGACGGTCATGACGGATACCGGTATTGGATGTATTATACTCCTTACCCCCCTGACTCAGAGGAGAATCCGTGCCTAGTGAGGTCTAATGATGGAATAAACTTCATGGACGCCGGTGTGAGCAATCCTCTTGTTTCAAGGGGTGAGGCTGTGCATCTCGCGGATCCCGACATCATAAAAATAGGCGATACTTGGTACATGTACTATACACGCCGATACGATGAGGAGGGCGTCATACACTACGTGATCGACCTAGCGATGTCTTCAGACGGAAAGAGATGGATGAAATACTCAAACAATCCAATCTTGAAGCAAACCGAAGACTGGGAAATACACCCCAGATTCTTATCAGTGGCTGAACCGACTTTGTACTATGAGGGCAACTATTTCTGGATGTGGTACACTGGCGGAGACCACAAAATCGGATTGGCAAAATCTTCAGATGGGAAGAATTGGGCAAAGCAGAACAACACGCGGCCCGTTTTGGAGGGCACGCCTGGCGAACGAGACGAGGAAGGTATGAACCATCCAGATGTGATCTCTTACAAGGGCAGATTTTGGATGTACTACGTGGAATGGAGTCAGCCTCGCCCAAGAAAACTTGGATTAGCAACATCAATCGATAAGATAAACTGGGAGAAATATCCTGGAAGCCCTGTCTTGGTTGGCGAAGAAGAAAGATGGGACAAGTCTATCTACAGGTCATCTCCGGTTATCGTCAACGGCGCAATGAAACTTTACTACAGCGCCTTCTCAGGAAGAAAACCTCAGATTGGATTAGCGGTGTCCAGTCAGACCGAAAGCCGCATGTAGCCTCAATATTTGCCGTATTTCTTAGATGATTCTACGAACGTTCGAATATTTTCTTCTGGTGTTCTCCAGTCCGAGCAGGCTGTTCGCATTATGAACCCGCCGCCGGGAGCCATTGTGTCCATTATTCTTTTACATTCTTTATCGATCTCCGCTGGCGTTTGGTTTAGCATCAAGCTTGCTTCATAGGCCACGCTTATCCATACTTTTCTGGGCGTGAACGTCTCTTTGAAGAGTTTGAGGTCTGAGAAGCTCGTGAGATAATGTATGCGGTCTAGAGGAGTCTCGCCCATCAATTCTATCAAGGGGTCTAAGACACCTTGGCTGCTTATCGTCCAGTTTTTCCAACCGTACTTTTCAGCCCATTCTCGATAGTAAGGCAAGACAAATTTCCTCAGCAACAACGGCGAAAAGTGGCATAAGAAATTGTCATAGAGGCGTTCTTCTTGGCTGAACAATTGCGAGAGTTCACGTCCTAGGAAATCTCGATAAAAGTTGTGTATGGCTTCTCCGACATCGCACATTTTCCTCATAAGTTTGTGGGCGAGCTTTGGGTCTATGTACATGTCTCTTACGAGATTATTGTATCCGTGCGCATATACAGCCATTTGAAGCGGGCAATCAGGGACGCCGTCTCCCGGGTATACAGTCACGTCGGTGAAGTCTCCAACTAGCTCGTGCAGCTTCTCGTATCGTTCGATTATCTGGGGCATGATTCCGGCTTCAGCTACGTCGGGAACCTGAAAATCATCGATCTTCTCGGCTGTATCAAGCGGATTGTACCTTACATCTATCCAAGGCCAATCGTTTTCAGGAAAGACTATCCTGCAACCTATGATTGATGGATGAGATACAACGCCTCCCGTGACTCCTACAGATGTATCGATCTCAAGACGGTCGTCATCCAGCTCTCTGAAGGCGTCAATTCTCTCCTTGAGTTCATAAAAACCCTGAAGTTCAGCGTCTCTGAAATACTCTGTCATGTTTAGTCCGTATTTTCGGCGCAGATACCAACCCGACATCCCCTCAACCCAGACGCGTACGGGAACCCTATCCGATTCCTCGAATCTCCTTGCAGCCTCATAGCGACGTGCAGACTCCTCGATCCTATGCCTCTGGACGCGGTTAAGCCTTCCCGCCTCCGCTACGAGCTTCCCAAACTTCTCTCTGAACAATGGATTTCCACTCTGGTCTTGTTGTTGTGACTCAAGGGTTACAGAAATTGCGCTGGAATTAACAGTTAAGGTTTGATCTTCGGCTCCTCACCATGCCTAGTGCCTTTGAACGCTGGGAGGCTAACGTTCTCCCTATTGGTTGATGAACCTCAAGCACCTGTCGTTATGACTATGCCGTTATTTGGATCGCCACGTTTTCAGCAACGGGCTCGATGATCACGAAATCAGTCGGCACCGTTTGAAGGATGGAACATGGAACCTTCGGAGTCACAGGTCCGTGGGCTGCTAGACGCACTATGAATCGTTGCCACACAAGGCCTCCGACGTAGCCGCCTCCCCAGGTCATTCCACAGCCGTCGTTCCACCAGCTTCGGAAATCCGCGTTCAGTATCTGCGCTGGCCCAGTAGTGTAAGCTCTCGGCGGAACAAAGGCCCAGGCGCCGCTGCAGTCGGTGATCGTCATCTGCATAATAGATATGGGATGCAGCTCGATGAGTCTAGGCTTGGCTTTCTTCCATTCCTCAAAGCTTTTGTACTCGTCAGCTAAATGGGGGTCCCAGAAGGATAAGTGCCCTGAGAGGCCGGTTCCTCCGTAGACGATGTGTGCTCCTTTCGCACCCCTTTCGGCTCTCGCTTCTCTTATCAGGTCGTCAAAGTGATCTATATTTTCTTTCGATGGATATACTATCTGATCTGGCGGCGGTCTCAGTTCGGGCTTTATCTTCGAGAAGAATACTTCATTATTCGTATAATGGAATGAACCCGGCCATTCCGGGTCTATATCGTTTCCTTTGTCGTCTGCGTACTCATCCATGTAGAAGAAGTGCACGTGTTTCAACGAGACATTCAACTCGTTGACCATCTTCGCCAAGATCGGATATTCGAAGATGGGACCTGTCGGAAAGATGCCGACGAACGGCTTGCCTCTTTCAGCTGCCTTTCTTATTCTGGTTAGCATGTCCAAAGCCATTTCAATGTGGAAGTCTCCAACTGGTAAGATGCGTATCTTGAATTCGGGGTTTGGGTGTTTAGTCAAGTCTTCTTTTCTGATTTTGGCTACGCGTTTACAGACCTCCATGTCTCGGAAGGGGATGAAC
>Ga0315314_1002617_pt1 | contig 14724 bp, 10 predicted proteins | sample TDP9_MG_FD_203631 | JGI IMG/M metagenome (GOLD analysis project Ga0315314, IMG submission 203631) | Freshwater sediment microbial communities from Lake Towuti, South Sulawesi, Indonesia - TDP9 | ecosystem: Environmental > Aquatic > Freshwater > Lake > Sediment | place: Indonesia: South Sulawesi...
ATAACTCACAACCTCAACGTCATCTTCCACATCAGCGACAGGGTGGCGGTCATGTATGCTGGGAAGCTTGTTGAACTCGCCAGAACGGAGACGCTCTTCACACGCACCGCCCATCCGTACACCTCCGCACTGCTCTCAGCAGTCCCGGTCGCCGACCCGAACGCGAAGAAGGAGCGGAGGGAGCTGACGGGCGAGGTTCCGAGCCCGATGAATCCTCCGTCAGGATGCAGGTTCCATCCGAGGTGCTGGAAGGCGACTTCCAGATGCGCCTCGGACGAACCTCCCTTCAGGGAAATCGAGCCCGAGCACTATGTCGCGTGTCACTATCCGCTGATAGGGGAAGGGACCGGATGACCCAAGGGTCCTCGGGCACGCGACGAACTGAGGACAGGTTCGACAGCCTCGTGAGGAGGGTGTCCGAGAGAAGGAGGGACTCCATCAGCAGGTCTATGCAACGACCTCTGAAAGTCGAAGCACTCAGGACGCTGTATCTAGCAGCATGTGTGCTCGTCGACCTTCTGCTCATACCTATTGCCCTTTCCGAGCTAGTGGGGCGCGTGTGGATGCTGCTGGTCCTCTTCGTGGTGATACCTGCCGCTATAGCGGAGCTACGGTTGCATCACATGTGGTTCGTCGAGCCGTATACTGGGCGCGCCTCCCCCAATCCGCCTGAGAAGTGAACGCTGTCATCGGTGCCCCCTTATTCACGCCGCAAGAGAGATCATCTGACTGTTGCCAGACTCAGGCTCTGGTCCTTGCCTGGAGAGCCAAGCACACCACGGAACAGATGAGCTCTATCCATCTTACGGTCGTCGCGTCCGGCTGTTTCCTGAGCCTCGTGCCAGAGATGTCCGCCCATCCCACTATCTTCCCGTCCGAATCGCGGAAGTAGGTGCACAGATAGTCCGCTTCCAGACTGTCCGTGATGTCCCTCCTCTTCATGCCGATCAACGAAGGTCGGTTGTAGGAGAACTCCTCGCCCTCCGTGTACGGGTGATCCTCCGTGAGATACAGTCTCGTGTGACGGCTGATCTCGTGGCTGGGATATGGAGCGTTCTCGATCTGTTCCCGCGTGTACTCCAGCTTCTTGAATCCTTCTGCAACATCTGGATCGAGCCCGGTGACGGCCTTGTACCTGAACAAGCTATCGTTCGGGTCCCAGAGCGCGATAGCCACACTCGCAATTCCGAGATGCCTCGTGATCAGTTCCGATGCTTGCCTCACGATGACGTCAGGCTCAAGGCTCGGCCTGTTGAGTGCGGACATGAGCTCATCAACGGCCTCAAGGAGCCTCGTCGTGTGATCCCTGACGCCTCGAGAATATTCTATCTTCATCTTGGCGGCAACGTCTCTGTGGTCCACGACATCGGGCACTTTGACAGGTCGGTCCATTCTCCCTCACCGTCTCGCTGCCAGCAAGCGAAGCAGCACGGAACTCTGCGAGGGTGACCGCGATTCCTCCAGCGTTTCGCCCTGTTCGGATTGCTGCTGGATGCAATATCCCTGAACTATGCTAAAATCCTTTGCCACTGGTCCGGCCCGCCCTAGCTGAACGACGCTGCTGGCGTCGTGCATTATCGCGGGATGATTCGGCCAAGGCACGTTCGCCCGGCTGAGATGGCGAGAAGCGTGGGCCCAACCGGGCTAGAACAAGCAAACAGCCAGACAACAATTATCTGATTTCAATTTGCGCTGGATAGCTCAAGGCCAGCTCTAGAAACCTTTTTCTTTCTTCCTTGTTCCTGACTTCAATGAATGATATGAAGGTCGACATGCCTATGACGAACCATCGCTTGAGCCCAGGGTCGAGGCTGTTCCAGGCATCCTTGATTGAGACGAGGCCTGCTATCGCCATACTTGCAACATCCTCTGCTGCCTCCTTGAGGTTCTCAACGAACTTCTCTGCAGCGTCGAGGGCCGTCTCCCTGATTTCGACCACGTGTTCTGCAACTTGTACGATGACATCTACGGCGAATTCTATGATGTCACCGACGAGTTCATCCGCAGAATCCACAAGGGACCCGCCGTCGGGTCCGATGTCGATGCCCAGGGACGTCACCTCATTTCAGCGACCGAAGTCATCATTGCGCTGACTGCAACCAGAGTCCCCTCAGTAGCCGTAGGTCTTTGACGCCTTCTTGATGTAGTCCTGAATCTCGGCTGCGACGCTCTTGTCCATGGGCACGGGCTCGTGCTCAGTCAGTATTTTCTTTGCCTTCTCCCTTGCGACTTCAGTGATGTCTTTTGAACCGGCCTTCAGCCATGATTCCAGCGATCTACGGTCAAGTAACGTCGTGACAAGGTGTTCGTTCCTGAAGTGCTTTGCAGTGAAGGGCGTGCCGAGGAAGCTGGCGTTTGGCCCAACCTTGCAGATCTCATCAACAGCGAGAGTCTCCTCTGTGACCTCGATGCCGCCCAGAATCCGCGTGACCATACCGGCGATTTCGTTGTCAATCACAAGCTTCTCGTAGGACGTTGTCATGCTACCTTCAAGGGAGCCGCAGGCATCATAGATGAAGTTCATGCCAGCGAGTCCTGCCATAAGCATATTCATTGCAGTCTCCAACCCTGCTTGAGTGTCAAGTGTCTTCGAATCGGAATTGCCTCCCGTACCCCTGCGTGGGAGTCCGTAGTACCTGCCCAGCTGACCCGTTGCGATGTTTATCAAGCCAACTTCTGGACCCCCCAGAGCTGTCCCCCCGGTCTTCATGTCTAGCGCGGCCGAGACCGTCCCGTAGAACACGGGGGTTCCCGGGTTCGCGAGTTCAGAAATCATGACTCCAGAGAGAACTTCCGCGTTCTGCTGCGCAAGCAGTCCCGCGAGGGTCGCAGGAGCGGTTCCGCCAGCGAGCGCTTCGGGAGCGTAGATCATGGGTTGCTTGTACTTCGCGTAGACAAGCGCGCCCTCGACTAGCTCCTTGGACTGCTGCATCGGGCTAACGGGGTTCGTGTAGCCAAGGAGACATGGCTTCTTCACTAGTTCCTCGGCACCGCCTCTGAGAATCGATGCCATGTCAATGGTTTCTTGGGCCTTTCTCGCAGTCCACGTGTATCCATCAGTCGTCTTAACCGAGTTCTTCCAGTCCTCCATGATAACGTGCAGGTGATACAGATCGTCTGGCACGTCAGACGGGGTGACATTCATGACATTCATGTGAATGTTCTCCAACGCGTCGACAAGCCTGGCGAGATCCCCCACATCTTTCAGCGTCCCTGGCCTGACTCTGCCATCGAGGTCATGCACCCGCACGGCAAGTCCCGAAGGCCCGAAGTGGACTTTGTTTCCGGTCATGTTGAGGACATAATCCGGGTCTCTACCGTAGAGCTTGAACTCATTAGGTGCCTTCCGTACGGTCTCCTTGAGGAGATTCTCAGGGATGCGCACCATCATGGTCTTCTCATCGACTTCGGCTCCTGCATCCTTGAAGAGAGCCAAAGCCGCTGGCTCCCATATCTTCACACCCAACCTCTGAAGGATTTCGACTGTGGCCCCGTGAATCCTGTCTAGGTCGTCACGAGATAGGATCTCCAACTGGCCGCCCACCGGTTCCTTGATTTGCACGACTGATGCCCCCGCCGCCAATCCGCATTCAGAATTCTTCTATATCTGTATTGCCTACCGCGATAGGAAATGATTTATAATGTTTTGATTCATTGTCCCATCAGCTATACTTCCTTGTGGAAGTACCGTGGGGGAGAGTCAGTGCGTGGGCCAGTGTCAGATTGTGGGCGGGGGACATGAGACCTCGGCTAGTCAACGCGTTGGGAAATCTCGCATCTTCTCGAGTCCATTCGCACGGAGTGGTCGCTGATTCGACCTAGCATGGTGGGAGAGAGGATAGAATGACGAACGGAATTACCCAGGCATATGTGCCCAAGAGAGAAGATATCCAGAAACATCTCGGCCCAAGAAGGCATCGTAGAAACTGGATAGTGAGGTGTCAGTCCACGGCCGTGTTGGCGATTCTTGTTTCTTCGGCACTAATAGTGGCTCCGATAGCTTTCGAGTCCGCTGTCGCTGCGCAAACACCCATAACAATGACTATTGGCCTCACCGAAGCGGTGGATACGTTCAATCCGTTCTCGATGATGAGCGGCACATCTTGGATGGTTGCATGGGACATGTACGAAGTGCTGATAACTCGCGATCCTACAACCCTTGAGCCAATGCCGATGCTCGCACAATCCTGGGATACGAGCCCGGACGGAAAGGTATGGACGTTCCATCTTGTGGAGAACTCTGTCTGGCATGATGACATACCTGTGACTGCGGAAGATGTGAACTGGACCTTTAACCTAATCATAAGCCATCCCAATGAATGTGGCCTATATCAAGGCTACGTCAAGAACATCACCGAGGTAGTCGCTCTTGACGACCATACAGTGAGATTCACGACCGACGTGCCCAAGGCCACAATGCTCACGATGAATGTGCCGATCCTTCCCAAGCACTTGTGGAGTGCCGTGCCACTCAACAGGCTTGGGCAGGTCGATTTGTGGGATAGCAAGTATTTCCCGAACGGCCCTGTGGGATCTGGACCGATGATCCTGAGCTCCTACAGTAAGACTCTGGGAGACATTTGGATGCTGAAGTGGGACAAGTATCACATGGGTGTGATAAATATCGATAAGGTTCTATACAAAGTGTTCACGAGCGAAGACGCGATGATGAATTCGCTCTTTTCAGGCACTATCGATGTGGCAGTCGATGTTCCCATCAGTCTGTGGAACACGACGATAGGTACGCCGGGCATACAGGGGCAAGTTGCGGACGAGCTGGATTTGCATCACATCGGATTCAACTGTGCACCACAATCCGTGAGAGACGGGTTCCCCAAGGCGAGCAAGAACACAGAGACGACCAACACGTCTGTGAGACAGGCGGTTGCAATGGCGATCAACAAGACACAGATAGTGACTGAGATACTGAGAGGGCTGGCTGATAAGGGAGATACGCTGATTCCGCCGATCACCCCATTCTGGAAGTATAGTGTGTCCGAAGAGGAGGAGCTCAAATTTGATCCTGATAAGGCGAAAGCTCTGTTGGATGCTGCAGGATACAGTGACATTGATGATGACGGAATAAGGGAAAACGTCACGAGCGGTGTTGAGTTGAGCTTCGGATTCTACTATCCCACAGGTTATGATGCAGACGAACTCGCATGCCAGAAGATTTCGAAATGGCTGACAGATATCGGCATAAACGCACCAGCAAAAGGTATCTCGGAAACTTCCCTGTTTCAGTACCAGTACAACATGCAATACGACATCTTCTCCTGGAGTTGGTGGCCGGAATACGATCCTTCCTGGATTCTTTCTGTTCTGACAACCGATCAGATACCTGATGACCCCGGTGATTGGGCTGCTTGGTCCGACACCTTCTACAGCAACCCGGTCTACGATCAGTTGTGGAACCAGCAGCAGACCGCTGTGAATCTCACGGACCGACAGACGATTGTTCACGAGATGCAAAGAATTCTCTATCATGACTGCCCATATGTCGTCTTGTGGTATCCGTATGGGCTGTACGCCTACAGAACGGACAGATTCGAGAACTTTCCGGATTTCAAGGCTCAGCCTGGGGCTAGGCCAGGGGATATCTTCTTCTTTTTCCAGGTGACGCCCATTGTTGGCAATCAACCCCCGATGTTCGATGCGCTGCTCAACCCGATCTACACATCGATAGTCAACACGCTGCAGACCTTCCAGGTGCAGGTCAGTGATGTCGACAACGAAACGCTCTGGGTGAACTGGACCTTCGGGGACGGTAGCCCGGTGGTTCCTGACATCGTGCCAGCAGGAAGCAGTGCCACGCCGGTCACTCTGATGCGATCGCACACCTACACCGTGCTGAACCCGTCCCCAGGCTACACCATGACAGTAACTCTCACGGACGGGCGAGCGGACCATTCTAAGGTTAGCACGGCGACGGTAAACGTCATCGAGAAGCCAGACTACGTTCCGACGTTCACTTCCGTCGTCTCATCCTCGCCGCCATTGGAAGCCCATAACGACACTGTGGTGACGTGGTTTGTCAATGCGAGCGACGCTGAGTCCGGTGGGCCCAATGGCTTCGGCCTCAGGTTCACGTGGGTCTGGGACGACGGCGAGATTACCGTGTCGAATCACCAGCCAACGGTGAACAACACGCCCGTGATGGATTCAGTGAACCATTCATGGTCCATCGTAGGGACCTACAACGTCCAGGTCTGGGTATGGGACGGCTCAGGGTTGCCAGGACACAATGTGTCCAGCGGCATCATATCCTATCAGGTGAGAGAGAACACACCTCCGAAGACGCCGAACATCTCCTCGATTTCGGGCACTGAGGGAACGTGGGTAGACTGCGTCGCGACGAGTAAGGACGCAGACGCTGACCCGCTGAGAGTCACATGGGAGTGGGATGACGGCACCTACAACGTGACCGACCACGCGCCGGACCCAGGAGACCAGATGGCCTCAAAGGTCCGGCATAGGTGGCCTGTCACAGGGCTGACAGCGACCTACCCCGCTACCGTCTGGGTAGACGACATGACGGGATATTCGAACCACAACATTTCAGCTACGATAGATGCGACGATATACCCGGTCGGAGTCAATGTGCCGCCCACAGCGCTGCTGATAACTCCGCCATCGTTGCCTGTGTACATCGATACCAATCTCATCTTCAATACCAGTGCGGTTGATACGGACGGGGATGCGCTCGTATTCTACTTCGAGTTCGGAGACGGCGCCTCAGCTATGGCAACGCTCCCCGCGGGCGTGGCCACGTGGCAATACGTGGACTTCAGTCACAGCTACATCGCGCCGAGCTCGTACACGGTAGGATTGTGGGTCAACGACTCTACTGGTCCCGCGAGCCACAATTCGTCGACAACAGTCACCATCGAAGTGACCGAGAACGAGCCCCCGATGGTTGTCCTGCCGTCGAGTTTGTCTGCAGGCTATAACAAAACCTTCACCGTGACGCCGACTCAGTGCCTGGACAACGACGGAGATCCGCTCCAGGTCTGGTACGACTGGGGAGATGGGAGCCCGATGACTCAGGGAGGGGACGTAGCGTCTTCGTACGCCGCGAGCCACGTATACTCGAGCCTGGGCAACAAGACCCTTACTGTGTATGTTGATGATGGTACTGGCGTGTATGGCCATAATGTCAGTGCGAGCGCGACCGTAAAGGTGTTTGAGGCGAACCTGAAGCCCGAGGTCGTAGGCGTGATTGAGAAGACTCCCTCAAAGACTTCATACCTGCCAAACGAGACAATCACCTTCACCATCGTCGTCAGGGATTTCGAGGGAGACAACATGACTCTGACGGTCGAATTCGGAGACGGAATGCGGCAGGAGGTGACGGTCCTCGGTATGCCGACCACACCAGCAAACAGCAACATCACGCAGAACGTCACGCACGCCTACGCAGCGGCCAGGACAAGCCCGTACCTAGTCAATGCGACCATCAAGGATGGCATGGACCACTCAGACATGCGTTGGAGCGTTGGCCGCGCATCGGTGCAGATCACAGCGCCAAGTCCTCCGCCACACAAAGAATTCCCGCTCGCCCTGGCCGCGGGCATATCGATAGCGGCCGTCATAGTGGTCGTGGCGATTCTCTTGTTGCTCAAGCGCAAGAAGAAAAGTTTGGCGAGTACGGAGGAGGCATCGCTTCCGCCAAAGCCGAGCTAGCTAGGGAGAGCGGCGACCCGAAACCTCTTCCCCTTTCATACGATAATATCTGTGTTTGCATTGACGGCAGGATGAGAGCCTCGAATTGGAGGGGGCTCGGTCATGAAAGCAATGACGAGATTGATTTGCAGGAAAGCTCTGAATTCCGTCATAACCTTGTTCTTGGTCATCATCCTCAACTTCGTACTATTTCGGCTGATGCCGGGCAATCCAGTCAACGCAATAGTCCCACCAGATCCAAAGATCCCCGCTGAATACAAGCAACATCTGATTGAGGAGTATGGCCTTGACGATCCGATGTATATCCAGTTCTTTACCTACATCAAGAATACCTTGCTTCTCAAGTTCGGGGATTCTTTTGCGGACCCCGGCATTCCCGCAATGACCATCGTTCTTGACAATCTCAGATGGACTCTGATTCTGGCGGGCACATCCTCCATACTGATGATAGTGATAGGGATGGCCATCGGAGTAGTATCTGCATGGAAGCGCGGTAGCCTTCTTGATACCGGGTCTCTTGCATTCACTCTCTTCTTCTACGCGATGCCGACATTCTGGTTCTCGATGATGCTCATCGCAATCTTTGCGACGGGCCTCAATTGGTTTCCGGATGCCGGGGCGCTCACGTATGGAAGAAGTTTTGAGTGGAAATGGTCCTCCATCGCTGATCTCTTAGACCATCTGATACTGCCCGCCGTGAGTCTGACGGTAGGAGCGATAGGAGAGTTCGCGCTCATAATGCGAGGCTCGTTGATCGATGTGATGACCGAGGATTACATAACGACTGCTAGGGCAAAAGGGCTCCGTGAAGGAGATGTGATGAGGCATCACGCGATGCCAAACGCTATGTTGCCGATGGTTGCCCTGATAGCAATGACTTTGGCCTTTGTCGTGGGCGGAGTCTTTCAGACAGAGATTGTGTTCAACTATCCGGGCGTCGGGTACCTGACCATACAGGCGACATATGTTCTCAACTACCCCATACTCCAGGCCGCGTTCTTCTTGATAGCTGTCGCAATGATCGTTGCCAACTTCGTCGCTGACTTCCTATTGATGATGATGGACCCGCGCATCTCGGTGACATGAATGACGAACGAACTCAGTAGGAGAGGGCTGTCTGAGCCGACAATAGAGAGACTGAGGCTTCTGAGAAAGAAAACCGTGGCAACGTGGAAGGTCTACCGTCAGAGCAGAATGGGAATGATCGGCCTGGTGGCTCTTCTTGCGTTCGTTGTCGTGTCTGTGTTCGCTCCTCAAGTCATGTGGGTTCTTTCACATATCGCTGGTTGGCCTTCGGTGTACGGCCCGTTCGAGGAAGTGGCGCCTGTCGGGTTAGGCCTTCCGCCGTCGTCAGACCATTGGCTCGGAACGGACTTCCGAGGCAATGACATTCTTGCTCGGACGATCTACGGATCCAGAGTCTCGCTCTTGATAGGATTTGTTGCAACTATCGTCTCAATGGGATTAGGAACAGTTGTTGGGCTTTTCAGTGGATTTTGGGGCGGATGGAGAGATGAGGTTCTCATGAGGATTACAGATGTGTTCCTCGTCTTGCCGTGGCTTGCGCTGATGATTGTGCTTGCGACTCTTCTCCCAGGAGGACCGAGCGTGATGAAAGTCGTCTTCGTGATAGGAATAACTGGATGGTCGGGGACGGCGAGACTGGTCCGAGCGCAAGTCATGTCATTGAAGAACAGGACCTTTGTGGAGAGGGCAAGATCGGCTGGGGCGGGAGACTACTATATTGTGAGAAAGCACATTTTTCCGAACGTCTTCCCCCTGGTCTTCGCGAATTCCGTGTTGACGGTCGCGCTGTCCATTCTTTCAGAGAGCACTTTGAGCTTCATTAGGCTTGGTCCAGATCCTACTAGAGTTGTTACTTGGGGGAACATGCTTGAAGATGCAATGACAGGCCATGCGTTCCTCAATGAGCTCTATCTCTGGATCCTGATCCCGGGTCTGTGCATAGTCTTCGTCGTGCTTGCGTTCACATTGATTGGTTACGCACTTGATGAGATTTTCAACCCGAGGCTGAGGAAGCGATAGAAGCACTCTTCAACCATCTTTTGGTGATCTTCTTGATGTAGCCGTCAATCTCAGTCTGGACACTCTTCTCGATCGGTTCCACCTTGTGCTCTTTCAGAATCCAATTTGCCTTCCGTCGTGCCTGCTGAGAGATGTCTCGGCCCCCAGCCTTGAGCCAGGATTCCCAAGATCTGCGGTCAAACAACGTTGGCAGGTAGTGCTCCTTCCTGAACGTCTTGCTTGTTTGGGGCGATCCGAGGTAGTTCGCGGATCCATACCTGCATATCTCATCGACCGCCAATGTCTCCTCGCTGACGTCTATCCCTCTGAGTATCCTCGAGATCATGCCAGCAATCTCATCGTCTATGACAAGTTTCTCATAAGAGAAAGTCAACGTGCCATCGAGACCGCCGCATGCCTCGTAGATGAAGTTCATGCCCGACATTGCCGCCAACAGCATCGACATCGCAGTCTCTGCACCTGCCTGGGCGTCCACGAGTTTGGAATCGGTGACCCCCCCGGTGCCTCTTCTTGGAAGGTTATAGTATCTTCCGAGTTGAGCAGTTGCCATGTTGATCAACCCAACCTCGGGCCCACCCATTGCAGCCGTTCCGGCCTTCATGTCCATGACGGCGGAGACCGTTCCATAGAGCACGGGCGTTCCACGGTTGGCGAGCTGAGAAACCATGATCCCCGCGAGCACCTCCGCGTTCTGCTGTGTTAACAAGCCGGCCAGGGTGGAAGGAGCCGTGGCGCCTGCCAGTCCCTCGGGGGCATATATCACTGGCTGTCGATATTTCGCATAGACGAGCGCACCCTCAGTCAGCTCTTTGGAGAGCTGCAACGGGCTGACAGGATTCATGAATCCAAGGAGCGGCGGTTTCTTCATGACCCCCTCGTAGCTGCCTCTCAGTATGGCCGCCATGTCGACGGTCTCTTGGGCCTTTCTCGCAGTCCATGTGAATCCGTCGGTGGTCTTCACGGAGTTCCTCCAGTCGGCTTCTATGCAGTATAAATGATAGAGTTCATCAGGAACATCGAACGGTGTGACTGTCAACAGGATGTGATGTATGTTCTTGAGGTAGTCTGCGATCTTGGCGATATTCCCAACGTCGGCCAACGTCCCTGGTCTGATCCTTCCTTCCAGGTCCTGAACCCTCACCGCAAACCCTGCGACTCCAAAATGCACCCTATTCCCGCTGTACTCGAGTTCGTATCTCGAATCCCTTCCGTACATCTTGAACTCAGAAGGCGCTTTCCGGATCGTCTCCTTGACGAGGCTTTCAGGGATTCTTACCATCCTTGTCTTTCGGTCAACGTCTGCCCCTGCGCGATCGAAGAGCTCCAATGCCTTCGGCTCCAAGACCTTTATGCCGTGTCGTCGGAGAATCTCCATAGTTGCGCCATGTATCTTGTCCAAGTCATCTCTTGACAGAATCTCGCATTGTCTGCCAACAGGTTCGCTTACATGCAAGGCGCGGCACCTGGAACCAGGAACGGACAACTACTGTATGAACCTGACGCCTTGAAAATGATGTCTCAAGAGTTGCCCAGTAGAAGGAGACAGACTGAGAGGTGAGTGCGAGCACTCTAAGTGCTCTGGAACACACACTCCCGTGTCCGTTTCGCAACTACGAGTTGACGGATGTGCCAAGAAACGTTAAATATGGAATCGCCAATGAGATAGAAAGGTGCCCTGATTATGCTTGCAGACAGACTCAGGAAAGTGAAATCGCTCATGAGGAGAGAAGGCTTCGAGAGCCTATTCATATCACCCGGACCGAATCTACGCTACCTGACGGGCGTGCACTACACATATCCTGGTGACCCTTGGGATATGGAGATTGTCTGGGACATGATTACCGTGGCTGTCATCTCAGTTGACGGAGAACCAATCCTTTTCGCTCCTAGACACAATGAGACTTGGATTAAGGGGGTTTCGCAGGTGCATGACATTCGAACGTATTCTGGCACCGAGAATCTGATGGAAGTGCTGAGACAGCCGCTGGGCAAGATGAAGGGAATCCTCGGAATAGAGTTCCAGTTGCCTTATAGGATCTACGGACCGCTTGTCGCCGCATTCCCGGAGATCAGAATGAAGAGTGCTTCGGAGATGCTGAGTGAGGCAAGGCTGATCAAGTCTGTGGACGAGATCGAGTGTATGCGGAAAGCCGCCCGCATAGTTGAGAACGGCGTCAAGGTGGGCAGGGAATTCATTCGAGAATCCATTACGGAAAGGGAGGTTTCTATTGAGGTTGAGAGCGCGATGCGGAAACAGGGTGCTGAGAGCATATCATATTGCGTTGTGCAGACCGGAGCCAAAACAGCTACCTGGGATCCTCCTTCCGAAGACATGGTGAAGAAGGGAGATCTTTTCCTCATGGATTTGTCCGCAACATACAATGGCTATCATGCGGACATAACACGGATGACTGTCGTCGGAAAACCGAGCGAGAAACAGAAGAAGGTCTACGCCGTGGTCCAGGAAGCTCAGTCGAAGGCCATAGACGTGGTCCGGGACGGAGTGAGAGCGGGTGTGATCAATGATGCGGGGAGGAGAGTAATGGATGAGAGGGGATATGGCGAGCATGTTCCCTTTGGAATCGGACATGGTTTGGGTCTCGAGGCACATGAAATGCCCCATCTGACTGAATACAGAGACATGGAAATGGCGCTACAACCAGGAATTGTCATGACCGTGGAACCTACGATCAATCTCCCAGGCGAGTTTGGCATAAGGATAGAAGATGATGTTCTGGTAACGGTCGGAGGAAGAGAGATACTGACACTCCTTGGAAGGGAACTTGTTCAGATCTGAGAACCCGCTGTCATCTCCAATCCATGCTAGGACCACTGAGACTCATGAACATGCAAATGAAATGTGATAGAACATCCTGCACCCCTGCCATAGCATCCAATTCATACCCCGATTGGTCCAGCAAGACGACGCAGCGCTGGAGCCTTTTTGTAAGCAATCCGCAATCCAGCTTGCCAAAGAGGTGCCGTCAGTGAAAGGGATCAGGCTCAATCCAAACTCAAGACTGAAGGTCTTGACCGACGACCAGATCGACATGATACACGAGGGCTCTCTGAGGATACTGGAGAGGACTGGAATCAGATACGACAGCGAGGATGCCAGGAAGAGGCTTTTGAACGCAGGTGCCGCAGCTCACCCGACGAGGAAGGGAGTCATCACCTTCCCTAGGTCCATGGTTGAGGATGCGATTGGCAAGATCACTCATCGCAACATGTACTATGCGAGAGACAGAAGATGGGACATCGAGTACGATGGTGAGCACTTGTTCCCATATGCAGCCGGAGGCGATCCAAAGATAATTGATCTTGAGACAGGCCGACCGAGGCACTCGACCTTCCAGGATGTTGAGATGGCCGCCAGGCTCGGCGATGCTCTCGAAAACAACCACTTCGCAGCCAGCCTCGTCATGGCAAATGATGTCTCACCAGAGTTGCTGGTCCTGAAGACCACGGAGGCGACCATGAAGAACTCAGGAAAGACGGTCGGTGCGTACGCACCGAACAAGGAAACGGCCGATTTCCTAGTGAAGATGTGGGCCTGTGTTTCAGGAGGAGTTGAGGAGCTTCGGAAGAGACCGTTGTTCAGCCTCGGCGGATCTCCTAGCAGTCCTCTCACGTTATCAAGCGCCAACTGCGATGTCCTGCTGCGGAGCGTCGAGCAGGGAATCCCGTTCTCCGTCATTCCCTGCCCAATCTGCGGAGAGACAGGACCCATCACTCTGAGTGGGGCGTTGGCGCAACAGAATGCGGAACAGCTCGGCGGCATCATGCTGATTCAGACGGTGACCACCAGCTTGCCGATCTTCTACTCAGGCAGAGTCTGTATCATGGACCCCCGCTCGGGCAGGGATCTATGGGGAGTCCCCGAGGAAGGCCTTGTGTCCGCTGCTCTAGTGCAGATAGCTCGGAGGTACGGAATGGCATCCGACGTCAACGGCATGTCATCCGACATAACCAGATGGGACATGCAGATGGGATTCGAGCAGATGATGACAGTTTTGATGCCGGCCCTGGCGGGAGCAGAAAGCATCTCAGGTCTCGGCTGCGGATGGGAGGGTGCCAGCAGTCTCGAGATGATGGTCATAAACAACGAAGTCTTCAACGACGTCTCGAGGATCCTGCGCGGAATCCGTGTCGATGAAGGGGGCCTCGCGATAGACCTGATAGACAAGGTGGGACACATGGGCAACTTCCTCGCCGAACCTCACACCATGGACAACCTCCGCAAGGGGGAGTTACGGGTCTCACCGCTCTGGGACAAGCGAAGTTCCGAGAGAGTAGCGAAAGAAGGCTTCGAGCCGATTCAGAATACTGCCAGAGATCAAGTCCGCAGACTGCTTCGGGAGCACAAGCCGAAGCCATTGGAGAGGGACGTCTGCAGAGGGATCGACCAGGTCATCAAAGAGGCTGCCAAGGCACTTCTCAGATGACCCTGGACCATTCGCGCCCCCTGTTCAGGTGAGTATGCTAATTCGAGAACGAAAGACCGGCTGAATGAGCGAGCCAGCTATCGCTGAGAAGAACGATTGAATTGGAATCAGGAAATAATTGTCTGGCTAGAACAAGTAGTGGGCCCAACCGGATTTGAACCGGTGACCTCCCGGTTATCAGCCGGGTGCTCCAGCCAACCTAAGCTATGGGCCCAGCATGGCTCTTGCGCAATACTGTGATTGGGATTAAATACTTTGCATATCGCGGCTGCGGCCCGAAATCATGCATCCATGGAGATCGTCACGTACTCGCCCTTGCACGGCTTGCCCTTCAGGACATGCGCGCGCAGGTTTGTCAGGTCGAAGATGACAGAGAAGATCGTCTCTGAGACGTCCATCGGATGTGTGCCCTGGTCGGCATGTCGGCAGATGGACCCTGGCTTGTTCATGTGGTCTCTCAGGATGGCCTTCAGGGAGTCGACGGTCACAGAACCCAGCTGTTCCTCTATCAATCTCAGGGCTCGATTGTATCTGATGATCGATGTGCGTT
>Ga0315314_1002618_pt1 | contig 14717 bp, 25 predicted proteins | sample TDP9_MG_FD_203631 | JGI IMG/M metagenome (GOLD analysis project Ga0315314, IMG submission 203631) | Freshwater sediment microbial communities from Lake Towuti, South Sulawesi, Indonesia - TDP9 | ecosystem: Environmental > Aquatic > Freshwater > Lake > Sediment | place: Indonesia: South Sulawesi...
CAAAAATAACGGATTTACCATAACCATGCTAACCTCATGCTACGCCAAAGAACCAGTTATCGTAACCCGTGGGACAGGCTTCCTAAAAAGCAGGCTTCTCCACCTCATCATTCATTTACGACATATATTCTGTACGTTCACAACAAACATTCATTCCTCCATAAACGGCACCTAAACCATAACAGTCAAACCCCAATCTATCGGAGGTGAATATGCATGAAGAGGGTTACGATTTGGATTGACTGCAAAGACGAAAAGGCTGAAGACGGGCTTCACTATCACAACATTCTTTATATCCAAACCCTACAGATTACTTAGAAGGGGCGTGCTACGGAAAAAGCAGAGCTAATACCCAACATAGAAGTCGACTACGACCCCAAAGGCGACGTGCTCTACATAAGCTTCGGGAAGCCGCGAGAAGCAGACGACTCAGAAATAACCGAAGAAGGAGTAATAATACGCCTCAAAGAAGGAAAAATAGTCGGACCAACAATACTCAACGCCAGCAAAAGAATGACACAAAAATCATAAGCAGTTGCCACGAATACTACCCTGAACTCAGTTCTCCAAAACTAACAAATAAAATAGTTGAAGTATGCCAACTCGCGTCAACCGAAAAATGTTCTAAATAAGATAACTTATCAGCACGCGCACGACAGCATAAGGCAGCGCTCTTTAGTCCTGCCAGCTAAAAGGCTAAAGAAATGAAAGAGGAAAAGCGCATCAATTTTACTCCTCATGCTAGAGAGAAACTTAAAAGACTATTGGAAATAGGCGTCACCGAAGAGAAGGTCATTAAAACTATTGAAAACCCAGACAGGCTCACTCCGGGTTATTTCGGTCGAAAAATAGCTCAATCTAAGCTTACACCAGAACTTGTATTGAGAGTAGTTTATGAAGAAATAGATAATAAGATCCTAGTAATAACCATCTATCCAAGTGAAAGGAGGAGATACAAGTGAAAATAACCTATGACGGCGTCGGCGACACATTAAGCATACTTCTAAACGAGGAACAAATAGCCCACGCAGAGGAGCATGGACCGGTGATAGTGAACTATGACGAGAAGGGAAAGCCCGTTGAAATCGAAATAATGAACGCCAGCAAATTTCTAGGCGAATTTTTATCAACCCTAATCAAAGCAAAAGCCGGGGAGAAGCAGATAGAAGTAACAGCCTGACCACAACCACGCAAGTGATGGCTCAATGCCCACGAAAAAAATTGGCCCAAAAGGACAAGTTGTAATTCCCAAACGCATTAGAGACGCCTTAGGTCTAAAGCCAGGCGTCGACGTGACCATTGAAGTCAGAGGCGAGGAAATAGTGATAAGCAGACCAAAAATTGAAGGCAGCTACACCGAGTAGTACGCTTCAACATCCTCTCCAAAGCTGAAAGAGCCAGTGGATGTCAAAAAGACAATAGCCGAAGAGGTCGCCGAGAGACATGTCCTACATTGATTCCAACGTGTTCATATATCCCGCCATATACCGAACAGAAGCACAACAAAAAGCAAAGAAAGCCAAAGAGACACTCCTAAAGATAGAAAATGGAGAGCTAATGGCATACAAATCGACTTTAACATGGGACGAAGTCACATGGGTTGTGAGCAGGTGTTAAGCAGGGATGACGGAATACGTCAAGGCAGAAAACTACTCGGCTTTCCAAACTTGGGGTTCATAGACGTAGACGAAGGAATACTGACCGTAGCCCAGATGCTGCTAGATAAATACAAGCTTAGCCCTCGAGACTCCATACATATAGCCTCAGCACTAAGCAGAAAGATAAAAACGGTCATCAGCGACGACGAAGACCTTGACCAAGTTAAAGAAATAACAACTCCGCTATCATAAATGCTCCTAAGAGACTCGCAAATACATAACAAAGTCTACAAAGATTATTTAAAAATTTAAAGACCACGGATTCAGTGTAACCATGCTAACCTCATGCTACGCCAAAGAACCAATCATTATACCACGAGGCATAAAATTCTTAAAAAAGACTTCTTCACCTCATCTTCACTCTACGCCATATCTTCTGCACACTCACAACAAGCACTCATTCCTCCCTAAACGGCACCTAAACCATAACAATCAAACCCCAATCCATCGGAGGTGAATATGCATGAAGAGGGTTATGGTTTGGATCGACTGCAAAGACGAAAAGGCTCAAGACGGGCTTTATTATCACAACATTCTTTATATCCAAACCCTGGAAATTACTTAGAAGGGGTGTGCTATGGAAAAAGCAGAGCTAATACGCAACATAGAAGTCGACTACGACCCATAGGCGACGTGCTCTACATAATCTTCGGGAAGCCGCGAGAAGCAGACGACTCAGAAATAACCGAAGAAGTGGTAATCCGCCTCAAAGAAGGAAAAATAGTCGGACTAACAATACTCAACGCCAGCAAAAGAATGCCACAAAAATCATAAGCAGTTGTCACGATTATTACCCTGAACTCCGGTCTCCAAAACTAGCAAATAAAATAGCTGAAGTATACCAACTCGTCTCAACCGAAGACTCTAGGTAATTGAGAACCTATGTTCTTTTAATATTTTCTTTATTTCTTCACGTGCATCTGAAATCCGATAAATAAGCGGAACCTTCTGCCCTCTAAGAATGTCCATCATCTCCCAAATTGAAACATCAGCCATCTCCGCGGCTTTTCCAACAGAGATTTTTTCAGCTCGATAAAGCTCAACCGCCAATTTTACCTTGTACTCTTTGATTCCATTAATCAACAATTGACGAATCAACGTCGCCCGATCCAGCCCCTGCTCTTCAGCGATCAAATCGATTTCTCTAAGATAATCAGGCGGCAACAGTATCGAAGTCCTCTCCATTTTCCCCATCACACCACCCCAAATGTAAAAAGAAACACAAGTAATATTTTAATATTACTTTTACATAAAATCAATCCATGATTTCCAACTCATCTACAATTATACACCTCACAAAATTAACCAAACTATCACTGATGAAAGAGCTCTACCAAAAAATCCTGATACCAAAAGCAGTCCACCGAGAAATCTTCGAGAAGCCTAAGTTCCCGCCAAGTGAAATCTTATTCATAGAGAACGCCTTAAGAGAGGGATGGATCGAAGTTCGTTCCATCAAAGAGAACCATGGAAGAAACCCTAGCAATCAAAAACAGCAGAACTATAGATGAAGCCATAGAAAGCCTAAGAAAAAGCACCAAATTCACAGCTATAAAACTTGGCGAGAAAGGCTCAATGCTAATTTGTGGCAAGGAAATCTTCAAAGCTACCGCCTTCAAAGTTAAGCCATTAGATACCACCGGAGCCGGAGACGCATTCACAGCAGCCCTTATCTACGGTCTAGCCAAAAAACTACCCCTCAACCTTACAGCACATCTAGCCAACTGGTACGCAGCTCAGCTTATTACATCTTATGGGGCAAGAAGCTACCCGTCGAAAAACGAGATAATCTCATTTCTCAAGAGGTTAAAAGCTGAATATTAAGATATGGATTCCTTCATGCCAAGAAAACAAGAAGCTCTCAAAAATGCTATGCTGGAAGCCTTAGAAAAAGTACCGAGGGCGGAATAATTGTAGATTCAGACGAATTACTTGGTCCGATAAACGAGTTTAATAATGGCGTTTAATAATGGCTACAATCATGCTGTATCCTCTTCTTTCTGGATCTTCTAGGGTTACTGCGAGAGCTTCAGCATCGTGGTTCACGCCGGAGCTCACGACTATCGTGACTGACGGCTTAGTAGACTCAACAAAAACTTCAAGATCCAAAAAAGCCATCACTATCAAATTTTAGGGACCGGAACCTCTCTTAACGCTCTCTCAATTATGGTTCTCGAGGTTACGTTCCATCTCCGCTTCAGTCTTCACGCGTATCCTATGCTCAAAAGCTGAGGGGCAAGTCTCTTAACATCATCCGGTATCACGTACTCCCTTCCCTCCAGACCAATTCTATGATTATCTGTTTAAGAGCTAATCCCTTCTTTGTTTACATCACTCTTGGTATCTAATGTTATCTAATGTTACAGATTTTACAAAAAAGAAAGGGGAAGTTAAACGCACTCACTTAAAAGCCAAGGTGCAAAGAATACTCCACGAGACACTGCATCACCTTCAGGTTTACCTACGCTACCCTCTGGTGTTGGTCCTCTGAGATCACCCACCAATTTAACCTGGCGTTTACTTTATACATTATGTCATCGTATTCTTTATACACATTGTAAACGCCTCAAGTATTCCCTTCAAATTTAGAGGTAGTAGATTAGTAAGTCATCGTACTCTTCTTCCTCTGGATTATGGTAAGCTATGCCAAAAGATAGAGAGAAAAGGGAATAGAGTTTGCAAGTTAGGTTTCAAGATTCTGCTATGTGGCTTTGATGAATTCTTGTCGAGTTTTGTAACAGAATATTATTATCGATGAGGACTTTGGTTTAATCGGTTCACTCCGCTTGGAAATTTGAAGCTTAATCAATTCACTGCCTCATGCAAAGACACATATTTGCTCATGTCTTTAACTAGAGCTAATGCCTCGCTGAAATCTGGCTGGAAGCACGATCATGGATATCGTTGTGAATCAGAGCTGGAAGATTGAACAAACAAATAGGGATACGAGGGTGGCGGCAATAAAGGGTGGAGATAGTTTTGTTGTGATCATTGATCGCAGGTTAAAGAGATGGATTCTTCAGAATTACCGGGAAAGGTTCTCTGGCGACAAGGATTTGTATGTTAGAATGTTTGGAGCTGCTGTCTTTCTGGCCATTCAACCTCTATACGCAAAGGGTGACAAGATCATCATTGATCTGGAGTATCCCGGGCATGAAAGAAAAATAATACGCCACATAACAGGTTTAGTTATAAGAAGTTTCCAGCACCTACCGAAAAGGGAGATCCTATTCACACTCGTTGGCAAGAAATCTGCCTCACATTTCATAGCGAGAAATCCCAGATACGCAAGCAAAGGCTATGTGACCATTAACACCAAAAATCCAGATACCGTACTAAAAGCCATGAACCTAATTTAGAGGCGTCATAAACGCCTCATCCGCAACCACCAGACACCACTCCATCCAAGTCAATGGGCAAGCGGCGCGTCAACATACTGAATGAAAACTTAATTATAAATTTTCCTATCGAGCATCCGCCCAAACACTGAAATTTCTACAATCCTTCACTAACGACGGGAAGCGCATCATGTAGGTTCATGAAGCCTACCTAACCCACGAGCCAAAATAACGTTTCAGCCTGAACTCGTCGTAGCGATAGATTTTCACGAGCTGAAAAAATAAAACAAGTAAAAAAGAAAGACTTCTGCTTACCAGCAAACAGGTTCATAAAGTGAATCTTTGCATAGAAAGCAATATGAGTCCACACATACAAAGAATACTATAAAAACCTCAAAAATAACGGATTTACCATAACCATGCTAACCTCATGCTACGCCAAAGAACCAATCATTATACCACGAGGCATAAAATTCTTAAAAAAGACTTCTCCACCTCATCTTCACTCTACGCCATATCTTCTGCACACTCATAACAAACATCACTTCTTCCCTAAACGGGACCGACCTACTAATTCTAGCCTTCTCTAAGATAACAGAACATGGTCTTCCTGAGCCTTCGAACATCGAGTGATCGTACAACTCTGGCGCACGGCTAGATGCAGATTGATTGCCATAGTTCTTGCAGGCGTTTTTTAAAAGAATGACGCTCTTGGCTCTCATGATGCTTTTCCGGAAGGGAAGAACCGCCCCAGCCATCCTAGCCTCCACGAACTCCATAGCAAACCACACCAACTCACAAGCCGAGGCCCTAATCAGAACAGTGCACACCGGAGAAGCTCTGAGTGATCTCTTAGCCCAATGACACGTAAATACCACACTCCGCAAATATATAGAGGCAAACGCATCTTAGGCGGAAACTTCGGCTTTACCACCTAACAATCTTGTGGCTTAACTGAACCTTCCACAGTGGTCAATCTTACAGCTCCCGGAATTCCGTCGAAATTGCTGTCGAAGCTGTAGATTACCCCTACTCAACGCCGACTATAAGGGAGCGAGACTGGAGCCCACAGCCTCTAGGCATAGGCAGTTCACGTACGGCTCAGTAGTCAAAAACGCTGGGAAAACCTTTGAAGATAAGATCGAATGTGCCCCGAATGGCTATGTTACATAAATGTAGAATAAGTAACCTTTTATATCCAACTTTATATTGCTTCTGAGGGGTCGATGTTGGGCAAGGTTGTCGAGGTTAAGGTTCCGAAGGAGTTCATCGAGATCCTTGGGCTCAGAGACATCGAGAGCTTGGAAAAGCATTCCCGCTTGGTCCTCGCCGTTGAATTGTACATGGATGGACGAGTTTCGCTCGGGAGGGCGGCTGAACTGGCGGGAATATCCTACGACGATTTTTGGAACTCTTTAAAGGATAGGGGACTCAAGATTCGAGCCGGCCCAAGGAGCCTCGAAGAGGCCGAGATGGAGTACAGGGCGGCTAAGAGGCACCTAAAGAAGTGATAATTCTAGACAACAGCATATTAAGTGCCTTCAAAAGGATAAACGCATTGAACCTGATTAGAGAGCTCTTCGAAAACGTTAGGGTTCCCAAGATAGTTTATGAAGAATTTGTGAAGAGGTGGGGTCAACTTGAGTTTCCAGCCTGGGTGAAAGTGGAAACGTTAAGCAATGATTTGAATGGGGAGGCGCGAAGGATCAAGCTAGGCCTTGGTGAGGCCCAGGCGATAGTGCTGGCAGAGCACAGAAAATGTCTTCTTGCATTGGACGATAGAAAAGCCAGAGAAGAAGCCGCCGAAAGGGAAGTGGATACCATTGGAAGTGCTGCAATCCTCAAGATTGCCTACGAGTACTGCCCCATAAAAACCAAACAAGATTTAAGGAAGCTTCTACGAGAACTCGAAAAAGATCTATATCTGGAAGATTGGCTGATAAAATGGATTCTCGCCGCCAAAAAACGCTGATCCAAAGCCTCCTCGAGATGTGACATGGCCATATTCGTGCAGAAAAAGGAGCGCCTCAAGAATATTTTACCACGTGCCACCGCGTGTACAAAAAATCCGTAGGATCGCAGCCTTCAACATCACTAACCTAGCGATGAGCTTGCCAACGAAAGTAGGGACTTCATGAAAACCTTTGAGGACGTTCCTGAGGATTACAGAAAGCTCTGCAACCTAATCGAAGGCTTTAGGCTTCCAGAAGGAAAAGACATCGATAATCTTCTAAACCCGATAGAATCCTCAGGCAGAATCATATGTGTTGGGGTTGGTCGCTCAGGGGATAACGCCGACACCCTTGCAAGGTTTCTCAGAACCCTAGGCTATGCAAAGGTTTATGGCCCCGAGGAAATCCCCTACATTTTCAGGCACACAGACCTCATTTTAGCCTTTTCAGGAAGCGGATCGACAACCTACACCCTCCAAACAGCGAAGACAGCCAAGGAAGCAGGGTCAGGGATCTTAAGCCTAACCTCAAACCTAAACTCTCCTCTAACCGAGATATCCGACCACATTATCCACATACCAAGAAAAACCAAGGTCGGCCACGAAGCAAACTACTTCGGAAGACAAATCCTCGGAGTAACCCACTCACCCCTAACACCCCTAGGAATCCTCTACGAGCTCAGAACCCTACTCTCCCTAGAATGCTTCATCTACGCCCTAGCCCAGAGAGAAGGCATAACAGAAACAGAGATGTGGCAAAAACACTCAGACTTCATCTAACGTGTGCATCAAGATTTATTTGTATGCAGATTGATTACGTTGGTGCGGTTGGTTATGGTCTCCGTGGATTATTTGAAGTTTAGTAGGGCCAACAACTGGTTTGAGCGGGAGCATTGCAAGCTCGCGGAGCTCTATGATGGCGAGTGGATAGCTTTGGAGGATGAGGGGGTTATAGTCGAGCGCGACAAAGACTTCAACCTACTGCTCAAGAAGCTTCGCGAGAGAGGCTTAGGCCCAGGTAAGCTTTTTGTGGGATACGTTAGCAAGGAGCCCCTACTGGCCATACTTTGAGGGTTATAGGCTTCCTATCAAGCCGCTTTAAACCCCCAGCACCCTTGGTTGAAGCGTTGATAAATGTTCCAGCCATCGGCGAAAGGCATATCGTCCTATTAATAGATACTGGCGCGTCGGCGACCACTCTATTGGATAGCGACCAAGCAGGTTCGGAATAACCATAGAGTACGCAAGGGAACACCTAAAACCAGCGCCCCGCAAGGTTGTGGGCATCGGCGAATGGCTGAAACCTACATCGTTGAAGGCGAGACCTTAAACCTTTACGTGGTGCTTCATGATCCAAGGACCTTAAGCGATCAGGAACGCGAGCTGATCCTACGGCTTCCAAGCATCCTCGGCAGAGACCTAATCAACAGGTATTGCCCACACTTCAACGCGAATCGGGATGAAGTCCACCTGGAACGCTAACACGGTTTCTCCAGCGTCTGATTTATGAATACTCAACGCTCATAGCCCAAAATGATCAGAAGAATGATGATATCAGGACCATCAACTAGATGCGCCAGGATGCGCCAAGTATCCGTTAAAAATAACGGATCTACCATAACTATGCTAACCTCATGCTACGCCAAAGAACCAGTCATAATACCACGAGGAATAGGATTCTTAAAAAAGACACTTCTCCACCTCATCCTCACCCTACGCCATACATTCTGTACACTCATAACAAACATCACTTCTTCCCTAAACGGCACCGAACCACTAATCCTAGCTGTGAAAATGACAGAACGTGGTTTCTCCTGAATCTTTGAACATGGGGTGACTCTACAGCTCCAGCGCGCGGTTAGATGCAAACTAATTGCCATAGTTCTCCTTGGCGTTTCGAAAGTACGACGCTCTTTGCTCTTAGGATGCTTTTCCGGAAGGGAGGAACCGCTCCAACTATCATACCCATAGCGCTCCTAGCAGCCATCCCAGCCTCCATAAGCCCAGTAAAATGCATTAACTCATAAACGTATAATAATAGAGGAGTCTGGTTTCAGCATGAAACTCTTATACCCGTCGTACTACGTGTAATATTTGGTGCAGCAAAATGCACGAAGACCATATCCTGAAAACGCTCGAAGCCGCGCAGAGGCCTCTATCCATCGCTGAGGTTAAGGAGGCAATAGCGGAAAATCTCAGAAACAAAGTATCCTATGAAACGACCAAAAAGGACCTGATAACCCTGTCCGCCAAGGGGTTAATCCACTCCAAGTGCATCGGGAAAGGGAAGAGGGTCACCTGGATTTTCTGGGCCCTCAAGAAAGAGGACCAACCTAAAGCCCAAGCTCCAGCCAAAAGAGTTGAACCCTTCAAAGTCTCTATAGCTGAGAGGGACCTCATGACCACCAAAGAACTCACAGCTCTATATGACCGCCTAGTCGGGGAACATGGACGTCTAGTAGGGGACCACTTGGGAAGAGGCTCACGTTACATAGTACTCTGCGACGGAAAGGTCGTACACAGATCAAACCATGAGCCCTCTGACGAAGAGATTAGGAATTTGGAAAGGAATCTCGGCAAAGTCTGCTACGCATTAACCGAGGACCCTATCGAGGAATCCCGTTGGAGCCCAATCCGAAACGGAGACTACCACCCTACCATCGAAGTGTTCATCGGAAGCTCCCAATGGAAAGAAGAGGAAGCCTTCCATCGCGGGCCCCAAATAACCCCAGACTCTGACACAGGCAACCCAGACATAGCCGCCTTCAGCGACGAAGACCTCAACCTCATTCAGCCAATAAGAACCCACGTCATGAGAAGAGCCTTTCACTTTGGAAAACACTATGACTACCACCTAGCAACCCTCAAGATCTGCATAAAGGACGCCAAAAGCGCGACACGATGCATACAAAAGACGTGTAGAAGCGTCCTCTCATGGACTGAACCCGAAAGAAACCCATTCCTACTCGCGAACCCTACGAGAAAAGGATTCGTCGGCAGGGACCTGATGCTCACCTTCCCACTCAACATCCAACTCTCGGGAAAAAACAAACAGTCCAAGGTACTCATAGAATAAAGCGCGCTACATCTTTTGACATGTAAGGAACCATCAACTAGATTAGCGCTCAGCAGTTGAAGGTCACCTTTCTAGGAACGGAAGCGTGCATAGCCAACCCGAAAAGAGGCTCGCCCAGGGCAATAGGCTCCTATTCGAATATGGCTCAGGAACCATCTACAAACCCGAGTCCACAGGCATCAGAGCCTCAGAGATCGAACAACTCTTCATCACCCAACTACACAAGACCACATCTAGACTATCCAGCCATCGTCCAAGACCGAGCCTTCACAACAAGAAAACGAATTAACGCCCCAACTTCGGAACGATCACGTTGAGCGCATCCGCGGGATTTCACCCTTAGAGTCATCACTTTGGAATAGCCGTGCCTCCAAAAAGAAAGACTCAAAGCCTCAGCCATTCCAAACACTTCAAGCTCATGCACGGTATCCAAGCCCCCTTCTCCCCAGAGGCCTCGCCTTCGTCTTCATGAAAGTTTCTCTATACGCATCATACAACTCCCCAGCTGTGACCCTTTCTTCCCCTATCGTAGAAAATGTTTATTAAATGGTATTCCATCTTCCATTCCAGATGATTCGAATGACCACTAAGACTAAAGTCTCCTCACAAGGAAGAACGGTGATCCCAGTGGAGATAAGGGAAAAGCTTGGGATTCGCGAAGGAGAGGAGGTCGAGTGGGCTCTCCAAGGTGAGCTTATCGTGGCTAAGCTGGCTCGGGAAGAAAAGACCCCTGACGAGATCATGGAATACCTTAGAGATCATCTAGTGGAAATTAAGCATACTCCTCTGAAAGTGGCTCCCGTGAACCTGAAGAGCCGGATGATGGACGAATGGGCGAGAAGGAAGTTAGGGCTGACGCCGTAATCGACGTCGGAATTCTGGCAGTTGGATTATCTAAGAACCCCGCTACAGAGTATTGCCTAGAAGTCATAGAGGACGCGGTGAGAGGTAGAATCCGAGCTCTCATCCCATACACAGCGGTCTTCGGCACCCATTACATCTTGACCCGGTTTTACGGTGTAGCACTTAAAGAAGCAAACAACCTCCTACGAAACCTACTCTCGTCTCAAAGAATCGTTTGGTATGGACACATCAACAGGAACAGCGTCGAGAAATCCTTCGAGAACACTGAGAAACACGACTTGGACGCCTGGGACGGGTACATCCTACACTTGATGGAGACAAAACAGATCAGAATCATCTACACGCTCGACGTGGAACACTTCGGCAAGGTAAACTGGCTGAAAACCATCAACCCAATCCCAAGTGTAAAAGTGAGAGAATTATCTGACTACTTACAGGGAATCCAACAAATTACTAAAGGCGTGTAATGCGCGTTAAGCAACGGTCAAAAAGCCTAAGCCACCTCTAAAGAGACCCATAAAGCGAATCTCATGTGGAAAAACCATGCTAAAGGTAATGGCTTTAGGCTTCGACGGCGTTTTCAAAGAATGACGCTCTTGGCTCTCATGATGCTTTTCCGGAAGGGAAGAACCGCCCCAGCCATCCTAGGCTCCATGACCTCAAATCTAAAAACTAACATACAAAGTAGTTGAAGTATGCCAACCATCTCAGCTGAAACATGTTCCAAGTAAAAGAACCTTTCTACACATGCTAGCCATACCCTATAAATAAATGATCGTGAATTTCTATTAGTGTGGAGTGGGTTTAATGTCTGAGCATCTGGCTTTATTTGATGAGCACGATAAGAACTGGTCTTGGTTTAGGGAGCATTATGACGAGTTAGTGAAGAGGCTTGACGGCGAATTCGTTGCGATCCACGAACAAAAGATTGTTGACCATGATAAAGAGATTGGTGTATTAATGAGGAGGATTAGGACAAAATATCCTGCGGAACACGTCTTTGTGGATTTTGTTAGCAGTGAGAAGCTGACGCTGATACTATGAGGATTTCATGCTACTTTGACAGTAGGTTCGAGCCCCCAGCCCCTTCGTCAGAACCACCATTGAATTAAAAAGTTTGAATATTAGGGAGCCACTTCACGTTCATATCGACACTGGAGCATCCATAGCGGTTTTGTTAGATAGGGACGTTAACTATCTAGGAATAGATGTAAGAAAGCTAAATCCATAATTTTGCCAAACAAGTTATGATAAAATCTTCTCGATATATGAGTTACTTTTTGCCAACGAAACACGCCGAATCCAACTCGGCGACTTCTTTTTCAAGATGTCTGATCTCTTCTAACCGCCTCCTGATGATCGCGCCCAAAAATTCTGCAGATTCAAAACGTTCAGCCTTTAAACTATAATCACGTGTTTCCTCTAACCCTCGATAATCAATTTTCAAGCTGATAAGCTGATTCCTAAGTTTTTGGAGATAAGCGTAATCCTCAGCTGAACAATTGAACTGAGCCCCGTTTCCAACTCTTCAAAAGAGGTTAAGACAAAAGTCAATATATCTGTTTAGTTTTTGGCTGAAGAAGCAAAGGCTGATTACCTCATAGATGACGAAAGAGTGGCGAGACACACACCTACCTCTCGAGGGATAAGAGTTCTAGGCATTCTTGGAATACTCAGCCTATGCATTGAACAAGAAATCATTGCCTAACTCAACGAGTTAAAGAGACTGGTTAATGAAGCAAAGCTATCTAGCTCAAGATATACCTTCGCAATAACGCGATGACCTTCATAGCTACAACTATATCGTTAGTCCTTACGAGAAGAAAGCCAAAGACCCCTTAAGGCCTCTGCTTTTTTGGGATTGATTTCCAGTCAAGAGTGTACCTACGGATGACACGGGTAGGTTTGCCCCCAATCACGGTTATTCATCTGTCGCTCGTTCTTGTCGAAGTAAGGGGCGAGATCGTGAATATCATGGCTGTCGGCTGAGCATGCTCAACAGCTCCATTGATTGCTAACCCTGTTGGGCTTCAAGAGTTTTTAACCTGCTCTGTCTCTTGCCGACAAGGTCCTACAGTTTTTGCTCTTGGAAACTTCAAAGTTAGGAAATGCTAGGAAGTTGGCGGAGTTTCCCTTTTTTCGGAAAATGTTTATTAGTTACTAGAAATACTTGAAATACTATGCCTACTACAAAGATAACCCGAAGCTATCAGATAACCATTCCAAAGGTTGTCAGGTCAAGAGCCAACATAAAGGTAGGCGACAAGTTGATAGTGGAATACGATGACAACACACATACAATAAAGATCCGCCCTCCAACAAGAGAGAGAAGGACCTTGAGGCTGGGAAGGGACCTCACGGTTAAAGAGATCGAAGAATCAATAGAGAAGGGACTCGCAGGTTGTCTGCAGTCATAGACACAAACGTACTCATCTACGACACATTTGAGGATACTTCCCTCCATAAAGAGGCTAAGACCAAACTAGACAAACTGGAGAATTGGTGTATCCCGGCGATGGTCATCCACGAATACATATGGTTCATGAAGGCTGAAGGCATAGACATCTCCACCGCCAAAGATGAGACGATCAGATACATAACCCATGAGAAGACAGTAATCGTGCCGGACGATACGGACGGAATCCTCTTCTCAATTGAGAATATGAAAAACTACCAAGACTACAATGACCATGTAATCCTAGCCGCCGCCAAGAGACTGAACAAACCCCTGTTCACATTTGATAGGCAACTAAAAGAAGATGCCCTGAGAATCGGAATCAACATTACAAAAAATATCGACGATCTATCCGGCGAGGCGTGAATGATATGCCAAGGCTGTTTAGGAAGGGAAATACAAACTATGATAAACAATTGGGACGTCAGATTGTTAAAAACCCCGATTATGAACTAGCATGGATGCTTAGCTCCTAACAGAATCGTGTCATATCCTTTCCTCTGAACTTCCCTAGGGTAGATGCTGGAGAACCCCAACACCCGTAGAGCAGGGAGTAATTATAGACGCCACAATAGAAGCCTCAGGAGAAAGCATCACAAAGAACAAACCAATAAACATCAAAGAACTTCAAACTCTTTCAAACATAATAAAGACTCCTGAAGCAGTTATACCACCATTTACATAGAGGGGAAAAACTCTGATGTAGACATCTAGCCCCAGTAACAAGCTTTAGAGCATAGTCTATACATTCTCTGAAATTGTGAGCGCATATTGAAGCCCGAACAAGCGATAGCAGACGTTGAACTCGAACATGCGGGGAACACCATCAAACTCAAAGCCCTCATAGATACAGGCGCGAGTAAAAGCATAATCTCTAAGAGGCTCACAGACGAACTTAAGGCATTCATCCCATTAAAAAGACCATATGAACTCAGAACAGCCGATGAAAAAGCAAGGCTTGGGATAGTCGGCAGATGCATGACCGATGTTAAGTTCCAAGACGTCGAAGTACCAGGCGGAGCTGTATTCGAGGTCGCCGAGAACCGCAGAAAGGATATGGAAATCGTCATAGGGAGACCTGAGATAGACTCATGGAACATAGTATTTACGCCAGAGGGGCCTAAGCCCAGGAAAGTACCAATAGAGTTCGAAATAATATAGCCGAAGCAGGACGAACAGCCACATGCTACGCCAAAGAACCAGTCATAACACCACGAGGCATAGGATTCCTAAAAAAGACACTCCTCCACCGTTCTCCTACTGAGAGATTAAAATTTTAAACCGAATCCTTTGGGTTTATCGAGCATGCATCACTACAAGTGTGGGCTCTTCTTCTCTGCTGCATACAAGCTGGTGCCAAAGCAAATAATTGGTC